>Ga0105240_10000755_pt1 | contig 58976 bp, 52 predicted proteins | sample KBSC54metaG_FD_80426 | JGI IMG/M metagenome (GOLD analysis project Ga0105240, IMG submission 80426) | Corn rhizosphere microbial communities from Kellogg Biological Station, Michigan, USA - KBS C5-4 metaG | ecosystem: Host-associated > Plants > Roots > Rhizosphere > Soil | place: Michigan, USA... | reverse complement strand
GTTTATTGCAACTCGGTCCTGGGAGCGCGCACCAACGCCGAAGGGCGCGAGAGCACCAGCGCCGCGATGCTCACCGGCCGGATTCCCGACTGGGGCCTGCATCGCGAGGAGAACCGCTTCGGTACCCATCGGATCGAGGTCAACGTCGAGGTCGAGAGCCTGATGGACTGGGGCATGCTCGGGTATTTCACCGGCGCGGCGGTGGGGGAACGCATTCCCGTTCTCAGCGGCCGCTTCGGCACGCCGCAGCTCATCCATCACAAACACTTTGGCGCGGCAGCCGCCTCCTCCGGCGGCGTGGAGCTGTATCACCTGGTCGGCGTGACGCCGGAAGCCTCGACCCTCGAGCAGGCTTTCGGTCCGCGGCGGCCCATCGAGGTCCTGAGCTACGGCAAGGCGGAGCGGCGCCGCACCTACGACGAGCTGAACGCGCGCGCCAGCGATCCGAACGTCGACTACGTCATGATCGGTTGCCCGCACGCGGCGCTCGAGCAGATCGAGGAGGTGTGCCGCCTGCTGGAAGGCAAGCGCATCAGCTCCAATTGCAACCTGTGGGTGTTCACTTCCCGTGCCGTGAAATCGCTCGCCGACAGCCGCGGCCTCACGCAGACCATCCGCCGCGCCGGCGGCCAGGTGCTCACCGATACCTGCTCGGCGATCGGCCAGGCCATTCCGCCCGGCACGCGGGTCGCCGCGCTCGATTCGGCCAAGCAGGCGCACTACCTGCCGGCGATCATGGGCATCCAGGCGTGGTTCGGCACGACGCGCGACTGCATCGCGGCGGCCCTGACGGGACGTTGGAATGGAGAGCGGCCATGAGCGGGAAAACAACTCTCACCCTGCACGGGCGCAAGGTCGTCGGCGGCGTCGCCGAAGGCGAGGCACTGGTCACTCACGACACCATCTCCGGCTGGGGCGGCGTCAATCCGATGACCGGAACGATCATCGAGACGCGCCACGAGCTGCAGGGCCAGAGCTTCAAGGACAAGGTGCTCGTGTGTCCGGGCGCCAAAGGATCCTCCGGGTGGTCCGGAGCCTTCCATCTGACGCGACTCACGCGCACCGCCCCGAAGGCGCTGATCTTCAATGAGATGACGACCAAGATTGCCCTCGGCGCCGTGGTCATGCGGGTGCCGGCCGTCACGCAGCTCGATCAGGACCCGCTGGCGGTCATCCGCACGGGCGACTGGGTCAGAGTGGACGGCGACCGCGGGATCGTCGAAGTGACCAGGGCAGAGCCTCTAGGGCGCCCCGACGACCTCGATCTGGTCGAAGATGCGGTTCGACTGACGCGTGAGAAGGCCTGAGACGACCGGTTTCAACGAATCGAGGTCCCCAGCGGTGACGGCCTTGGGGTCCGCCGACGGGGTGTAGGACGACCAGTCGTCGGTGTAGGCACCGCCAAACTCGCGTGCACGCAGCAAAGCAGTACCGCCAGTTGCGCTCACCAGCAGCACCTGCGTCATATCGAACACTGTCGGCTTCGCTCCAGGCTGTTCACCCTTGGTGATGTAGCCCCAGCCACGCAGATATTCGGGCAGGTCCTTGCGGCGCGCCGAGCCGGCGTGGTCGGAGTCGTTGACTCCGGGAGCCAGCACGATGAACGCATCGACGTGGGCGTCGGCGGCCATCTGGTTGAATTCCTGCACACACGCGGCCGACAGTCCGTTGAGCACCGAGTGATCGATGAAGTACTCGTGGCGGCTGCGCTCGAGGCCTGGGCTCGGGCTCACCGCCACCGCCTCGAGCCCCATTTGCGCCAGGCGCTGCTGCACGGCGTCCATGAACAGCGCATCCAGCGGCCACTGGACCTGATAGGTCTTCAGGAAGCTCTCCTGAATCTTGCCGCTGGTGTGATACTGAGTGATGTCGGGATCCAGCAGGCTGACCACGCCGATCCGGGCGCCCTTGCTGATGGTCAGCGCCGGCGCGGATTTCTTGCCCCATGCCGGCAGGCCCGCCGTGAGCATGAGCGCGAGGCACACAATGACGGCCTTCTTCATAAGTAACGGTCCCCCCACGAAGCCGAAAGTCTAGCGCGCGCAGCGCCGTATTTGATAGCCTCGCCCGGGCCCAACGGCCGTGCGAGTGCTCATGTCCTTACCGCAGCACAGGGAAGCGCCATCCGAGAGTCTACCCGGCCGGCGGCGGCCGTCGGCCATCAGCGGCGAGATGGCCACGCGCTTTCGCGAGTTCGACTGGGCATCCACGCCCATCGGACCGCCGGCCCAATGGCCGGAGAGCTGGCGCAACGCCGTCCGCATCATCCTCGACTCGAGCTTCCCCACTGCGCTCGCCTTCGGGCCGCAGCTCATCTATTTCTACAACGACGCCTTCATCCCGATCGGCGGCCCGGCACGACATCCGGCCGCTCTCGGCCAGCCGGTGCCGGTGGGCTGGAAGGAGATCTGGACGCAGATCCTGGAGCCGCGCTTCAGCATCACCCTGCGGACCGGGGAGCCCACCGGGGAGGAGGATCTGTTGATCCCCCTGCAGCGCAGCGGCTACCTGGAGGAAACCTACATCACCTTCTCCTTCGCCGCCCTGCGCGATGATCGCGACCTGCCGAACGGAATCTTCTGCACCGCCTACGAGACCACTGCCAGAGTCATCGCGGACCGCCAGCTCAACTGCCTGCGCGCGCTGGCAGCGCAGAGTGCCTTCGCCGAGACACCCCAGGGCGCGTGCCAGGCGGCCGCGACGATCCTGGAGGACCATCCACGCGATCTGCCGTTCGCGCTGTTGTATCTGATCGAGGGCGCCCAGGCCCACCTGTGCGGAACCAGCGGCCTGGTGAGCGTCCCCGTGAGCGTGCCGCAGACGATCGACCTGGTCGCAGGCGGCGATGCCTGGATGGTATGGAGTGTCGTGAGCAGTGCAGCCGCCGCTTTGGTGGACAACGTGCAATCCCTGGTCGGCGACCGCATCCGCACGCCAGAAGTCACGCCCGAGCGTGCCTTTGCGCTGCCGATCTGCGGGTTGGGAGGCGAGCGCCCGGCAGGCGTGCTGATCGCCGGCGCCAATCCCATGCGCCCGTTGGAAGAGTCCCGGGCCTTTCACGAGCTGATCGCCAGCCAGCTGGAGAGCTCGATCTCGAACGCTCGTGCGAAGCAACACGAGCGTGAACGCGTGCGCGCGCTTGCCGATCTCGATCGAGCCAAGACGGTGTTCTTCAGCAACATCAGCCATGAGTTGCGCACTCCCCTGACGCTCCTGCTCGGGCCGCTCAACGATGTGTTGAGCTCCGGCCTCGTGCACGGGGCACAGCGCGAGTTGCTCGAGATCGCCCAGCGTGGCGGCAGGCGGCTGTTGAAGCTCGTCAACTCGCTGCTGGAGTTCTCGCGCATCGAGGCGGGCCGGATCGAGGCTGCCTACGAGCCCGTGGATCTGGCCCTCGTCACGGCCGACCTGGCCAGCGTGTTCCGCTCCGCATTCGAGCGCGCGGGCGTGAAGCTCCAGATCGAGTGCCCGCCGCTGCCCGAGCCGGTGTTCGTCGACAGCGACATGTGGGAGAAGATCGTTCTCAACCTGATCTCGAATGCGTTCAAGTTCACTCTCTATGGCGAGGTGAGCGTCAAGCTGCACACCGCTGGGGACTCTATCGAGCTGGAGATTGCCGACACCGGATGTGGAGTCGCCGCAGAGGATCTTCCGCGGCTGTTCGAACGCTTCTTCCGTGGGCGCTCGCCGCAGTCGCGTACGCACGAAGGCTCCGGAATCGGGTTATCGCTCGTGCAGGAGCTCGTAAAGCTCCACTCTGGAACCGTTCAGGCTCACAGTCAGCTGGGTCGCGGAACGAGCTTTATCGTGCGTTTGCCGCGCGGCTGCCTGCATCTCCCGCCCGACCGGATCGGCGCCGCGCCCAAGCTCGCCCGAGCCGACACTGGTGCCCTGCCGTTCGTAGAGGAGGCACTGGGATGGCTGCCGAATTTCTCCCGCGGTATGCAGTCTCCTCAACCTGCGAGGCCGCTCGAGCACGGAAGCCGCCCCGAGCGCGACAGCCCCGCTGCATCCGCCCGGATCCTGGTCGTGGACGATAACGCTGACATGCGCGACTACCTGGGCAGACTGCTCGGCAAACAATGGCGGGTCGACACCGCCCCCGACAGCTCCGTCGCGCTGGAGCAGATCGCACGCAGTGTTCCGGATCTGGTGATCGCCGACGTCATGATGCCCTGGCTCGACGGATTTGGGCTCTTACGCCTGCTGCGCGGCAACCCGCGCTCCAGTGCGCTGCCCGTCATGTTGCTGAGCGCGCGCGCGGGTGAGGAAGCTTCAGAAGAAGCCCTCCGGGCCGGTGCCGACGACTATGTCATCAAACCGTTCTCGGCCCGCGAGCTCATGGCTCGCGTCGATGCCCGACTGGCGCAGGCGAGGCTGCGCACCGCTGAGCGGCGTGCACGCGAAGCTGCGGAACGAGCGAATCGAGCACGTGACGACTTCTTCGCGATGCTCTCCCACGAGCTGCGCAGCCCCCTCATGGCCATCATGGGATGGACGGCGCTGCTCAAGAGCGACCGCCTGAACGCGGCGGACGGCGCTGCCGTGGACCTCATCGAGCGCAATGCGAGAATCCAGCGTCGGCTGATCGACGATCTGCTGGACATGGCGCGCATCGTCACCGGGCGGATGCGGGTGGAGCTGCAACCCCTGCCCTGCCTTTCCGAGCTCATCCGCCTCGTCATCGACTCCTTCAAACCGATCGCCCTGGCGAAGGGAGTCAGTGTGCTCTCGGACCTGGAGCCGGGCTGCGGCCCGATCGAGGGCGATCCCGAGCGACTGCAACAGGTGCTCTGGAACCTGCTCTCCAACGCCATCCGCTTCACCTCCGCCGGCGGCCGGATCGAGATTCGCTGTGGGCGTCGTGCGGCCGATGTGGAGGTACAGGTGAGCGACTCCGGACGCGGCATCCGGCCCGAAGCGGTTCCTCACCTGTTCGAGCGGTACTGGCAAGGTCAATTCGAGTCGCACCCCGGCCAGGGGCTGGGACTGGGGCTTGCCATCGCCCATCGAATCGTGTCCTTGCACTCGGGAGCGATTTCCGCCGCGAGCGCCGGTGAAGGGCAAGGGGCGACCTTCACCTTCCGGCTGCCGCTCAGCGATCTCACCCCGGCGCGGCGCAGAACCCTTCCCCTCTCCCTGGGAGCGCGCATCGCTGACGCCGCGGCGGCAACCGTGGACGAGTCGCACTCCATGTCGCCGGAGACCGTCGACTCATTAGGCCCCGACGCTGGGGGAAACCCCTCACCCGACACGCTGCGCATCCTGCTCATCGATGATCACGAGGCCATCGCCAAAGCCTGCCAGCGCTTGCTGGCAAGTCATGGACACACAGTCATCAGAACTGCCGATCTCGCCAGCGCGGAGCGCGCCCTCCAGGACGCGGCGGCCAACGGCAGGAGGTTCGACATCGTCGTCTGCGACCTCACGCTGCCCGACGGCGACGGACTGGAGCTGCCGGGACGCATGGCTGCGAGCAACGCAGCAGGCGTCACGGCGAGCCCTCCGGCGATTGCCATCAGCGGGCGCGTATTCAAAGACGATGTCGCACGCTGTATAGCCGCGGGCTTCAGGGAACACCTCGCCAAGCCCTTCGACGAAACGGAATTGCTCGCGGCCGTTCAGCGAGTCGCCCGAAGCGCAACGCGCGAATCCACCGGCGAGGTGTTGGACGCGCGCTGATGGGGCCCGAGGGAGAGAGGGACTCCCTTCCCCCTCCCGCATGGGGCCGATGCGACAGCGCGGGGCACCACCTCCGCCCGCTCCCTTCCTTGGCACGGCCGAAGCCCGATCGCGTGGCGGCCGAACTTCTGCGAAGCAGTGCTACCTCCGGAAGTCGCGCGCACGCGCGAGAGCCGGAAGATTGATGATGCGCCGATCCCAACAGCCGACAATTGGCCATTGGTCCCACGGGCCGACAGGATGGCGACCCTGATGGAGATGGCGGGGAGCCTGCGTCGCGCCGGAATTGTGGACCCGACTAATGTCTGCTGGGTTGCACCGCGGCTGGCGCGGTTGGCGCACTCGCACCGAGCAGCGGGGAGATGCCGGACTGGATGCCCACCAGCGAGGCCAGTTTCACCAGCTCCACGATCGAGCCCGCGTGCATCTTGCGCATGACCCGCGACCTGTGGACCTTGACCGTTTTCTCGGCAGTTCCGAGGGCCGCGGCAATCTGCTTGTTGATCTTCCCGGAGACGAGCTGACCGAGGACCTGACGCTCGCGGGGAGTCAGAGTGGCGATGCGCTCCACGACCCCATGCCGTACGACCCAGGCCGAGCGCTCCGCGGCGTCGATCGCCAGGGCCTCCTCCACGGCGGCGAAGAGTTCCCGCGCATCCACGGGCTTGGTGAGAAAGTTGACGGCGCCGCCTTTCATGGCGCGCACGCTCTTGGAAATGTCTCCCCGGCCGCTCAGGAACACGATGGGGCGGCGGCAGCCGGCTCTGCACAGGGCCTGCTGCAGCTCCAGGCCACTCATCTCCGGCATGGCAAGATCGAGGAGGAGGCAGCCGGGAGCGCGCTCGAGATGCGCGTGGGCCTCCAGAAACTCGCTCGCCGATCCGAAAGCGCGTGTCTGGTAGCCCGCCGCCCGCAACAGGCGGACGAGCGCCGCGCGTGCCTGGGCGTCGTCGTCGACGATATACAGTGTGTCTGCCGATAGGCTCATACCTGCTCTCCCTGCGCCTGGCGCAATAGCGAAGACTCCGGCTGCTCGCCTGCCCGCGTGCTCGCTCGCAGTGCCTCTTCCAGGTGTCGCAGCAGGGCGGCGGCGCGCTTGTCGCAGGCGACGATATCCTCCAGGATCTCGCGCACCTCCCCCGCGGCGCGTCCACCCGCAGCCAGCAGTCGCTGCGCCGCCTGAGCGTTGCTCAGGATCGCCGACAGCGGTTGGCGCAACTCGTGTGCCAAGGTTTCGAGCGTCGTCACTGGAATCTAACCTCCCTGTGCGTCAGACGCTATTGTGCAGCGCGGCGAGCGCACCAGCGGATCACAGAAACAGATCGGGCAGCAACTGGTCTTCGGACACGCCCTCGGGACGATACCGTGAAAAGTCCGTCTCGCCCACCGAGCGCAACACCTCCTCGTCGATGCAGAAATGCCCGCTGAACTGGGCACTGGGGCGGCTGAGGATGATGTGAGCGGCATCGGCCATGATCTCCGGGCTGCGTGCGCGCCGACGATGCTCTTCCCCCAGCCCTGCCATCGCCACCTGCAAGGCTGCGGTGGCGATGATTGTGCGCGGCCAGAGGGCATTGACCGCGATACCCTGCGAGCGCAGCTCGCCCGCCAGACCGAGCACGCACAGGCTCATTCCGTATTTGGACAGCGAATAGGCCAGGTGCGGCGCGAACCAGCGCTCCGCAGGCTCCGGAGGCGGACACAGCGTGAGAATGTGGGGGTTCGGGGAGCGCGCCAGATGCGGCTGGCACAGCTTCGAGCAGAGAAAGGTGCCGCGCACGTTGACCTGATGCATCAGGTCGAAGCGCTTCATCGGCGTGTGGGCCGTGTCCGTCAGGGAAATGGCGCTGGCATTGTTCACCAGCACATCGATTCCCCCGAAGCGCCCAACGGCCTGCTCGACCGCCGCCGCCACCTGCTCGTCCTGGCGGACATCCACTGCGAGCGGCAGCGCGTGTCCGCCAGCCTGTTCGATCTGTGCAGCCGCCGTGAAGATGGTCCCGGGGAGCTTGGGGTGCGCTTGCGCGGACTTGGCGGCGATGACTACGTTGGCGCCATCGCGCGCGGCACGCAGGGCGATGGCGAGCCCGATGCCTCGACTGGCACCGGTGATGAACAGCGTCCGGCCCTTGAGGGGAGCGCCGCCGGCAGGTCCCCGATCGCTCGAAAAAGGCTTCTCGCTCATGGATTTACCGACTCCATGGCCACCACGGGTATAACGCGGGGCTATGAGGCCATGCCCCGAAAGACCTCGTCAGCGGCGGCCACTTAGGTAACATTTCGCATCCGAATTCACTGACAGGAAGAGGCGATCTTGGCGGCGATTGGCACTGAGCAGGTACTCAAAGTACACCATTGGACAGACACCCAGTTCACCTTCACCACCACTCGCGACTCGGGTCTGCGCTTCGAGAACGGCCAGTTCGTGATGGTCGGGCTGCACGTCGATAGCCGCCCGCTGCTGCGCGCATACAGCATCGCCAGCGCCAATCACGAGGAGCACCTGGAGTTCCTGAGCATCAAGGTGCCCGATGGCCCGCTCACCTCCCGCCTGCAGCACATCCGCGAGGGAGATCAGGTCCTGGTGAGCCGCAAGCCCACCGGGACGCTCGTCCTGCACGATCTGAAGCCGGGTAAGCGGCTGTACCTGCTGAGCACCGGGACCGGCGCAGCGCCCTTCATGAGCGTCATCAAGGATCCCGAGGTCTACGAGCGTTTCGAGCACGTCGTGCTCGTCCATGGCGTGCGCTGGATCCGCGAGAGCGCGGTCGTGGGCAGCCTGGTCGAGAAGGTGAAGCAGCACGAGTTCCTGGGCGAGGCGGCGAAGCGACTGCACTATTACCCCACCGTCACGCGCGAGCCGTACCGCAACCGCGGTCGCCTGACCGAGCTGATCGAGTCGGGACGCCTGTTCAAGGACCTGCACCTGCCCCCGATCGACAGTCAGACGGACCGGGTCATGGTGTGCGGTAGCCCGGCGATGCTGGCCGACACCCAGGCGCTGCTGGACTCGCACGGCTTCAAGATCTCCGCGCACATCGGCGAACCGGGCGATTATGTCATCGAGCGGGCCTTCGTCGAGCGCTAGGTAAGCACTGCAGCAAAGAGCCTTTGTCGACTGTACCTGCATTGCGCGGGCCTCGCCTGTGCGATAGTTCCGCCCATGGGCGCGGCTTCCAACTCGCAGGTTCTGTCGGCAACGCGGCAATGGTTGAAACCCATGATCCACGTCCTGATCCGCTGCGGGATCACGTGGAAGGATTTCGCCGCGCTCGCCAAGACAACTTATGTCGAAGTGGCCACCCGCCAGTTCGGCAAGCGCGGACGCCCCACCAACGTCTCCCGCACCGCAGTCCTGACGGGCCTGGCGCGCCGCGAGGTGCGCAAGCAGCGCGAGCGCATCGCGACGGCCCCGGAGGGCTGGACGGCGTACGTCTCGAAGGCCTCCCTGGTGCTGGCCGCCTGGCACCAGGACGCTGAGTTTCTGCGTCCCGATGGCAAGCCGGCTCTGCTGGCGATGGAGGGCGAAGGAGCCAGTTTCGCCGCCCTGGTGCGGCGCTGCGGAGCCAGCGACGTGCGTCCTTCGACGCTGCTGAAGGAGCTGCGCAGCGCCGGTGCCGTGCGTGTCACCGCCGACAGCCAGCTCGAAGCCCTGCAGCGAGCCTATATCCCCCACAAGATGGACGAGCAGTTGATCCGCCTCTGGGGCACGGTGCTCGCCGACGTCGCGACGACCTACGTTCACAATCTCACTCGCAATCCGCACCACGCGACACGCTTCGAACGCTCCGCCGCCAACATCCGCATCCGCGCGAGCGCCCTGCCGGAGTTCCGCCAGTTCCTCAACCGGGAGGGCCAGGCGTTTCTGGAACGGGTCGATGATTGGCTGGTACGTCACGAAGCCGGGCCCGAGCCGAGCGAGGAGACCCTGCGCCTCGGCGCCGGCGTCTACCACATTCAGGACTAGCGGCCCCCGACGATCGGTCACGCCCCCTGACACGGAGCCAGGCAACACCGCCGATCGACTAATGCCCGCCGGTCACGATGATTCCGGTCGCGCGCAGCGCTTCCGCCAGCGAAGCCTCGATCGCCTCCGCCTCGTCGCGGGAGATGTGCTGCAGGTGCAGGACCGGGCCCGGCAACACCTCGATGCCGCGCTTCAGGACGCTTCCGGCGGCGCGAATTCCCGCCTTGTGCTGCTCGAAGCGCCGTGCGGGGGAGTAGTGGCTCATTCCAACATACACCCCATGCGGGCCGTCGCGCCGGTCCGCGTAGTCCAGCAACACCAGGTAGATGTTGGAGCGGCCGCCGCGCCGCGCACGAAACTGCCCCGCCACCTCGTAGGCGGCGGCCAGCCAGTCGATGTGACGCATGGGGAGCCACTCGGGAATCGACCGCGCGGCCCGCTCCCACAGGCGCTGCAGCGCCGTCTCGATGTTGGCGGCGAACTCTCCCCGCATCCACGACTCGTGGATGCAGTGCGCCCCTGCGACACCATCGCCCGCCGCGAGGGCTTTCTCCAGGCGTTCCGTCAGCTCGCGGGCGGTCAAACCGCGCAGCGGCCGAGATCCCGGATCGATCGCTTTGCCGCCGGCGGGTCTGTCGAGCTTGCGCACGGCCGGGAATGATACCCGCAAGGCGCGCTCGTCAAAGGCGCCGAAGCGTGGCTTCCAGCGGATGACTGGAGTGAAAGCCTCGCAGACAGCGTGACGCCGCCCCTGTAGACTTCCCTCCGGCAGGTTAGGCAGGCACGCGCGCACCCATGACGCCCGGAGGGCGGCCTCGTGCCGACTGACCTGCCGCGGGGAACAACGTTGCTGCGAGCGGGTCAGAGCAGCACTTGAAGTCGCAACGGAGGCAGATCGCATGGCGTCCATCGTTTCGATCAAGAACGTCGTCAAGCGCTATACGCGCGGCAAGCAGAAGGTCGAGGTGCTGCACGGGATCGACCTGGAGGTCGCCGCCGGTGAATTCCTCGCGCTCATGGGCCCCTCCGGCTCTGGCAAGACCACCTTGCTGAATCTCATCGGCGGACTCGACCGACCCGACCAGGGCGAGGTGAACGTCGCCGGACAGCGGATCGACCGGCTCTCCAGCGGTCAGCTCGCCAAATGGCGCGCCCGCCACATCGGATTCATCTTCCAGTTCTACAACCTGCTCCCGGTGCTCAGTGCCGAGCGCAATGTGGAAGTGCCGTTGCTGCTCACCAACCTCTCGCGCAGCCAGCGCAAGAAGAACGTCGCTGCGGCGCTCGCCGTCGTCGGACTCGCGGACCGCGCCAAGCACAAACCCGCCGAGCTCTCCGGAGGGCAACAGCAACGCGTCGCCATTGCGCGCGCCATCGTCGCCGACCCTACCCTGCTGGTGTGCGATGAGCCCACCGGTGACCTCGATCGCGAGACGGCCGAGGAGATCCTGGAGCTGCTGCAGATCCTGAACCGCCAGCACGGCAAGACGATTATCATGGTCACCCACGACTCGCGCGCCGCAGACCATGCCTCGCGCCGCCTGTACGTCGACAAGGGACGTCTGACGTCCGGGGAGGAGGCCCAGCACGCCGCGGCGTAGCGCGCCTGCCACGGGGGAAGGATGAAAATCGTCGATGTCACTCTCACGCTGTTCACGTGGGACGGGTTGCCGCGCGTTACTTACGGACCTGACATCCCCTTCTCGAGCGGCTCCTGTACGCTGGGCCTGCTGGCGATCGGCACCGACGAAGGGCTGACCGGCCACGCTTTTCTCGGCGCCGCCAACCGGGGCGCCGAAGTCGACGGCCCCAACCTCATCGCCCTGCTCAAACCGGTGGTGATGGGACAGAACCCCCTGGATCGCGAACGGCTCTACCACCGCCTCTGGGGGCGCGGCCGCGCGCCGCTCACCCAGGCCATCGGCGCCATCGACGTGGCTCTGTGGGACCTGGCGGGCAAGATCGCCGGCCTGCCGATTCATCAACTGTTGGGCTCCTACCGCGACCGCCTGCCCGCCTACGCAAGCTCGCAGGTGCTCACCTCGACCGAGGAATACGTGGAGCAGGCGCTCCACTACAAGTCAAACGGCTGGCAGGCCTACAAGCTCCACCCTCCACATCCGTGGAAGCAAGACATCAAGGTGTGTACCGCGGTTCGCAAGGCCGTCGGTGATGACTATCCGCTGATGCTCGATGCCACCTGGACGTACGATTATCCGGCGGCCGTGCGCGTCGGTCACGCAATCCAGGAGCTCGACTTCCACTGGTACGAGGACCCGCTGTCCGAGTGGAACATCCAGGGGTACGTGAAGCTGAAGCAGCAGGTGCGCGTGCCCGTCATGGCTACCGAGATGCCCTGGGGCGGATTCGATCAATACAGCCCGTGGCTGCTGGCGCAGGCCACCGACTACCTGCGTGGGGACGTCTGCTTCAAAGGCGGTATCACCACCTGCATCAGGACCGCCCACCTGGCCGAGGCGTTCGGCATGAACTACGAGATCCACCACGGCTGCAACTCGCTCAACAACGTCGCCAACCTGCACGTGGCGATGGCGATCCGCAACTGCGAGTACTTCGAGGTGCTGCTCCCGGATGCCTCCAACAAGTACGGGCTCATCGAGGACATCACGGTCGACGCCCAGGGCCTGGTGCACGCGCCGCGCGGACCGGGATTGGGCGCCGCGATCGACTTCGAGCGCATCGAGCGGATGAAGCAGGGAGTCCTGCGTTAAATGCCGGCGTACCACTGGTAGCCGCGATCCTCCCAGTAGCCGCCCTTGCCCCGGCCGAGCTTCTCGAAACTCTCCAGGGCCTCGATCCGCATGACGTATTTCGCCATTTTGTACCCGAGCTGGCGCTCCAGGCGCAGCCGCAGGGGCGCCCCGTGAGGGACGTCTAGAGGGCGATCGTTCATGTCATACGCGAGCAGCGTCTGGGGATGCAGCGCGTCCACCAGGTCGATGGTCTCGTAGTACTGGCCGGTGCCGTCGAGGGTCAGCTCGAGTGTGTCGGCACAATAGAAGGCGATGAAGCGGGCATCGGGCTTCAGCCCCGCGCGCTCGATGACACGACTCAGCTGGACTCCCTTCCACTTGCCGATGCAACTCCATCCCTCGACGCAATCGTGTCGCGTGATCTGAGTCCGTGGGGGCATGCTTCGCAACTCCTCGAGCGACAACTGCAGAGGCCGCTCGACGAGCCCGCCGACGGCGAGCTTCCAGTCGACGAAGCCACCCTTGGCAAGAGCGTTGTACTGCTCGGTATCGGGGTTCGTCGTGCCATTCGCGCGGAATTCGCGCGAGATGTCCTTGTCGGTGTACTCGCGCGCCAGCGCCTTCCTTCCGAGGAGGACGCGTTGCACTCTGTGATTCACCTCTTCCGCCCAATCGAGGGTCGAGTTGACGCGCGGGGACTCAGCAATGCGGTCGCAGGCCCCCATCGTCAACCCACCCAAGGCGGTCACAGTCCGCTGCAGCCAGCGGCGCCGAGTTACTGAGCTCACGGGCGCTTCTCCGTCTTGATCACGAACCAACCGGTCACCATCGAGCGCATCTCGTTCAGCGGCCCGGCCGCCAGCACGGCGAGGATGTGGATCAGAAAGAACGTCACCAGCGCCGCGGCGGTGAAGAAATGCACACTCCGGGCGGACTGGCGGCCTCCGAACAGTGCCGTCAGCCAGTGCAGGCGCGCATCCATCCCGGGCGACATGGTCAGACCGGTCAGCAGCATCAACGGGAGCAGGCCGAAGAGCACGATCAGATAGCTCAACTTCTGCAGCACGTTGTAGCGGCGCGCAGCTTCCCCGTGCGGGAACCTCAGACGCAGATGATCTGCGAACGAGCGCCCGATGTGGCGCAGCTGCTCCCTTTCGGGAGCCAGCACGCGGCTCACTCTTCCGCTGCCCAGCGCATAGCCCAGATAGATCAGGCCGTTCAGAACGAACACCCACGCGAAGAAGAAGTGCCAGCTGCGCCCCCCGGCCAGATCCTGGAACCCCGGCAGAGTGATCCAGGCCGGAAACGCCGGCCCGTCACCGGAGCCGAAGCTCAGAAAGGGCCGATCGAACCTCGAGATCTCCCCCCAGTAGAGCGCCGGATGGGCGTTGAGAATCTGCAGGCCGCTCATCAACAGCAACCATAGGCATAGCGCGTTCACCCAATGGGTCAGGCGCACCGTCAGTGGATGCCGGTAGAAGGCGATGCGTCCGTCGGCCACGGCCCGATCGGAGAGCGGTTGGCGCGAGAGGACACGACTCATGTAAGGCTCGTCGCCCCAGCGCTACATCGGCGGCTTGGCGCCATTCTCGCCGATCACGATACCCCCTGCAGTCAGCGTCCCGTCCTTCGCCGGCGGTGCGATCAGAAACGCCGGAATGCCCGGTTTGATCAGCGAACGATCGCCGTCGGTGAACTCGACCACCGGCACACCGGGCGGCACGACGATCTTGCGCTGACCATTGGGGTAGTCGACGTCGAGCTCACGCCCCTTGGGCGTTGCAGTCACTTTGCCCACGGTCCCGTTGGTCATCATCGAGCCTTTCTTGGAGTCCCAGCCGTAGTGCCCCTCCCCGGCCTTTACGCCCGGAGGAAACACGTGCACCTCCAGTGAGCGGCCGGTGCCGTCCTTCTGCGGCATCTCGGCCGTACCGATGAAACTGCCGGGCTGGATCGTCGCCACATCGACGGGCTTCAGGACCGTTACGCGCCAATCCTTGTTCAGGGCGATGGTCTCGGTCTTGCCCGCATTCGTCTTCAGCGTGAGGGTGTCGCCAGCGAGCTTGATGACCGTGCCCCGCACTACCGGAGGCGGCCCGGGCGGCTGAGCAGCGGCAAATCCCGACACGCACAAGGCGGCCCAAGCCGCTAGTGAGAGGACTGTTGTTTTCATTGGTCACCTGGTGGGTTGCGATACAGCATCTGTTCAGGCCGGCTCCGCGATTATCCGGCAGGAGGGTGAGGCAGTGGGAGCAGGCTCGGAAGTAATCTTTTGCGGCGCTCGAGCGTTATCTGAAGCTAGGGTGCGACGCATGCGTCGCACGGGCAATCCCTACGACGATGAGCAAGCGCAGCTTGCGCAAGAGGAGGTAGATATGAAGCTTCGCACTACCGTACTGGCGGCGTTGGCCGCTGTGACCCTGGGAACACTGTCGGCATGCGTGGTGGAACCCGCTGGAGGCTACTACGCTGACGTGGCTGTAGCCCCTCCGCCCCCGCGTGTGGTCATCGAGCCCGCGGTGCGCGTGGGTTACGTGTGGGCCCCCGGCTATTGGCGTTGGAATGGCCATCAGCATGTGTGGACCGACGGACACTACATCCGCGAACGACGCGGATATCACTGGCACGGCGCCCACTGGGAACAGCGCGGTGGCCGGTACCACTTCGAGCAGGGCCGCTGGGAGCGCTGAACGAATCATCGGGCGCGGGCTTGCACAGGGGGGCCCGCGTCTGAGGAGCCCCCAAAGGTCCTCTGCAGCCAGGGGTCCAGCGCGAGCTTGCCCGGCCCGGCGATGGCCAGCCACAGGAACAGGGCCAGATACTCGAACTCATCGAAGCCGAGCAGCGTCTCCAGCGAATCGACCTCGCCCCACTTGGCCGAGCGGATGGCCACGATCATGACGATCCCCAGCGCCCCGGCCGAGATGCGCGTCAGCAGCCCCAACAGCAGGAACAGCCCCCCGAAGAGCTCCACGCCTGACACGAACGGGGTGAGGATGTGCGGGAAGGGAATTCCCCAGCCGATGAAGTTCTCCGTGACCTGCGGCAGGCTGTTGAGCTTCCCCCAGCCGCTCCACAGGAACACCCACCCCACGGTAATGCGCGCGAACAGCGGGGCGAGCCAATTCAGATGGCGCGCAACGCTTGCCGGCCAGTCGAGCAGAAATCGCACCAGGACGCTCATGGGGAACACCTTTGCGGGATCGTTGTCGTCAAAGACCGGGCTGAGCCGTGGCATATTGCAGGCCGAGTGACTTTTGCCCGGGCCGGCGGTGGTGGGCCCACCCCTCCACCGATTCCCGCGCCCGACAGTACGCCTGCCGCCCCAGCCGAAGTAATATCGCGCCGCGGCGCCTGTGCCGACGCCCAACGCACACCCGGTCGCCGCATCGCCGACGCGCCATGACAGATATTCTTCAAGACACGCGCAATACCGGACCCGAAAAGCCGGTCTCCCCCGGTATGGGGCCAAGCGGCGCCGCAGACGAGGGGATCACCCGGCTGTTGCAGGCGCTGCGCCCCGACCTGGTGCGCTTCGCCCACTGGCTGGCACGCGACCGGGCCATCGCGGAGGACATCGTCCAGGAGTCGATGCTGCGGGCGTGGCGCTCGCGGGAGAGCCTGAAGGATGCGACCTCCGCGCGGGCGTGGCTGCTGACCATCATCCGGCGTGAGCATGCCCGTCTCTACGAGCGCAAGCGTCTGGAGCTGGTCTGTTTGGATGACGAGATCGACCATCATGCGCTGGCCGCCGGCGACGACACCGACCTGCACACGCTGCGGGCGGCCATCCTCAAGTTACCGATGGAGTACCGCGAGCCGCTGATCATGCAAGTGCTGGGAGGATTTTCGACTGAGGAGATTGCTCGAGAGTTGAGCCTGTCCGCCACAGCGGTCCTGACTCGCCTCTTTCGGGCGCGGAACAAGCTTCGCGCTATCTACGGGCTCGCACCCTCTTCCGAGCCGACGGCCACGGGAGACACGCCGTGAACTGCGAGGAGGCAACCCTGCTCATCGGGGCCGACCCCTACACCTCTTCACCCGAGCTCACCGAGCACCTGCAGACTTGCTCCGGCTGCACCGAGTTCCACCGCGAGATGCTGGGCCTCGAGGCGAACATCCGGCGTGCCCTGGAAGTGCCTCCTCCGTCGAGCGCTGCGACCCCAACCACCGCGAGCATTGCGAGCTTCAAAGACGCACGGCGCGCAACCGCTGCGGTCGCGGGAAAGCGTACGCGGCCGGCTTTGTGGCGGGGCTGGGCGCTTGCGGCGAGCCTCGTCGTGGCCGTCGTCGGGGCGATGTGGCTCCTGCGCCCATCCGACACACTCGCCCGCGACCTGGTCGCCCATGTGCAAAGCGAGCCGAACAGTTGGGTCAGCACGCAGGTGGTCGATGTGCGAGCTCTGGAAGACCTGCTGCACAAAGCCGGCGTGACCGGCTCGAGCCTCACTTCTCAGCAAGTGACCTACGTTCAATACTGCTTCTTCCGCGGACATTTCGTACCGCACCTGGTGCTGCGCACGTCGCAGGGACCTGTGACCGTGATGGTGCTGCCTGACGAGCACGTCAGCCATCGCGAGACCTTCCACGAAAGCGGCTATGCGGGAGTTATCGTGCCTGCGCCGCAGGGCAGTCTTGCCGTGCTATCCCGGGGAGCCGCGAGCATGGACAGCATCGCGCAGCAGACGTGGTTCACCGTCGGCAAGCGCTCGCAGCCATAGCCGCTCGCCGGCCATGCTGGACAAGTACGCCTCATTTGCTGAGCTTGCAGCGCGGGAGAGACACGGTCAGGACTACCGCATCTGTGCCCTCGAGCGCGCCGGCTCGCGCGTCATCGTGCTCGCGCCGCACGGCGGCGGGATCGAGATCGGCACTTCGGAGATCGCCGCGATGGTCGCGGGGGCCGACCATAGTCTGTTCGTGTTCGAGGGGCTCAAACCGTATGGCGCGAACCGCGATCTTCACATTACCAGCCACCGCTTCGATCATCCGCACTGCCTCGCGCTGACTTCGGCCCACGAGGTGACCCTCGCGATCCACGGATGCCGCGGAGACTCCCAGATCTTCGTGGGCGGGCTCGATGGCGATCTGACGGCGTGTCTGGCCAAACATCTGACCGGCGCGGGTCTGGCGGCGAGCCGGGACGGGCATGGCTACCCTGGCCGGCATCCGCTCAACATCTGCAATCGCGGCGCGCGGGGGCGCGGCGCGCAGCTGGAGATCACGCGCGACCTGCGCACTGAGGAGGCACGCCCGATTGTCGCCAACGCCGTGCGCTCAGCCCTCGAGGACTATCTGGCAAGTGTTGAACTGACTGAACGCCAATCGCCTCGGGAGCTCACTCCTGCATGGCTGTGAACAGCAGCATGCGAGCCTTTTCCCAGTCGCGGCGTATCGTCCGGGCACTCAGCCCCAGCGCCAGCCCGATCTGTTCCTCGGTCAAGCCGGCGAAGTATCTCATCTCCACCACGCGTACCAGTCGCGCATCGAGCTTACCCAGCTCCTCCAACATCTCATTCACCCGCAACAGCTCGTGCTCCCTTAAGCTCGCTGCGTCCGGAGTCTCCGTCGAGAGCGTTACGTGAAGCTCAGCACCGCCGCGCCGTGCCGCGAGGCGGCGGCGCACCGCATCGACCACTATCGAACGCATGGCCCGGGCGGCATAGGCCAGAAAATGCGTGCGGTCCTGCGCCTCGAGCTGTCCCACCTGCACCAGCCGCAGGTAGCATTCGTGAACGAGCGAGGTCGTGTTGAGCTCAGCGCGCTGCGCCGAGCCGTGCAGACGGCGATGCGCGAGCTGATGCAGCTCGTGATATGTCAGCTCGAAAACGCGATCCATTGCGCTGCTGTCACCCTCCCTGACTGCCTGCAGCAGCTGCGTGAGATCTCCCATCGAGGGATCTTGTAGGGCGCCCGGGCGCCAGGCAAGCGAGCCGGTGTCCGCTTTCGCCCTCGAATGACGTGTTCAACCACGAGGCGGTAAAGAATCAGCCCGCGTTTCGAGGCGCGCCGCCGGGGGAGGTCGACCTATGCGTAAAGATTTTCGACGTGCGACGGCCACGCTGGCGAGCACATTGGCCCTGACAGGCAGCGCCTACGCCGGCGGGAGCACCACACCGGCACCGTTCAAATCTCGAGCCGTTCCTGGATAGCACCGGGTCACCCTGCCGGCCAGTCCCCAATTCACCATTACCGCGGTCCACGATCCCTACGGGTGTGCGCTCACGACCGATGGCTCTGGCGCCGCCGACGCCTCGCCAGCTCAGATCGTCGAGCTCGAGCTCGGGCTGTATTCCGCGCAGCGGCCAGGCGTTCGACTCGAGCTCGCTGAGCGCCTTCGAGGCCTGGTCGCGCGCGGGACTGACTCCTGCGGATCGCAACGTGGATGGCCGCGCGGCCGCGCGTGGCGCCGTGGCCGCCGGCGAGCAGATCTTCAACACCGCACCGCTGTTCATCACCGACGTGCGCGGCATCAACGACAACGCTGCGTTGGGAAAGCCCGCCGTCATCAAGGGTACCTGCACGACCTGCCACGACTCACCCAAGTAGGCAATCATTCCCTGTCGCTGCCACTGGACATCGGAGTCGGACACCCCTCGCTCGCAAACTTCGAGACCGATCCCAACATTGCCGCCGCTCTGGCGAAGGTGGATCCGGCCGACCTGCCCGTATTCCGGATCGATGGGTGCGCCGACCCCTTCAATCCGGGAACGAGCGCTCCGCTCTATACGACCGACCCGGGCAAGGCGCTGATCAGCGGGCAGTGCTCGGACCTCAATCGGGTCAAGGGACCCATTCTGCGCGGCCTGGCAGCGCGCGCTCCCTACTTCCATAACGGGGCCGCCGCGAGCCTGCGCCAGGTCGTGGACTTCTACGACAAGCGCTTCAACATGCAACTCAGCGATCGGCAGAAGGCCGATCTCAGCGCTTGCCTCGGCTCGCTCTGAGCCGTCGGCAATTCGCCCCCCGCGTGCTACGATCAGGGATGATCGTAGATCACGCGGAATCCGCATCGCTGTCGGCGCGCCTTGCCGACGACGCGTAAGCCAACCGTCTCTCAGGGAATGCAAAGAAACCTCAATCAGCCGCCCCCTCGTGCGGCGCACGTTGCGGCGCAACTTACAGCAGTCTTTCAACCTCCGCTCCGTCGTGTGATGCAACTCACACTCAGATTTCACAGATTGCAGCTGGTTCACAGGCTCGACCAAAGGCTCATGCTACGGTCCGTGGCCGTAGTGATATAGCCGGTTTGCCAGCACGGGCGGCATGAGCAGCACGGAAGAAAAGCGAAGTCTCACGCGCAAGCGCGCAGCCTGGATGCACAGGACTGGGGAAAGCCTGTGCATCGGCTGGCTGGCGTTGCTGCTGCTCTTCAACTGCGCCCACGCCGCTCCGGTGCCGGGCGAATACCAGGTCAAAGCGGTCTTCCTTTTCAACTTCACGCATTTCGTCGAATGGCCGGCGGATGCCTTCGCCGGACCCGCAGCGCCGTTCGTCATCGGCGTGCTGGGCCAGGACCCCTTCGGAGCTGCGCTGGATGAGGCGGTTCGGGGTGAGACCGTCAACGGCCGGCCGCTGGTGGTGCAGCGCTACTCGGGCGTCGGGGACCTGAAGCCCTGCCAGATCCTGTTCATCGATCGCTCGATCGATGGGGAGATGGAGAAGGCCCTGGCGAGCCTCGGGCACCAGCGCACCCTCACGGTGAGCGATCTGGATTCCGCGACACCGCGTGCGGTGATCATCCGGTTCCTCAACGAGAACCAGAAGATCCGCCTGCAGATCAACGTCGACTCCGCGCGCAACGCCGGCCTCACCATCAGCTCCAAGCTGCTGCGGCCCGCACAGGTCATCGGCACCGTGGGCAGCGGCTGACATGAGCGCACATTCCTCGCCCATCCGCAGGCAACTCATCGGCATGGTGCTGCTGACCACCGGCGCGGTCGTGCTGCTGACTACCGCGGCGCTGTTCGCCTATGACTTCGTCAGCTTCCGGCAGAGCAGCCGCCAACAACTGGATACCCTCGGCCGCGCCATCGCTGCCAACGCCACGGCCGCGCTTGCTTTCGACAACAGCGACGACGCCGAATCGGTGCTCGCCGCCTTTGAGGCTGACAGGCACATTGCCGGCGCGGCACTCTACGATCCCAACGGCAAGCTGTTCGCGGTCTATCCAAAGGGCACCTCACCGAGTGCCTTTCCCACGCGTCCGCAAGAGCGCGACTTCACGTATCGCTTCGAGGCGTCCTTTCTCTCGGGATTCCTGCCCGTCAGCGAAGGCGGCAGGCGCCTGGGAACCCTGTTCGTCCGCTCCGACGTCCGTGCGATCAACGAGCGGATCCGCGTCTATGGCGGCATCGTCGCCGCCCTGATCGGCGCCTCGGCGCTCCTCGCCTATGCCATCTCGCGGCAGCTGCAGTATCGCATCTCGCGCCCGATCCTGGAGCTGGCGAAAGTGGCAACGGCGATCTCGACGCGCCGGGACTATTCCGTGCGCGCACCCCCCGCCGACACATACGAGTTGGACACGCTCACCGGCGCCTTCAATCACATGCTCACCGAGATCCAGAGCTCCGAGAGCCGCCTGCGCGTGCAATTGAGCCACCTGAGCCTGCTCCAGCACATCACGCGCGCCATCAGCGATCGCCAGGACCTCTCCAGCATCTTCCAGGTCGTGCTCACGAGCCTCGAGCAGAGCCTGCCCATCGAGTTCTGTTGCGTCTGCCGCCGCGACGGCGGATCCGGGCCCCTGCTCGTCAACACGATCGGCGCTGCGAGCCGCGCGTACTGCGAACGCCTCGAGCTCAACGAGCAGGCAGCCCTACCGGTGGAAACCAGCGGCTTTACGGCGTGCCTGGAAGGCCGGCTGCTGTACGAGCCCGACACTCGCGCGGTGGCTCTACCGCTACCACAGCGATTGGCGGACAGTGGCCTGCGCTCCATGGTCGTCGCCCCGCTGATGGCCGAAAGCACGTTCTTCGGCGTCCTCATCGCTGCCCGGCGCCAGGCCGAGGGCTTTACGAGCGCGGACTGCGAATTCCTCAAGCAGTTGGCCGAGCACGTCGCACTGGCTGTGAAGCAGTCTCAGCTCAACAGCGCCCTGCAGCAGGCCTATGACGATCTGCGCCAGACCCAGCAGACGGTGATGCAGCAGGAGCGCCTGCGCGCACTGGGACAAATGGCCAGCGGTATCGCGCACGACATCAACAACGCGATCTCTCCGGTGTCCCTGTACACAGAGTCGCTGCTCGAGCGCGAGCCCAATTTGAGCGAACGGGCGCGCGCCTACCTGACGACGATCCAGCGGGCCATCGACGACGTAGCCGGCACGGTTGCCCGCATGCGCGAGTTCTACCGGCAGCGCGAGACCCAGTTGACGCTCGCCAAGGTCGATCTGAACCGCACGATTCAGCAGGCCATCGACCTGACGCACGCACGCTGGAGCGATTTGCCCCAGCAGCGCGGCATCATGGTGGAGCTGCGCAAAGAGCTCTCCAGGGACCCAGCCGAGGTGATGGTCGCCGAGGGCGAGATGCGCGACGCCCTGACCAATCTCATATTCAACGCCGTGGATGCGATGCCGGAGGGAGGAACGCTGACCTTGCGCACTCGCGTGACGGAGCCCGCGGAGACCGATCACGCTCGCCGCGTGCACGTGGAAGTCAGCGATACCGGCATCGGCATGGACGAGGCCACCAGGCGCCGCTGCCTCGAGCCCTTCTTCACCACCAAGGGCGATCGCGGCAGCGGCCTTGGCCTGGCGATGGTGTATGGCATGGTGCAACGGCACAGCGCCGAGCTGCAGATCGACAGCGAGCTCGGTCGTGGAAGCACCTTCCGCCTGGTATTCGCAGAAGCCGACCAGGACCAGGAGGGCACCGTGCGCATGCCGACCGTCGCCATCCCCCGGCGGCTGCGCATTCTGCTGGTCGATGACGATCCGCTGCTGATCAAATCTCTGGAGGACATCCTGCAAGCCGACGGACATGCGGTCACGGTGGCAGGCGGTGGACAGGCGGGCATCGATACCTTTACCGCATCGGTGAAGGCCGGCAAGCCGTTCGCGCTGGTGATCACCGATCTGGGAATGCCGCACGTCGACGGCCGCCGGGTAGCTGGGGCGGTCAAAGCCGCCTCCCCGATGACTCCGGTGATCATGCTGACCGGCTGGGGACAACGACTGGTCGCCGAGAACGACATCCCTCCGGATGTCAACCGGGTACTGAACAAGCCACCGCGCCTGAACGACCTGCGGCAGGCCCTGGCCGAGCTCGCGACGGTGGGCGACTCATCCGGGCGGCCGGATGAATCACGGGAGGCACTCGCGTGACGGCCCGGTTGCTCGTGGTGGACGATGAGATGGCGCAGATGAAGGCGCTGTGCACCACGCTGGAGATCGAGGGCTACCGAACCACTGGGTACAGCTCTCCGCAGGAGGCGCTCGAGAATCTGCGCGCCGGCGAACACGAGCTGCTGCTCACCGACCTGATGATGCCCGAGCTCGATGGTATCGGTCTCATCAAGGCCGCGCGCGCCATCGACCCGGAGATCGCCGGCATCGTCATGACGGGCCACGGCACCATCGACACCGCCGTTGCAGCCATGCAGGTCGGCGCTCTCGATTACGTGCTCAAGCCCTTCAAGTTGAATGCCATTCTGACGGTGATCGGCCGTGCCCTCGATATCCGCCGCCTGCGCCTGGAGAACGCGGCATTGCAGCGGCGCGAACGCGAGCAGACTGCCGAGTTGGCGGCCGCCTACCGCGATCTGGAGTCATTCTCCTATTCCGTGTCGCACGACCTGCGTTCTCCCTTGCGCGCCATCCGAGGTTTCACCGACCTGTATCTGAGCGAGTTCGGCGAGGGCATCCCCGAGGAGGGACGCCGACGCCTCAACCAGGTGATCGCCGGTGCCGAGCGCATGGATCAGCTCATCGAGGATCTGCTGAAGTTCTGCCGTTTCAGCCGCGCGCCGTTGAACCGGCGGCCGGTGGATCTGAACGCGATCGTGAAGCGGGTGCTGAACGATCTGCGAACGCGCGAGCCCGAGCGCGTCGTCGATGTAGAGCTCGAAGAGCTGCCCGGCTGCGAGGGGGATCCCTCGCTGCTCGAGCAGGTGGTGATCAACCTGCTCTCGAACGCTTTCAAGTTCACGCGCAAGGTCGCGAATGCGCGTGTACACATCGGCACGATCGTGCAGGACGCCGCGCCCGCGGTGAACGCGACCGCGGAAAAGAGCGGCGCGCCCGCAGAGGGCGTGCGGGCGACCGAGCGCGTCTACTTCGTACGCGACAACGGCGCCGGTTTCGACATGAAATACGCCGACAACCTGTTCGGCGTGTTCCAAAGGCTTCATTCGCGCGAGCAGTTCGAGGGCACCGGGGTCGGCCTCTCGATCGTACAGCGCATCCTGCAGCGTCATGGCGGCCGTATCTGGGCCGAGAGCGCGCCCGGCAGCGGCGCCACCTTTTTCTTCGTCGTGTAAGTTAGGGATCAATCATGACATCCGCATCGCAGCATCCGAAGCCGATCCGCATCCTCTTCATCGAGGACCTGGAGTACGAAGCGGAGCTGTCGCTTGCACAGCTGCGCCGCGCCGGCATCGATTGCGTCTGCAAACGCGTGGAAACCGAAGAAGCCCTGCGCGAGGCATTGGGGAGCTTCACACCTAATCTCATTCTGTCGGATTTCAGCCTGCCGCAATTCGACGGCATCGCGGCGCTGCGCATCGCGCACGAGCTCGCCCCGGAGGTCCCGTTCATTTATGTCTCCGGCACGATCGGCGAGGAACGCGCCATCGATGCGCTGCTGTGCGGCGCCGTCGATTACGTCCTGAAGACGAATCTCACGCGTCTGCCGCCGGCCGTGCGGCGTGCGCTCGCCGATGCCCAGGCCCGCAAAGAGCGGCAACGCGAGCAGGCGCAGCTCGCGCGTCTGGACCGCGTGCTGCGCATGCTGAGCGGCATCAATGCCCTGGTCGTTCGGATCCGCGACCGCAAGGAGCTGTTGCAGGAAACCTGCCGTCTCGCGGTGGCGGTGGGCCGCTATGCTACGGCGATCATTTCGGCGAAGTCCCCGGGAGCGCCCACGATGCAGCCGATCGCCTGGAGCGGTGTCGATGAGAGCGTGACGGGCGCACTTCGTCGCGCCCTCGTCGACAGCAGCAAGGAGCGCAGCAGCATTGTCGGCAGGGTGATCAGTAATGCAACGCCCTACGTCTGCAACGACACCTCGCACATCGATGCGACACCGCAGGTGAAGGAAGTGATCCAGGGGGCGGGCCTGTTGTCCGTCGTGGCCCTGCCGCTCGTGGTGGACAACACAGCAATCGGCGTACTGGTGCTCACTGCGCACGAATCCGGTGCCATCAGCGAAGAGGAGCTGCGCATGCTACGGGAGGTCGCCGGTAACCTCTCCTTCGCACTGCAGTTCCTCCAGAAGGACACGACGGTCAAGTTCCTGTCGCACTTCGATGCGCAGACCGGGCTTGCCAAGCGCTCGTTGTTCTGCGAGCGACTCTCGCGTCTGTTGAATCACCCCGCGGGGCGCCGCTCGCGTTATGCAGTGGCCGTCATAGATGTGGAGCGACTGAGCCTGATCAACGACTCCTATGGGCGCAGAACCGGCGATCTGCTGCTGCAGCACGTCTCGGACAGGCTCAAGCGGCGTTTCCCGCAGACCGACCACATCGCCCACTTCGGCGGCGGCACCTTCGCCATCGTGCAGGAGCTGGGCACGCGCTCCATCGACGAAGTCGCGGTCGGCGCGCAGGAGCACGCCGTAGCGCTTTTCGGCGAGCCCTTCGTCAGCGAGCAGCGGGAGATTCCCGTGGCCGTCCGGTCCGGATTCGCGGTGTTCCCGGTTCACGGCAAGGACGCGAATATGCTGGTACAGAACGCGGAGGTCGCCCTGCGCAACGCGCGCGCCTCCGGCGAAAGGCAGCTGCACTACAGTCCAGAAGAGCACTCGCAGATGGTCAGCCGGCTCGCGCTCGAGCACAAGCTGCGCCTCGCGCTCGAACGGCGCCAGTTCGAATTGCACTATCAGCCGAAGGTCGATGTGCGTACGCGCCGCATCCAGGGGGTGGAAGCACTCATCCGCTGGAACGATCCGGACTCCGGACTGGTCTCGCCCGCAGCGTTCCTGCCGGTGCTGGAAGCGACCGGCATCATCGTCGATGTCGGGGACTGGGTCATCCAGCGGGCGGCGCAGGATCTGCAGGATTGGCTGCACGCCGGACTCGCGCCGGTGCGCATCGCGGTCAACGTCTCCCCGCTGCAACTGCGGCTGCCGGACTTCGCACCGAGCTTCCTGAAGGCACTCAAGGGCTGGTCATCGGAGGCGGCCGGCCTGGACATCGAGATCACCGAGGGCGCCCTGCAGGAGGATTCTGCAGCGGAAGTCAGAAAGCTCAAGCTCCTGCGCAGCGCCGGCGTCCGCATTGCCATCGACGATTTCGGCACCGGCTACTCATCCCTCAGCCGCCTCTCCTCGCTCCCCATCGATACCCTGAAGATCGATCGCAGTTTCATCCGCCAGGTGCCGGAGGAAGCCGCCGGCAAGATCCTGGTCGGGACGGTCATCTCGCTGGCCCGGGCATTCAATCTCACCACGGTGGCCGAAGGCGTGGAAACCCAGCAGCAGCTCGACTTCCTGTGGCATGTGGGCTGCAACCAGTCGCAGGGTTACCTGCACAGCAAGCCAGTGCCCGGGGCGGAATTCGCGCAGCTTCTCGAGCATGGCAAGGGGCGCATGCTGCTACCTGCTGAAGGCGGTCAGGCGCAGGGCCGCGGCGGGTCGGAGAGCAGCTCGAGCACCTGAGCCCCGTCGCCGGCACTCGCCCGCCCCTTGCCGGCCGCTCGCGGCGTTGCCGCGGCGATCCGCGCGCAACTTTCAGACCTCGATGGGCGCTCGCAGCCGCTCTCGTTGGAGCGCCCCGGTTGGCGCTATCATCCCGGCACTCCGACCAACCATTGAGTGGAGAGCATCCATGGATTTAGAGCTGAAGGGCCGCAAGGCCATCGTCACCGGAGCGACCCAGGGCATCGGCTTGCGCATCGCGCAAACGCTTGCCGATGAGGGGGTCGACGTCGCGATCTGCGCGCGGACCGCGGCCAACGTGCAAGCGACGGTCGAGAGCCTGAGAAAAAAGGGCGTCAACGCGATCGGGGATGCGCTGGATGTGTCCGACTCCGCCGCCTACGTGAAGTGGATCGATTCGGCCGCGCAGCGCCTCGGCGGCCTGGACATTTTCGTCTCCAACACGACCGCCTCGCCCTCCGTCGGCGGCGCGGACGGCTGGAAGCTCGGGTTCGAGATCGACATCATGGGCGCGGTGCGCGGCTGTGAGACCGCGCTGCCGCACCTGCGCAAGTCCAAGGGCGGCGCCATCGTGCTGATCTCCAGCATCTCCGGCCTCATCTCCAAGGTCATCCCTGCTCCCGGCGCACACCAGTATGGCGCGTCCAAGGCGGCTTTGATCGCCTACGGCTCGATGCTCAGCAAGGAAGTCGCCAAGGACAACATCCGGGTGAACACGGTTTCTCCGGGCCCGATCTATTTCGACGGCGGCGCGTGGGATCGGATCAAGACCAACGTGCCGCAGCTCTACAAGGCCGCGCAGGAGGCCTGCGTGATCGGCCGCCTGGGCAAGCCCGAGGACATCGCCAATGCGGTGGCGTTTCTGGCCAGCCCGAAGTCAGGATTCACCGTCGGACAGAATCTGCACGTCGACGGCGGCTACATGCAGCACATCGACTTCTGAGCACGGGCCCGCGGGTCGCCGGCGTGTGGCGCGGGCGCGGCGGTGTCAGCCGAGCTCGGGTACCGGACCTTCTGTCGGGGCGGTGAAGTGCCGCTCCGCTGAAGAGATGGTGTTCACGAGCAGCATGGTGACGGTCATCGGACCGACCCCTCCGGGAACGGGCGTGATGTAGGAAGCCTTCTGCCGCACGCCCTCGAAGTCGACATCGCCCACCAGCTTGCCGTTGGGAAGGCGGTTGATGCCCACGTCGATGACGACGGCGCCGGTCTTCACCATCTGCGCGACGATCAGGTTCGGGCGTCCGGCGGCCACGACCAGAATGTCGGCGAGTATGGTGAATTGCGCCAGGTCGCGCGTCTTGGCGTGACAGATACAGACCGTCGCCTCGCGCTGCATCAGCATGAGCGCCATGGGCTTTCCCACGATGTTGCTCGCGCCGACGACCACCACATTGCGTCCCTCGACCGGAATGCTCTCCGTCTCGAGCATCTTCACGACCCCGTACGGGGTGCATGGCGGAAACACCGTGTTGCCGGCAACGAGCGCGCCGACGTTGTACAGATGGAAACCGTCGACATCCTTGGTGGCCGCGATGCAACCGAGCACCTTGCGCATGTCCACCTGCGGTGGGAGCGGCAGCTGTACCAGGATCCCGTGCACGGCCGGGTCCTCGTTGAGGCGTCCGATCGCCTCCAGCAGCTCCTCGGTGCCCACCGAATTCGGGAAATCCAGGCGGATCGAGCGCACGCCCACCTCTGCGCAAGCCTTGATCTTGCTCCCGACATAGACGGCCGAAGCCGGATTGCCGTCGACGAGAATCACGGCCAGGCCCGGCACGACCCCGCTCTCGCGCAGCGCGTTCACACGCTCTCTGCAGTCCTGGCGGATCCTGGCGGCCACTGCCTTCCCATCGATGATCTTCGCTGTCACACCGGCCTCGTCGCGCTTGGCGCGAATGCCGCGCCGCGTTCATGGTAACTGCAAAGCCGGTGAGGTGCGACGCCAAAGGCTTCGGCGAGTGACCGGCGTCCCAATGGGTACGCGGGTAGCGGCGGACGCGACGATCGGTGCAGGCATGTCGCGCCGGATTGCGCGCTCACCGTCCGCGGTGCGTTGGGTTACAGTCGCGCGATGCTCCTCTTCGAGCTGGTGATTGCCTTGCTGCTGGTGGGCGCGGTCCTCGCCCTCTGGGCCGACCGGCTGGCCGTGCCGTATCCCGCACTGCTGGCCCTCGCCGGGGCGGCTCTCGCTCTGCTGCCGGGCACACCGCAGGTCACCCTCGACCCACAGCTCGCCCTGGCCCTCTTCGTAGCGCCCGTGCTCCTCGATGCGGCCTTCGATGCATCGCCGCGAGATCTGAAAGCGAACCTCGTGCCGGTCGTGAGTCTCGCGCTCGCAATGGTTGCGCTCACCATTGGTGCAGTCGCGCTGGTGGCACGCAAAGTGGTGCCGGAGATGTCGTGGGCCGCCGCGGTCGCGCTTGGCGCAATCGTCGCACCTTCGGACGCTTCCGCGGCGACAGCCGTACTGCGCCGTCTGCAGCCTCCACATCGGTTGCTGGTCGTGCTCGAGGGCGAGAGCCTGTTCAACGATGCGAGCGCTCTGCTGGTGTTTCGTGTCGCGCTCGCCGCGGCGATGACAGGAGCTGTGTCCGGGTGGAGCGTCGTGCCGCTGTTTCTCGTCACATGCGGTGGCGGCGTCGTAGCCGGAATCGTGCTCGCCCGTGCGTACTTATGGCTCACGCGTCGCGTGGACGACATCCCCATTTCGGTGCTGCTGCAGTTCGTCGGCACGTTTGCAGTATGGGTTCTCGCCGACCGGCTCGGCTTGTCCGCAATCCTGACCGTCGTCGCCTACGCCATGACGCTGGCGCGGCGAGCGCCGGGGCGCACGGACGCGCGTCACCGCATCTCCTCATACGCGGTGTGGGAAGTCGTCGTATTCGTGTTGAATGTGCTCGCATTCGTTCTCATCGGCCTGCAGCTGCGCACCATTCTCACGCGCATGCATGGCTCGGACTGGCAGACCTACGCCCTGTGCGCTGGCGCGGTGTGCCTCACCGCAGTTGTCGTGCGGGTCGGGTGGGTGATGTCACACACCGCTTTTGTCAGGTGGTGGGCGGCCGCGCGCGGCGGCTTGACTCAATTACCGAGCTTTCGCGGCAGTGTCGTCGTTGCCTGGTGCGGCATGCGCGGAATCGTCACTCTCGCAGCCGCCTTGGCTCTCCCGGATGGCTCGCCCTCCGAGGCGTTTCCGTATCGCGATCTCATCATCCTGTGTGCCTTCTGTGTCGTGCTGTTCACTCTGGTCATCCAAGGCATGACCCTTCGCCCACTGCTGCTGTGGCTGAGGCTGAAGGACGACGGCTCGGTAGAGCGCGAAGTCAGGATTGCTCGCGTGGAGACCGCACGGGTTGCCCTGCGTATCCTCGCCGAGCAGCAAGCGCACCCCTCCATTGAGACTCTGCGCCGAGAATATGAGGCGCGGCTGAGACTGGGCGATGAAGCGCCCTCGCCCTCGCAACCTTCCAGCGGCCTTACCGATATCCAGCGGCTCGCCGTGCGCGCCCAGCGGCAGGCGCTGATGGACTTGCGCGAGCGCTCCGTCATCGGCGACGACGCGTTCCACGCAGCCGAAGAAGAGCTCGATCTGCTGGAGCTCACCGCCGACTCGCGGATCCGACCCGTACCCTGAGCGGGACCGTGATGTCGCCCGGCCCCCCCTCCCCGGGGCCGCCTGCCCAGGCGGCGCCCCCTGCCGCCTCCCTGCGCCCCCCTGCCGCCCCCCCTGCCACCTCCCTGCGCCCTGCCGCCTCCCTGCTCCGCCTCCCAGGACCTGCCCCCGACCGGCCTCCCCCGACCGCCTCCCCCGACCGCCCTCCGACCGCCTCCCTAGCACCACCTCCCTCGGGCCGCCCGTCCGGGTCCGACGTCCCGCCCAGGCGCCGGCCGCCCCCTCCGATCCGCCGCTCGACAGCATCCGCCTCGTGGGCACCCCTGGCCGGCCCGGCAGGGCCGCTCACTGGCGGCAGGACCCGCCCCAGACCGGGCTCTCCGCGGTGCCGCATCAGCACCCCAGGCCCTGGAGGGTTTTTGGACCGTCCAGACCCCCGGCGAGCGGCCTGTCCCCGACCCAGGCCAGCCGTTCGTCGCCCCCGGGAGCCACCGGCTCGACTTGAGGCCCGAACGGACAGGAGTCTCGAAAACGCGCAGTGGGTCAAAGAGATGCGCGCTGCTCCCCGCGCCGCATCATAGATGCCGCTTTCGTCACAATGTCGTTCCCCGAGGATCAGTTACAAAGGGCTTTTGGACCTTGAGCAAGGGGGCTGGGATTGCGCGGCGCTGGCGCACACTCGGAACACTCGACGCCGGGACATTCGTCCCGATTCTCCGTGCTGCGTCGATGGGTCGAGCTCCGCAAGGCGGTCTCGGCTCGGCTGAGCGTTACCGCACGCCTCGGGCTCGCCTGCAGCGCGGTAGCCCTACTGGCTGCGAGCGCAAAAGCCGTCTCTGGACGCGGTCCCTTTGCGGCTCTCGCCTGGCTGTGTGGACTCACCCTCTTCGTCGCTCTGGTGCGCAGCGTCGTGCAGCGCTACGACGCAATGGCGGAGAAGCTCAGAGCCGCGCACACGGTCACCAAGGAATACCAGACCGAGCTCGAAGTCCGGGTGGATGAGCGCACCCGCCAGCTCCAGCACCTCGCAGAGCATGATCCGCTCACGGGACTGCCCAACCGCCGGCAACTGTGGACGTACTTGGAGACGGCCATCCGGAGCGCGCCGCGCGACGCGCAGGTCGCGGTTTTCTTCTTGGACCTCGACAACTTCAAGAACATCAACGACAGCATGGGCCACGCCTTCGGCGATCTCGTGCTGCAGGGAATCGCTCACCGGTTGCGGGAGGCCACGGGCGGGCCCGGAGGTTTCGCTTCGCGCCTCGGAGGTGATGAGTTCACGGTCGTATACGGAACACCCGGCGGCCTTGCAGATATCTCCCGCGTCGGAAGCGAGCTCGTCAGCGCGTTTCAACGGCCGATGCTGATCGAGGGCCGCGAGCTGCTCGTCAGCATCAGTGTTGGAGCGAGCGTATATCCGGATCACGCGCAGACACCCGATGCTCTCCTGCGTGCCGCGGATGCCGCGTTGTTCAGTGCAAAGACCTCCGGCCGCAGCCGTCTTGGCATGTTCAATCGCGAGATGCTCGAGACCGCCTCGCACAAATTCCAGATCGAGCAAGGCCTGCGGCGGGCCGTGGACCGCGGCGAATTCGAGCTCCACTTCCAGCCGGAAGTGAGCTTCGACTCCCTTGGAACAACTGTGGTGGAGGCCCTGTTGCGCTGGCGCCTGCCCGACGGCCAGTACGTCGCCCCGGGCGAATTCCTGCCGGTCGCGGAAGAATCCGGGCTCATCACCAACATCAACGATTGGGTGCTGGGCTCGGCTATCCGGTACGGGGCTCTGTGGCACCACGACGCATGGCCGGCCGCACGCGTGGCCGTCAATGTGTCCGCACGCCAATTGCTCGACACCCATTTCGTCGGCCGCATGCGTGCGCTGCTCGCCGAGCATCGCCTGCCCGCGCGCTGCATCGAGATCGAGCTGACCGAGACGGTGTTGCAGACCGGTCCCGCCACCATCGAGACGCTGCGGGAGCTGCGGCAGCTCGGAGTCAGCATTGCGCTCGATGACTTCGGCACCGGCTACTCCTCGCTCGCGTCGCTGGAAAACCTGCCGCTCACCCGCGTCAAGCTGGATCGCAGCCTGATCGCAAGTATCGACACCAGCCAGCGCTCGCTGGCGATCGCACGTGCCATCATCGGCTTGTGCGAAAACCTCCACCTGGAGGTGACGGCCGAAGGCATCGAGCGCCAGCAGCAGCTTGCTCTGCTGCTCAGTCATCGCTCGATGTCGCTGCAGGGATTTCTGCTCGACCGGCCGATGCCCGCCGAACGCGTCCCCCACTCGATCTCCTCGATGCCGGCGCGTTTGCAGGCGTTTCTACTCGACACTCACGTGTCGGCACCTGCAGTCGCGCCGCCGGAACCGGTGCGCGCAACCGGTTAGTCACCGCGCAGCTCGCCCTGCCGCGTCAGATTAAGGCTCAGACGACCTTCAGGCGCAGACAGGCGACCGGGCACTCCTACCGGGGAGGTGTCGGGTGCTCTTTTTGCCTTGATGCGTGGCCCGTGTGATGAAAACTACTGCGTGAGAACCGCAGTCATCTCAGCGACAGATCAACTTCGGGCTGCCACGACCGCCCGAGCGTGGGTGAGCACCGGCAACACCGCAGCACCGTTCGCTCCCGCGCAGTTCTGCAACAGGGTGCGGTAATAGCCGACGGCCACGTCCGTCTTGCCGAGCTTCTCGGCCGCCTCGGCAGCCCCGAGCAGGCCGTTGTATCGATTCGGGTCGCTGACGAGGGAAGCCTGGTAATCCCGCAACGCATCCGCCGTCCGGCCTGACAGCAACTCCATTTCGGCCAGCATTTCGCGCGCCGGGAGCTCCACTTCGCCCTTGCCGATCTGGGCCTGCCGCCCCGCTACCGGCCGCAAGCGTGCGATCGCGCCATCCACATCGCCCCGCGCAAACAGGGCCCAGGCATGAATCTCATCCATGCGAGCGGCGGCCGTTCCACCGGGACGCAGCTGTGGAGGAGGATCCTTCGGCAGCAGCGCATCGACGGCGTCCGCCGCTTCTTGCGCGGCCTTCGCATCGTGCGTGTGCGCAGCGGCCACCGCGTGCGCGAGCAAGGCGAAATCCTGCACGTACCACGGTGCTCCCTTAACAGGCTCCAGGTGCGCCGCGGCCGTCCAGTCGTGAGTCTCGATGGCCAACAGCGTCGCGTAGCGCGCCTCGACTTGCGGATAATAGTCATTGACCTGTGGATCCACGTCGGAGGCCTTCACCGTGCGAGCCTCGTTGAGAATGGCGCGGGCCTCGTTCTCGTGGCCGATCTGCAAGTAGGCGTATTCCAGGAATTCCATGGCATGCAGCCGGTTTTCGGCCCCGATGCGCGGCCCGGTCTTCACTTCCGAGGCGGCCTTGGAGGCCAGGTTGGAGCGGATGTCGTCCTGCCACAAACCCAGGCGGGCATAGATGTGCGCCGGCATGTGCAGGGCATGCGGCGCAGCTGGAGCGATCTGAGCGTAGCGACGCGCGGCGGCGAGTCCGTCCTGCGCCATATGCGGGTTGTCGCAGGCGTGGATGAGATAGTGCGCGATCCCAGGATGATCCGGAAATCGCCGCAGGAGCGGATTGAGGATCGCCACCGCATGGCGCGGATTGACCAGCTCGACATCATCGGCCGGGTCCGAGAACAACAACGACAGCGCGTAGAAGATCTGCGCTTCGACATCCTTCGGATAGGCCGCCGCCAACGTCTCCATGGCATCCGAGTAAGCCTTGGTGCGAGCGACATAGAGCGCCGGAGTCTTCACGGTCGCATAGTCGTCGAAGAAGCCGTGCAGCGCTCCGATGTAGGCGGTCTCGCGCGGTGAGGTCTCTGTCGCCGCGTCGGCCTTCTTCAAGGCCTCCAGCCCGCGCGCAATGTCATCGGTGTTGGGCGAGTCGAAGAGTTGGTGGAGATCCGCCATCGCCTCGCCCCAATAGGCCATGGCGCAGCCAGGGTCGGTGGCCGCCACATGCTCGAAGGTCTCGCGCGCGACGGGAATCCAGAAGGAGTGCAGCAGCGCGACCCCACGGTTGAAGTCCTCGCGTACGGCCGGCTTGCACGAGGTCTCGAACGAGACAGTGCCGAGGTTCTTCGGGACCGCCATCCCCGCCATGTCGTCGTGGGAGTGTGCGTCGGCTTGCGAAGCCACGGCCGCCAGGCACAGCAGGAACGGGAGGATGCGTCGCTGCATGACACTCGGGATTTTTCCTCGTCGCATGACACCCCCTGAGTGGCGGATCAGTCCGCTGTGATGTTCGAGCGCACCGGCGCTGCCGCGTTCGATCCAAACCCTCCCCCGCCGGGGGTCTCGATCACCACGAGGTCGCCGCTCGCCAGCTCAACTCGATCGTGACCGGCCATCGCATCGCGTCGGCCATCGCTGCGCTCGACCCACTGGCGACCCGTTGCTCCGTCGCCACCGCCGGCCAGGCCAAACGGCGCCACGGAGCGGCGCGAGGCCACCAGTGTGGCTGTCATCGGTTGCAGAGCCCGGATCGCACGGACGACCCCGTCTCCTCCGCGATAGCGGCCCGTCCCGCCGGACCCGTGACGGATGGCGAAGCGCTCCAAGCGAATCGGATATCGCAACTCGAGAATCTCCGGATCGGTGATGCGCGTATTCGTCATGTGAGTGTGGACCGCAGCCGCTCCCGGGAAGTGCGGTCCCGCGCCTGCGCCACCGCAGATCGTCTCGTAGTATTGATATCGTTGGTTGCCGAACAGAAAGTTGTTCATTGTACCCTGCGCACTCGCGGCCGCGCCGAGAGCTCCGAGCAACGCGCAGGCAATGGCCTGGCTGATCTCGGTATTGCCGGCAACGACGGCGCTGCCGGGCCTCGGATCCAGAAAGCTCCCCGCGGGCAGCAGGATCTGCAGCGGAGCGAGGCAACCCTCATTCAGGGGCAGCTCCTGGTTCACCAGGCAACGAAACACGTACAGCACGACGGCGCGGGTCACGGCCCGGGGCGCGTTGAGATTGCCGGAGCTTTGCGTACCCGTACCGGTAAAATCGATCACTGCGCTGCGCTCGCTGCGGTTGATCCGCACCGCCACTTTGAGCGGTGCACCGTCGTCCATCCGGTAATCGAAGGACCCGCTCCCGAGGCGGTCGATCACCTGACGGATGCTTTCCTCGGCGTTCGCCATCACGTGCGCCATGTAGGCGCGGACCTCCGGCCAACCGTAACGCCGCAGCAGATCCTGCAACTCACGGATGCCGGTCTCGTTGGCCGCCACCTGCGCCTGGATATCCGCAACGTTGGTATCAGGACTGCGCGCCGGCCAGCGAGCACCTGTCAGAACTGCGCGGAATTCCGCCTCCCGGAATCGGCCGGCGGAGCTGAGAAGGAAATCGTCGATGACGACACCTTCCTCCGCCAGAGTCCGGGACTCGGGGGGCATCGAACCGGGCGTGAGCCCGCCGATGTCGGCATGATGACTGCGATTCGCAACGAAAAAGCGGATGCTTTGCCCGCCCTCGTCGAACACCGGCGTGACGACGGTGACATCGGGAAGGTGCGTACCCCCGTGGAACGGATCATTGAGCGCCACCGAGTCGCCCGGCCGCAGTGTGCTCCCACGTCTGGCCAGAACGACCCGCACACTCTCCCCCATCGCTCCCAGATGCACCGGCACGTGCGGCGCGTTGGCGACCAGATTGCCCGCGGCGTCGAACAGAGCGCATGAGAAGTCCAGCCGTTCCTTGATATTCACGCTCGTGGCCGTATTGCGAAGCACCACACCCATCCGCTCAGCCACCGCCATGAACAGGTTGTTGAACAACTCGAGCTTCACCGGATGTGAAGTCCCCACGTCCGCCACGGTGCGTAACACCCGACGCAGCAGCAGATTGCCGGAAGCGTCGACGTGCGCTTCCCAGCCCGGTTCGACGATCGTCGTGGCGATGGACTCCCGGATCATCGCCGGACCGCGGATCCGGTCTCCGGGGATGAGTGCGGTGCGGTCGAAGACGGCCGCCTCATGCTCTCGATCTCCGCTCCAGAGAGTCACCACATCCAACGGTGCCGCAGAACCCTGCCGCGTGCTGTCGGGAAGAGGCACGGACACTGCCTCGCCCTTGCGCACCGCTTCAACGGATACACTTTCGACGATGAGGCCCCGACCGGGCGTGGAGAAACCAAAATAGGCGCGATGCGCTGCATCGAACGCCGCGCGCATCTGCTCGACGCCGCCGAGCTCGATCGGTAAAGCCGTGTCGGATCCCTCGTACCGCAGATGCACGGTTCGCATCACTCGTACGGGGCCCTTTCCTTCCATCGATGAGCGGCCTCGGGCGCCGGCCGCATCGGTGTCGACCAGCGAGTGAACCGCCGCTGCGGCCAGCTCGTCCGCACAGCCGCGGATGCCATCGAGCACGGCATCCGAGAGCGCCCGCTCGATGGCCTGATGACGCATCGCGGTCTGCTCCGCCAAGCCCATGCCATACGCCGACAGAACACCCGCGTACGGATGGATCATCACCGTCTGCATCCCGAGCTCATCGGCCACCAGGCACGCATGTTGGCCCGCCGCGCCACCAAAGCACTGCAATACGAAGTCCGCCACGTCGTGGCCCTTCTCAAGCGAGACCTGTTTGATGGCGCGCGCCATGTTGGCGACGGCGATCCGCAGAAACCCTTCGGCCACGGCTCGCGCATCCTGCGGGGTTCCCGTCGCGCGACTGACCTCCACGGCCAGCGCGGTGAATCGGTCTTTGACCACGTCGGTGTCCAGGGGAAGAGTGCCGTCGGAACCGAAGATCGCTGGAAAGTGGGCCGCCTGGAGCTTGCCGACCATCACGTTCGCATCCGTGACCGTCAACGGGCCGCCGCGCCGATAGCAGGCGGGCCCGGGATTGGCGCCCGCGCTGTCGGGACCGACACGAAAACGTCCGCTGTCGAAATACAGTATCGAGCCGCCTCCCGCGGCGATCGTATGGATCGCCATCATCGGAACGCGCAGCTGCACGCCGGCAAGCTCGGTATCGAAGGCGCGCTGCCACTGGCCCGCGTACAGCGAGACATCTGTCGAAGTCCCGCCCATGTCGAAACCGATCACCCGCGCGAAGCCGGCAGCCTCGGCGGTTCTGGCAGCCCCGACGACACCGGCCGCAGGCCCCGACAGGATGGCGTCCTTGCCCTGGAATCCGGCGGCGTGCGTGAGACCGCCATTGGACTGCATGAAGTACAGGGGCGCGCGCACGGCGGCGACGACGCGATCCACATACTCGCGCAGCACGGGCGACAGGTATGCGTCGACGACCGTCGTGTTTGCTCTCGCGAGGAGACCCAGCAGCGGGCTTACAACATGACTCGCCGAGACCTGCTTGAACCCCGCCTCACGCGCCAGCTCGGCGAGGCGCCGCTCGGAGTCCGGGAATTGCCACGCGTGAGCAAGGGCGATGGCGACGGCCTCGAGGCCCTCCGCCTTCCGGCGCATCAACATTGCACGCACGGCGGCTGCGTCGATAGGCATCAGCACGCGGCCCGTGGCATCGACACGACCGCCGACTTCCTCCACCGCGGCGAACAGGGGTTGAGGCTTGCGGATGTGCAGGTCGAACAGGCGCGGACGGGCTTGAGTGCCGATGAGCAACAGATCCGCGAAGCCCGCATCGATCAACAGCAGCGTCCGGGCGCCCGTGCGCTCCAGCAAGGCGTTGGTGGCGACGGTGGTGCCCATCCTCACGCTGGCGATGACTCCGTCCGGAAGAGTCGCGCCGGGGGACAAGCCGAGAGCCACGCAGATGCCCGCCACGGCCGGGTCCTGGTAGCGCGTCGGGTTCTCACTCAACAGCTTGACGGTACTGAGGCGTCCGTCCGGGGCACGTGCGACCACATCGGTGAAGGTGCCGCCGCGATCGATCCAGAATTGCCAGCCGTGCACGTGCACGCGCGTGTCCCCTCGAGTCTTGCTGCCGTCGGAGTGCGCTTTTACGGGGTCGACAACGCGAGGCTCCTACGGCGCAGCACCGTCGGGGCCGTCTCCTTCAGCGCGCAGGAAAAAATCAACAGCGCCGCGCTGATTCCGATCAGGATCCACAGCAGCGCGCCCTGTCCGAACACATCCATCGCCTTGCCGGCCAGCGTCGGGCTCAATACCCCGCCGACGGCCTCGCCCAGTCCCATCGTGAGCGCAAGCACGGTCGCCATCTGTGAGGAGGCGACCGTCTCGGAAGGAATGGTGGCCATGACCAGTGGATAGATGCCGCTGACGGTGGCGCCCAGGCCGAACATCACGAACAGCGGCCAGACCGGCGCCGCGGGGTCGATGAACAGTACGCTCAACGGGATGAGCGCCGAGGCGGCCCCCATCGCAATGACGATCGGGCGCCGGCCGAGAAAATCCGACGAGCCGGGAATCAGGAATGCATACAGCATCGAGGGCAGGCCCCACATCGAGATCAACCAGCTCTCGGTTCCCGCATCCATCCCGCGCACCTTCACCAGGTAGAGCGGCATGAAACTCAGCAACACCACGAGGAAGGCCACCAGCAGGATCGACAGCACGACGCAGATCCAGATATTGCGCTGGCCGAGAGTGGCGAGTACGGCCCGCAATGAAGTGCGTTGCTGCGTCCTCTCGCCGGCTTGCACCTGCGGGTCGCGGATCAACCAGAGCATCAGCAAAGCCAGTATGAATCCGGGGGCGGCGGACAGGTTGAAGGCGTTACGCCAGCCGAAGGACTTCGCGAACCAGGTCAGCACCAGCGGGCACAGGGTGTTGCCGAGCAGGTTCGCGCCGAAATTCTGCGCAGCTCCCATCGCCAGCCCGCGGCGCTGTGGCTCGACCTCCGCGGCCACCAATGTCTGACTGATGGGCATGACGCCGCCTTCGGCGATTCCCATCATCAGGCGCGCTCCCATCAGCATCGCGAAGGATGAGGCCAGGCCGGACAGCAACGAGGCGGCCGAGAATACGAAGGCGCAGGCGACCAGGATGGCCTTGCGCTTACCCAACGCATCCGACAGACGCCCGACGAACAGTCCGGCGAGCGCCCAGCTCAGCGACAGCGCCGAGCCCAGCTCCCCGATCTGTGTGTTGGACAACCCCAGCTGCGGCTGGATGAAGGGCATCAGGTAGCCGATCGAGTTGCGATCGAAGAACACGACGCCGAAGTTCAGGCTCAGCAGCCCGACGAGCACCCACTGGTAGGCGCGACCCTGATGCGACGTGGCATTCATGTTCGTGACTTCCCCTCCCCGCTTGTGTGCCGCACGCTAGCAGAGGCGCCACCAGCGGGGAAGCAGCCGGCGCACTTCGTGCCGGGCGAACCGGTCATCGATCAGGTAGACCACCCCCCGATCCTCGCTCCCGCGGATCACGCGGCCGGCGGCCTGCACCACCTTGCGGAGCCCGGGATAGAGATAGGTGTACTCGTACCCGGCCCCGAAACGCTCTTCCAGCCGTCCCCGCATCTCCCCGTTGACCGGATTCAACTGGGGCAGCCCGAGGGTGGCGACGAAGGCGCCGATCAGGCGCCGGCCCGGAAGATCGATGCCTTCGGCAAATGCCCCTCCCAGGACAGCGAAGCCAATGCCGCAGGAGTGTTCCGCGAAGCGCGCGAGGAACTCCTCGCGCTGCGCCTCGGTCATCCCCGGGCCTTGCCGCCAGATCGGAATCTCCGTGTCGCGCCGGGAGAGCTCCGCCGCAACCGCCTCCAGGTACTCAAAGCTGCTCAGGAAGGCCAGGTAGTTGCCCGGTTGTTCCCGGTACTGCCGGGCAATGAGATCGGCAAGCGGCTCGACGGAGCGGCTGCGGTGGCGGAACCGGGTAGAAATACTACTCACGACCCGTACGCTGAGCTGCTCGGGCGCAAACGGCGAGCCCACTTCCGTGCGCACACAATCGCGCGGCAGCCCGAGGATGTCCCTGTAGAAGTCGAACGGCGTCAGCGTAGCCGAGAACAACACACAACTATGTGCGGCTGCCCAGCGGGGAGCGAGAAATCCCGCGGGAATGGCATTGCGCAGACACAAGGCCTGCGACTCGATCTCGGCATCGCAGATGGTGTTTCGATCCAGCTGCGCGCCCAGACGGCATACTTGCAGCGCGCGGAAATAGAAATCCAGCAGCTCCTCGGCGACTCCCAAGGGAGACTGAGCCAGGAAGTCCGCTACGCTTGCAGCTGCTACCTCCAGCGCGCGCAGCAAGGGCACGGGGATCTCGTCATAGACGCAGTACGGCTCCTGCTGCCCGTCGAAAAGATCGTCCCAGAGCCGCAGGACCTTCGTGACACTGTGTTTGATTGGAGCCGGCGCGCGCCGCTGCGCGGCAACCAGCGTGGTGCGATCGAGCCGGGTGGAGAACATGCCACGGGCACGCTCCACGAGGTTGTGCGCCTCATCCACCAGAACGGCGACCTTCCACTGATTCGCGACCGTCAGTCCATAGAGCAAGGCGCTCTGATCGAAGTAGTAGTTGTAGTCGGCTACCACGACGTCGGCCCAGCGCGCCAGCTCCTGGCTCAGGTAGTAAGGACAGAGGTGGTGCCTGCGAGCGATGGAGCGCACCGCGGCGCGATCCTGGATGGCAATCCCCGCCGCCTCGGTGCGAGCCGCCGACAACCGATCGTAGAATCCGCGCGCCAGAGGACACGACTCCCCATGACATTCCGCATCCGGGTATTCACAGGCTTTCTCGCGCGCAACCAGCTCCAGCACTCGCAGCGATGCGCACTCCGCTCCGCCCTGGAGCCGCGTGAGCGCCTCCAGCGCGACGCGGCGTCCGGAGGTCTTCGCCACCAGAAAGAACACTTTGTCCAGCGCCTCGGCAGGCATCGCCTTCAGAGCGGGAAACAAGGTGGCGAGCGTCTTGCCGATGCCAGTGGGTGCTTGCGTGAGGAGCGTTCGGGCTCGGCGTACAGTCTTATAGACGGCTTCGGCCAGCTCGCGTTGGCGAGGATGCAGCGCACTGAAGGGGAACGATAAAGCGCACAGGCGTGCATCCCGAGCCGCCCGCCGCACCAGCTCGAGCCGAGCCCAACCGAGAAATCTCTCGCAGTGATGCGCAAAATGGCTCTCCAGCTGCCGGGCAGTGAGCGTCTCGAGGCAGACGGTCTCGGCCTCGCTGGCGATATCGAAGTAGACGAGCGCGAGTTGCAGCTCCTCGAGGCCCCTGGCACGGCAAAGCAACGCGCCGTAGATCTTCAGCTGCGCCCAGTGAACGGCGCGGTGGCTGTCAGGAACGTGCCGCAGATCGCCGCGATGGGTCTTGAATTCTTCGAGCCGGTTCGACTGTGCGTCGTAGCCATCGGCGCGACCGCGCACCTTCAGCTCACCATACTCGCTTTCGAGCGCAATCTCGGTCTCATATCCGGGGCCGCGCCGACGCGCGAGCGCCGCGTGACCTTCGATACCTTCGCGCGCACTCGGAGCAGGTGTGAAGCGCAGATCGAGGTCGCCCGCTTTGGCCGTGAGATCGCACAGCGAGCGGACGGCAATACAGTACTTCACGAGGACACGGCCTCCGCTGGACGCCGCCGCGCACCGCGGTGCCCGACATCCTCGATCCACGCCACCTTGCACACCGCCGCCTCGATGCCGTTGCCCATACAGAAGTTGAGCCACCGGACCTGATTGTCCTGCAGCCGATCCCCGGGGCCCTTCACCTCGATCAGTCGATAACGGCGCTCGCGGGGAAAGAACTGAATGAGATCCGGGAGGCCCGCACGATTAGCGGGGATGTCGGCGAGGATGCGCTCGAAGCAGCGCCCGAGGTCCTGCGGCGCGATGCACTCCAATGCCAGAGAGAGCAGCTCCGGGGTGAGCAGGTCCCAGGCGATGAACGGGGATGCAAGGCCGGCCTTTGCGCCAAAGGTGCTACGGATGTGCTCGCGGTACTCTCCGGATTGCAGGCGCGCACGGCACGCAGCAAGCTGCACCTCGCGGCGCTCACAGAACCGCCTCGCCAGCAGGTCCGCCGGTGCCGCCTGAAACGGATGAAAGAACGCCCCCGGTACGGGGGCAAAGAGCGCCTCCCAGCACCACAGGCCGAGCAACGAGTTGAGCAGCCCGTTCTCCACGTAGAACACCGGAGCCTCGGCCGTCCCCAGGTGTTGCGCTGCCAGTGACTCGACGGCGACGGGCACGACGGGCGCCGTGATCTCGATACGAAGCGTAGGCCAGGCCTGCGCGCGCCGGTGCTCGCGCCGGCTGCAGACGACGAGACCCGGCCCAACACGCCGACGCAACCGCTGTCGGATCCTGTCGGACCACTGTCGTACGGGCTCGCTCTCCTGTCCTGACGGCAGGCTCAGCAGCTCATCCGAAGCCTCTTTCCAGCGCCCCTGCTTCTCCAGTACACGCGCGGCGCGAAGCTGCGCGTGCGGCTCCTTGCAGAGGCGATATGCAGCAAGCGCTAGCGCCCACTGCCCTGTCTGCTCCAGCCGGTGCGCCGTCTGCATCAAGAGGCGTACGCGCCGCGATTCGATCCACTCGCAATCCGGAAGAGCCGGCGGAATCAGCGCCAACACGCCCTCGGGGGGAGCGCCGTCGTGCAGCCGCTTGCGGCACTCGTACAGCGAGTAGAACTGATCGATTTCCGCCCGCGTGCGAAACGCACGCGCGTGCTGATCGATGGCGACGCTTTCGTAACGAAAGATGCCGAGGTCCGTCAGGACGAGCTCCGACCAGTGCTGGCGGAAGTTGCCGAAGAACACGATGCGCAGGCGCTCGCACAAGCCGGCGACGCTCAGACGGAACACCGTGCCATCGGCGCACGCCAGCGACAATGCGTGTCCGGCATGGCGCGTCGCCTGCAGATACTGCATGAGCTGCGGCTTGGATGAGCGGCGCAGGGGGACTGGAACGTCAAAGAGGTCCGCCAGCTCCGCTTTGGTGAACAGCCGCTGCCACTCCGCCCACTCGAGGCAAGGCCGTGGTTCCACCCATCCCGCTGTGATGAGCGCTGCTGCAGCCGCGCGCGGACAACCGATTTCGGCATACCTCAGGCGGCTGCTGCGGAATACATCGCCACGGCGCGTGATCATGCGGACCAGCACAGCGGCCGATGGGAGCGGCAGGTCCCCCAATCGCTCAGCGAACCCGCGCTCCTCGGGGCTCAGAAGATCCTCGTACCGCTCACGCAGCCAAGCGAGCACCCTGCGAAAGTTCTGCAGGTAATAGAAGCGGTGGTCGGCCTCTGGCATCTGCCAAGCCTAGGAGGCGCGCCGGCGAGCGTCCATCCAGCAAGGCACCCCGCTCGGTACTGTATGGCCCGGCGCGGAAGCCTTATGCTTCCTCAGTGAGTCAGTCTGAAAGCAGGAGTACGGATGCGTCTGGAGGCAATCTCGGTGGGCCGGGATCCACCGCGCGAAGTGAACGTCGTGGTCGAGGTGCCCGTCGGCGGTGAGCCCATCAAGTACGAGATGGACAAGGCCGCGGGGGCGCTGATCGTCGATCGGTTCCTCTATACGGCGATGCGCTATCCGGGAAACTACGGTTTCATACCGCACACCCTCTCCGATGACGGGGATCCGTGCGATGTGCTGATCGCGAACCAGCGCGGGGTCGTTCCGGGAGCGGTGCTGGCCGTGCGTCCGGTCGGGGTCCTCAAGATGCAGGACGAAAGCGGCGGCGATGAGAAGATCATCGCCGTGCCCGTCCCCCGGCTCAGCCGGCGCTATGAGTCGGTGCACAACTACACCGACCTGCCGGAGATCACCTTGAGCCAGGTGCAGCACTTCTTCGAGCACTACAAGGACCTCGAGTCCACCAAGTGGGTCAAAGTCGTCGGCTGGGGCGATGCCCTGGAGGCGCAGGAATTCATCCTGCGTGCGATCGATCGGGCCAAGGCAGCGCCGCAGAAGTAGCGCTGTCACCGTTGCTTGCTAGCGTACGAGGCCCCTGGAGAGGTGCGACGCACCTAGGAGACGAACATGGTGAAGCGAGTAGCGGATGCACAGTGGCAGGGCGACCTGCAGAGCGGCTCCGGTTCCGTGGCGCTCGGAAGCGGCGCCTTCAAGGGCCCCTATTCCTACAAATCGCGCTTCGAGGAGGGTAGCGGCACCAATCCCGAGGAGCTGCTGGGGGCCGCTCACGCCGCCTGCTACTCCATGGCGCTCGCGTTCGCGCTGGCCCAGGCAGGCCACCCGGCGACGCAGGTGCATACCAAGGCCACGGTGAATTTCGGTCCCGTATCCGGAGGCTTCGCGATTTCCCGGATCGACCTGCAGACCGAGGGCAAGGTACCGGGGATCGATGCGGCGACGTTTCAGAAGTTCGCCGGCGAAGCCAAGGTGCAGTGCCCCCTGTCGAAGGCGCTCGCTTCGGTCGAGATCACGCTCGCAGCCGAGTTGGCGTAAACGGGGCCGTCCGTGCGGCGCGGCCGATCCGGCCGGCCCGTCATTGTGGCAGTGGCGGGTCGGCCAGACTGCGGCCGCCCTTGCGGCGGTGACTTGCCGACTAGACCTGCGCCGCGCTCTGCGAGGCGGCGCGCTCCGCAAGAGCGCGGTGTACGAATGACACGCAGATCGACCCCTCGCCAACCGCAGAGGCCACTCGTTTGACGCTGCCCGAGCGGACGTCACCCGCGGCGAATACTCCTGGGATGCTGGTCTCGAGCAGGTCGGGTGTGCGCGGCAGTGGCCAGCGCGCACCTGCAATCTCCGCCGCGCTCAGGGCCGAGCCCGTCTTGACGAACCCACGGTCATCGAGGACGACGCAGCCCGCGAGCCACTGAGTGTGCGGGAGCGCGCCGGTCATCATGAAAACATGTTTGATCGCGTGCGTTTCGGTGCTCCCGCCGCGCCGGCGCCATGTGATCCTTTCAAGGTGCTCGGGTCCTTCCAGCGCTGTGAGCTCGGTGCTCGCATGCAGCGTGATCTGAGCGCTGTCGTCGATGCGGCGGATCAGGTAGCGGGACATGCTCTCGGCCAGGCCATCCGAGCGCACCAGAAGATGAACGTGGCGGCAGGAGTTGGATAAGAACACGGCGGCCTGTCCGGCGGAATTGCCACCCCCGACGATGGCGATCTCCTGGCCCTCGCACAGCTTCGCCTCCAGGTGCGTCGCCGCGTAATGCACGCCGGAGCCCACGAAGCGCGGCAGCTCTGGAACGTCGAGCGGCCGATACTGCGCGCCCGAGGCAATGAGGATGGTCCGCGTGCGCACCGAGGACCCATCCTCGAACTCGACGCAATAGGGCCATTCATCGCAACGCAAGCGGACGGCGCGCCACGCCACGCTCAACCGGGACCCGAACTTCTGAGCCTGCGCCAGCGCACGCCCGGCGAGCGCCTGACCCGAGATGCCCGTCGGGAAGCCCAGGTAGTTCTCGATGCGTGAGCTCGTCCCTGCCTGACCGCCAGGGGCGATCGTCTCGACGATCCGCACGTCGAGCCCCTCGGATGCGGCGTACACGGCGGCGGCCAGCCCCGCAGGGCCCGCACCGACAATGAGCAGATCGAGGACCTCGTCAGGCTCGGCCGGCGGATTCAAACCCAGGTACTCGGCGACCTGGCGGTTGCTCGGGTTCTTGCAGATGTGCCTGCCGCGCCAGATGACCACCGGAGTGTCCTCGGGGCGTATGGCGAAGCGCTCGAGGATGCCATGCACATCCGGATCGCTCTCGATGTCCACATTGAAGAACGGATAGCCATTACGACCGAGAAACTCGCGCAAGCGCAGCGTATCGGGCGAATAGCTCGAGCCGATCAGCATGACATCGCCGTGACCGCTCGCCAGCAGCCCCATGCGGCGCAGGATGAAGGCGCGCATGAACAGCTCGCTGAGCTCCGCATCCGTCTGAACGATCGAGCGCAGCTGCTCGATCTCGACGGCCACCACGGCGCCGGGCTCCTTCACCCTTATCCGCGCCAATCCCGAGCTCCCCCGCAGAGCGCTCAGCTCACCGGTGAAGTCCCCGGCCGACAGCACCGTCATCGGCTCGTACTCCGATGAGCTCGGGGTGTCTACCTCCAGGCTGCCCGAAACGACGACGAAGAATTCGCGAGGCCGGTCGCCAACGCCCTGCAGGATCTCCCCGGCCTGGGTCTGCGCCTGCCGGCCATGACTCTGCAGGCGTGCGATCTGCTGCGCCGTGAGCTTGGGAAACATCTGCGCACGGCGCGTCTCCAGGATCGGATTGGTCAAGAGGCCCCCGCTCGAGTCACACTGCCGGCGACCGGCGCCGGAAAGCGACTATACGCTTGCACGCCCTCCTCAGGTCGGGCCGCAGCCCGCTCCGAATCGCAGTGCTCGAGCGAGCGTGAGCGTCAGCGAGTGCGGCGAGCGGCGGCGCTTGTCGCGGCGCTCATTTCCAAGCCTTGCCCGTCACCGGGTGAGCGTAGTGGAACGGCACCACACGGGTGTGCGGCCAGGTTTGCGGAACCGCCGGCAACAACTCATCCGGTCCGTGCGGATCTTCCGGAAACAGCCGTGTCAGGGACGGCAGGTGCACGCCGCTGTTGGCCCACCCCGGGCCGTAGTCGGCCTGCCACAGCATGTTGTAGTTGAGCAGCTTGATCTTCCACACCCCCCGGTCCTTCACATAGAGGTTCTCGTAGATGCCCCCCTCCCAGCACTGCGCGGGGAAGTTGTTGCCGACGCGCTCCTGCTTGCTCTGGTGCTGGCCCGCCATCAGCAGCGCGCGAAAGCGGCCCTTGGCGCTCTTGCCGTCGTCGGCGACATCGACGATGTCCTGCAGCTGCAGATGATCGAGCAGGAAGCCGTGGACCGGGCCGTTGTGCCCGTTGGTGAACAGGTTGCGGAACCAGTCGCAGTAGAGACGGCGCGCGCCAGCCTTGCCCTTGTAGATTCCGTTCAGGAAGCGCACCTGGGCGTCCTCGGCAAACAGCTCGCACGCTTCATCGTACAGGCACATGTCGATGTAGTAGCCGTACTTGAAATGCAACGTGCGCACGGCATGCACGTCCTCGAGCCTGGCAAGCCTGCGTTCCATCTGCTCCAGACGGCGCGCCGCTCCGGCGGAGCCGGTTTGCGCGGCGCCCGCGGCCGGAGTGCGGTTTGCAGCGCGCCGGGTGCGTCCGGGGGACCTGCTGGAGCTCGGGCGGCTGGCGGGTTTCTTCTTCGCTTTGGCCATGGACATCTCCTGCGCTCTGGATCCGCAGATTGTAGCGTCGCACTGCCCGAGCGCACGCTCTCGGCGACGTCCCGACCGCAACGTAGTAGTCTTCCAACCAGCTTCGTGGCTGCAGGAGTCGCCCCTGAGCCCCCCAACCTTCCCCAGCGCTGCATCTCCGGAGGAAAGCACCGGTACGCTCGAGCGCCAGCTCCTGGCGCTGCGCGCCAGCGAAGAGCGCCTGCGGCAGACGTTCAATCAAGCCGCCGTCGGCATCGCGGTGGTGGATCTCAGCTACCGCTTCGTCGATGCCAATCAACAGATGCTGAGCATGCTCGGTTACACGCTGGAGGAATTCCGCGAGCTCACCGTCATCGAAGTCACTCATCCGGCGTACCAGCGCACGACGCAGGAGCAGGTGCGTCGCATGATCTCCGGAGAGACCTCCAGCTATGTTCACGAGAAGCTCTATCTGCGCAAGGACGGGACGAGTGTCTGGAGCCGCACGCGCGTCACGCTGTTGAGGAATGCGGCGGGCGAGCCGCACCTGATGGTCGGGACCATCGAGGACATCACCGACCGCAAGCTCGCGGATGATGCGTTGCGCGAGGAACGACGCATCCTCGAAGCTCTGAACGCCACCGGCGCTTCGATCGCTGCGCAGCTGGATCTGCAGGCGCTCGTGCAGACCGTCACGGACGCGGGCACACAGATCACCGGAGCCCGGTTCGGCGCATTCTTCTACAACGTCATCAACGCCGCCGGAGAGAGCTTCCGGCTGTATTGCCTCTCCGGAGCACCTCGGGAGGCGTTCGAGAAATTCGGCATCCTGCGCAACACGGCGCTGTTCAACGCGACTTTTCGAGGCGAGGGCGTGGTGCGCTCCGCCGACATCACGAAGGACCCGCGCTATGGGTTGATGACGCCGCACAACGGCATGCCCGAGGGCCATCTGCGGGTGTGCAGCTACCTGGCCGCACCGGTGATTTCACGCTCCGGCGAAGTCATCGGAGGACTGTTCTTCGGCCACCCCGATGTCGGTGTCTTCACTCCACGGACCGAGCAGTTGATCGCTGCAGTCGCCACTCAGGCGGCCACTGCCATCGACAACGCGCGACTCTACGATGCCGCGCAACGCGAGATCGCCAGCAGAGAACGTGCGGAGGCTGCCTTGCGCGAAGCTGACCGGCGCAAGGACGAATTCCTGGCAACACTGGCGCACGAGTTGCGCAACCCGCTTGCGCCGATCCGGCAGGCCGCGCTCATCTCCCAATCCCCCACCGCAACGGAAGCCCAGAAGCGTTGGAGCCACGACGTCATCAGCCGGCAGGTGCAGCACATGTCGCTGCTGCTCGATGACCTGCTCGATGTATCGCGCATCACTCGCGGCACGCTCGAGCTTCGTCGGCAGCCTACCGAGCTGGCAGCGATAGTGGAGGCCGCGGTGGAAACCGCCCGCCCCGCGATCGACGCCAAGCGACACGAGTTGCTCGTGGACATCCCATCCGCGGCGGTACGTTTCTCGGCCGATCCTTTGCGCCTCGCGCAGGTGTTGTCCAATCTGCTCACCAACGCCGCCAAGTACACCGACCCGGAAGGGCAGATTCGGGTCGGCGCGGGAGTGAGCGCAGGCACTCTCACGGTCAGCGTCACCGACAGCGGCATCGGCATTCCTCCGCAGGATATCGCCGGCGTCTTCGCGATGTTCTCCCAGGTGAAATCGACTCAGGACCGCTCCGAGGGTGGCCTGGGAATCGGGCTGGCTCTCGCCAAGGGCCTGGTGGAGCTGCACAACGGCACGCTCGAAGCCCACAGCCGCGGAGTCGGCTTCGGTAGCGAGTTCATCGTCCGCCTGCCCTTGACTCACGCCGACCGGCAATCGAGCCAGCCTGCGAGCGAGCAACACGGCCCGCGGTCCTCCAGCCGGCGGGTGCTGATCGCGGACGACAACCGCGACGCCGCCGAGAGTCTGGCAGTGTTGCTGCGGATGGATGGCCACGAAGTGACGCTCGCCTACGACGGGCCGCAGGCGCTGGCCGTGCTCGCGCACGCACGCCCCGAAGTAGCCCTGCTGGATATCGGCATGCCGGGACTGAACGGCTACGAGGTCGCGCGGCGGGTGCGGCACGGCCCCCTGGGCCATGCGGTCACGCTGATCGCCGTGACCGGCTGGGGTCAGGACCGGGACAAGGCCCAGGCGCGCGAAGCCGGATTCGACCATCATTTCACCAAGCCGGTGGATCCGGTGCGCCTGAGCGAGTTGCTGCGCACCGAGCAGCTGTAGCCGCGCGCCGGGCTCGATTTCTGCTGATTCTGCCTCCCGCGGAGCGTTCAGCGTGAGGGGAACGGTGCGCTCTGGCCGACCTCTTCGCCCAACAGGTGCAGCAACTCCCGCGCGATGCGCGCCAACCCATGCTCCATGGCATTCCTGTCCGCTTCGTCCAGCTCGGAAACGAGCGTCGCGGTGAATTTCGTCCAATAGGGATGGAATTTCGCGTAGTGCGCTTCACCCTCGGCGGTGAGCGAGAACTGCGGCGACCGCCGGTCCTGCGGGTTCTCGCGTCGCTGCACCAGACCGCGCCGCGCCAGCGTTGCCGCCGAGCGGCTCACTTCGGCCGGGTCCACGCACGCCTGGCGCGCCATCTTGCGAACCGAGCCGTGCTTCAACATGGCCAGCTGCGCGACCACGCGCCACTCAGGGATCGAGAGCTGGGCCTTCTCCGCAAGCAGCTTTTCGATGTAGCGGTCGATCAGCTTCGCCACCAGAATCAGCCGCAGCGGCAGGTAGGCTCGGCCACCGAGCTTCCACACGGCATTGAGGGTGCCCAGATCGACCTCATCGCGGCGCGTGCGGCTGCGAGATCGGATGCGGCGTACCGCGGCGCGTTTCATTTGCATCGGCTTTCATTCCGCGACGGAGACGGTCGTGGCCAACTAGTGTAATGTGTCTATGACAACGTGAGAGGCTCCCATGGGAAACAAACCGGACCTCACTCGCGGTATCGCCTTCCGCGACTTGCCCGATGGCGGCAGGATTCTGGGAACGGTCGGAGAAGATGAGGTCATCGTGCTCCGGCGCGGTGATGCAGTGTTCGCCTGCGGCGCCTACTGCACCCACTATCACGGTGCCCTCATGGACGGACTCGCCACCGATGAGACGTTGCGGTGTCCCCTGCACCACGCCTGTTTCAGCATCCGCACCGGCGAGGCGCTGCGCGCGCCGGCGCTGGACCCGATTCAATGCTGGCGCGTAGAGCGAGTCGGGGACAGCGTGTTCGTCCGCGAGAAGCTGCCCTCACCCGCCGCGCCGACTGCGGCGCCCGCCGCCGGCAAGTCCGGGCTGCGCTCCGTCGTCATCGTCGGCGGAGGTGCGGCTGGCCTGGCAGCGGCGGAAATGCTGCGCCGGGAGGGCTACGCCGGTGAGCTGACGCTCATCAGCGCAGAAGACTCCCCGCCCTGCGATCGACCCAACCTCTCGAAGGACTTCCTCGCCGGCACCGCGCCGGAGGAATGGATGCCGCTGCGCCCGCCGGAGTTCTACACACAGCAGCGCATCCAGCTGCTGCTCAACACTCGGGTCGCTGCCCTCGAAAGTCGTCGCCTGAAGCTCGAAGACGGGCGGGAGCTGCCGTTCGATGCGTTGCTGCTGGCCACGGGAGCCGAGCCGATCAGGCTGGAGGTGCCCGGAGCCTCCGCATCCACGGTGTGTTATCTGCGCTCCTTCGCCGACAGCCGCGCGATCGTCGCGAAAGCGACGAATGCTCGGAGTGCCGTGGTCGTCGGTGCCAGCTTCATCGGCCTGGAAGTCGCGGCCTCGCTGCGCGAGCGCTCGCTCGAGGTCCATGTCGTGGCCCCCGAGAACGTCCCCATGCTGCGGACGCTCGGAGCCGAGGCCGGACGCTGGGTGCAGTCCCTGCACGAGTCGCACGGAGTGAAGTTCCACCTGGGCAAGACGCTCCAGCGCATGGACGGCCGGCGCGCGACGCTCAGTGACGGGACGGTACTGGAGGCGGACTTCGTGGTGCTCGGCGTGGGCGTCAGACCGTCGCTGTCGCTGGCCTCCTCGGCCGGCCTGGCAGTCGATCGCGGCGTCCTCGTCAACGAGTACCTGGAAACCTCTGCTCCCGGTATATACGCGGCCGGCGACATCGCGCGCTGGCCCGACCCCCACTCCGGGGAGCGCATCCGTGTCGAGCACTGGGTCGTCGCCGAACGGCAGGGTCAGGTCGCGGCGCGCAACATCCTCGGCCGGCGCGAGAAGTTCACCGCGGTACCGTTCTTCTGGTGCCAGTACTACGATGTCGCCGTTCGCTATCTGGGTCACGCCGAGCAGTGGGACTCGATCGAGGTCGAGGGCTCACTCGATGACCGCGACTGCACGCTGACCTACCTCCGTGGCGGCAAGCGCCTCGCGGTCGCGACCGTGCAGCGCGATCTGCAGAACCTGCAGGCGGAGTTGGATTTCGAGGCCGCGACCGCCGGAGCTGGCTGAGGGAACTGCCGAAAAGGGGGCATGAGAATGAGCGATGCGCCGATCGTGACGCTGGTTGCCGGTGGCACCGGCGGCCTGGGACGAGCCGTGAGCCAGGCATTCCTGGGCGCCGGAGCCAGCGTCGCCGTGACCTACCGCAAGCGAGCCGAATTCGAGGAGCTGCGCCGCCTGGCCGGAGCGGATGCGGCCCGTCTCTCAGGACACGAAAGCGACGTGACCGACGACGCCTCGGCGCGCTCTCTGGTGGACAGCGTCGTCCGGGAACAGGGCCGCTTGGATGCGCTGGTCAACACGGTAGGCGGTTACGGCGGCGGCCAGAAGCTCTGGGAAATCGACCGCAGTCTGCTGGAGCGAATGCTGGCCCTGAATCTGTACTCGGGATTCTCTCTGGCACGCGCCGCGGTGCCGGTGATGCTCAAACAACGTCACGGCAGCATCGTCAACGTCGCCGCGCAAGCGGCGTTCACCCACCCCGCGGGTGCGGCGGCATACGCAGCCTCGAAAGCCGCGGCCGTGGCGCTCATCGGCTCGCTCGCTGCTGAAGTAGCCGGTACCGGCGTGAGAATCAACTCCATCGTCCCGAGCATCTTCGACACCGAGGCCAACCGCAGAGACATGCCGCACGCCGACTTCTCGAAGTGGCCCAAACCGCAGGACGTCGCGCGCGTGGTCCTGTTTCTGTGTAGCGACGCCGCCAAGTCCATTCACGGGGCGGCGATCCCCGTAGATGCGTATTGATGACGCGCGCGCGGCCGCTGTTGGCAGGCGTCGAGCTCGGGGGATCGAAATGCGTCTGCATCCTCGGAACCGCACCCCGGGATATCCGGGCGCAGGTTCGTCTGCCGACGACCGACAGCGCGGCGACGCTCGCCAGGATCGCAGAGGTGCTCGATTCCTGGCAGCAGACAGCGACGCCTCCCGAGGCCATCGGCATCGCCTGCTTCGGTCCCCTGGATCTGCGAGGCAGCTCCCGCACCTTCGGTCACATCGTTTCCACGGTGAAGCCGGGATGGGACGGAGCAGATGTTTTCGGACGGCTCTCGCAACGGCGCGGCGTGCCCGTCAGCATTGACACGGATGTCAACGCTGCGGCACTCGCCGAGGGCCGTTGGGGCGCGGCGCGCGGCCTCCAGGACTTTGCATATGTGACGGTGGGCACCGGAGTCGGAGTCGGGCTCATCGTGGCCGGTGAAACGGTCTTCGGCTGCAACCACAGTGAGCTGGGACATGTGCGCATCGCCCGGCACGCCGGCGATGTCTGGCCGGGACATTGCCCGTTTCATGGGGATTGCGTCGAGGGCCTCGCCTCGGGCCCCGCGATCGCCGCGCGCACTGGCATCGCGCCGGACGAGATCGCCGCCGACAATCCCGTGTGGGAGCTGGTCGCCCACGCGCTGGCGCAGCTCACGCACACACTGGTCCTCGCCACTGCACCGCGACGCATCCTGATCGGCGGAGGAGTTGTTGACGGGCGCCCGGAGCTTTTCGTTCGCATGCGCAAGCATCTGCGCGAGAGTCTCAACGGGTACCTGCGCATCGAGGAGCTCGACAGCGGAATTCGCGAGTACATTGCGCCCCCCGGTCTTGGCGCACTCGCAGGACCGCTCGGCGCGCTGGCGCTGGCTGCTGACGCCGCCCCTGGCGGATCTGGAGGCTCATGAAAGCGTTCGCGCCGCATCACCTCCGGCTCTACGGCTCCATACTGGCCGGCGTGCTGCTGTTCTTCGTGCTCCCGGGGCACTGGCCCCCGATGAGCCGCATTCTGGTGGCCTGGAACGGCGCCGTGCTGCTATTTCTCGCGCTCGTGTACTCCTGGATGTCAGGACTCACTGCCAAGCAGATTTGCGCCAAATACGTCGAGGAAGATGCCACCTCGCCGCTCATCCTGGTCGGGGCAATCGTCGCCGCGGTTCTCAGCCTGGTTGCGATCGTGACCCTGCTGTCGGGCATCAAGGAATTCACCGGTCTCACGCGAACGGCCCACCTCGCGCTGTCCGCACTCACCATCGTCACATCGTGGACCCTGGTGCCGACGATGTTCACCCTGCACTATGCGGACATGTTCTACAGCGTGCCGGCGGGCCACCGTCCGCTGATCTTTCCCTCCAGTCCCGACCCGGTGTTCTGGGACTTCGCTTATTTTTCGTTCACCATCGCCGCGGCCTGCCAGACCTCCGACGTTACCACCTGTGGGGTCGCGATGCGCAAGGTCGCGCTGGCGCACACCCTCATCGCCTTTCTGTTCAACGCCGCAATTCTGGGATTCGCCGTCAACATCACCGCCGGGCTGATCGGCGGCGGGTGAATCAGGTGCCGTCGTCCTTTGCAGCGAGCGCCTCCTTGCGACCGGCAGTGACCTGGATGGCCTTGCCATCGTCGGTCGTCGGTCGCACGACCTCCTTGACCGACAGCTCACCGCTCAGCAGCAGGCACAGCCCTGCGACGTCGCCCTGAATGACACCCCAGCGGGCGCCCGTGCACTGCTGTTCCCGGACACAGGTGTCCCAGCAGTACTGCAGCGAGGGCAGGCCCAGCTTCTTGTAGATCTTGCCGCTGACATCCTTGCCCTGGATGACGACCATCCTGAATCGCTGGGCCTGCGCGGGCGCCTGGACTGCCCGCACATAGGGCTGGAGCCTCGGTGGGGTCACGAGGCCTGGGGGCATCGCATACGCACCCGCGCCGGCGAGGGCCCACAGGAAGGCCACGGCGAAGGACAGCCCGGTTTTGCTGATGCTGACCATTGCGTGGCAAGAGTACCCCTTGCACGGGCCAATCGCGAGTGATAGACCGCTGCAACGCTCACAAGCGCGCTTACCTGGAGAAACTCCGATGGCGATACTCGGCCCGTACGGCTTCGTGCTCGAGGTCCCGGATCTCGAAACGGGCATCCGGTTCTACACCGACGCAGGACTCAACGCCCAGAGGGACGGTAACCTCGTGCGCTTCCGCTGCGACGGACAGGATCGCGATTGCATCACGCTGCTCGGGGGTTCACCGCGCAAACGCATTCACCATCTGATCCTACGCGCGGACCCGCAGCAACTCGGCGCAGTTCGTAACGCCGTCCCTGACCTGGGAGGCAAGGTGATCGAGGCGCCGCCAGGCTTCCCCAGCTCCGGCCTGTGGGTGCAGGACCCACACGGGCTGCGCATCCATCTGTACGACGCGCCGCCGGAGAAGCCACAGCCTGCCGGCGAGCCATTCGAGATCAATGGTCCGGGCCGCGTGATTCGCAAGGATCGGCGCGCCATTCCGGCCAAAGCCACCATCGGACCGATCCGGCCGATGCGCCTGGGGCACATTCTGTTGTTCACCCCTGACGTTCTGCGCAGCGTGGAGTTTTTCTCGCGCGCGCTCGGCATGGGGCTCGCGGACCGCTCGCAGGATGTGGTCGCGTTCATGTGCGCACGCCGCGACAGCGACCACCATGTCGTGGCATTCGCGAAGTCCGACGCCATCGGCTTCCATCACGGCAGCTTCCAGGTGAGAACGCCGGATGAGGTCGGCCTGGGCGGTCGACGCCTGGTGCAGAAGGGCAACCCGGTCAGCTGGGGCTTCGGGCGCCACACCATCGGGTCCAACTTCTTCCACTACATCCAGGATCCCTGGGGAAGCTGGTTCGAGTACTACTCGGACATCGACCACATTGCCGACTACTCGAAGTGGGAGCCGATGAACTATCCGATCGAGGACTCGCTGGAGAACTGGGGCCCGGACCTCCCCGGGGACTTTGCACGCAACTTCGAATCGACGCCCCAAGCCTTTGCCCGCACCTAATCGAGCGCTGATCCGGATGCGCCGCCGGTCCTTCCTGAGTCTTCTCGCTGTCTTTCCCGCGGGTCTCGCCCTTGGCCAGCCCGCCCAACACCCGAGGCCGCAGCCCATGAACATCCTGTTGGTCGGTGCGAACGGCATGATCGGATCGCGCATCCTCGCGGAGGCCACCTCACGTGGTCACCATGTCATCGCGACGTCGCGGCATCCGGAGAAGATTTCGGCGGGACCCAACGTCCAGGCGGCGAAGCTCGACGCTACGGATCGCAACGCTTTTATCGCTCTCGCCCGTAAGGCCGACGTCATCGTGATGGCGACGAGTCCTCGCGGCGGCGGCGATCCGGTGCAGGAAGCCAAGGCTGTCGGTGACGCGGCGATCGCTGTCGCTCACGCCACAGGCAAACGCCTCGTGGTCGTCGGCGGCGCAGGCAGCCTCAAGTTGCCCGACGGCCGCATGGTCGTTGACACGTTACCGGCCGCCTATCGCGGCGAAGCATCCGGCATGCGCGCTGTACTCGACTCGCTCAAGGCGAGCGACGTGGACTGGACCTTCTTCAGCCCCGCGATGACCATCAGACCCGGTACGAGAACGGGAAAGTATCGTCTGGGCACCACGACGGTCCTCAGCGATGCGAAGGGCGAGAGCCGTATCAGCGCCGAGGACTTTGCGGACGCGCTCGTCAACGAGTTGGAGAAGCCCGCGCACCGGCGCGCGCAGATGACCATCGCGTACTGACGTTGGGTTCGCCGCCGCCGCACGGGCTCACCCCGCCGCACTGGCTGATCCCACCGCACGGGCTGACCCCGCCGCACGGGCTGACCCCGCCGCACGGATTGATGCTCGCGCCGTCGCACGGGCTGACACTCGGCGCAGGCGCACCGGCTGTCAGCGCCTCCGGCGGGGCTACGCGGCGGCCGCCTGCGGCTGCACGTTCTCTCCGCCGAGGGACTGCACCAGGTCATCCAGGAGCTTCGCCAGCTCACCGCACATCACCGTGAAGTCGATGTCGAACTGCTCGGCTGCCTCGATCTCCGACTCCTCAGCGACCTCCCGGGCCATCTCCAGAAACTCCAGGCGCTTGATCTGCAGCTTCTCGGTGAGAACGAACGCGATACGGTCGTTCCACGTGAGCCCGAGCCGCGTGGGGTACTTGCCGGCCGACAAATGGGAGCGGATCTCCGCACCTTCCAGCGGATGGCGCGTATAGCGGATCATCGCCTTCGACTTGTCCGCGCTCTGCAGCTCCAGGTCCTGGTCGATCGAGAACCGGCCGGGTGCCTCCCCGTGAGTGAGCCACGCCGCCATCGAAGTGTGCGGCGTGCGCTGTGTGTCCAGAACCTGCACGGCAAAGCTGTCCAGCGCATCCCGCAGAGCCTCGATGACCTCATCGGCTTTTCCCGGGCTCGCCGCATCGACGACGCACCAGCCGCCGGCCGGATCGATCCAGGCGCGAGTGATGCGCCGGCGGGTGAAGGCGCGTGCCCGCAGCTCCTCGGTGACCCTCATCTTCAGCTCGCGCATCTGCCGCCGTCCGACCGGAAACCCCTGCGATTGCGCCAGGGTCTCCGCCCTGGCGGCCGCCTCCTGGCGGATGATGGAGGCCGGCAGGAGCTTCTGATTCACGCCCAGCGCAACCAGGAGCTGCTGATTGACCGTGTGCACCAGCCGGCCGGGCTGCGCCGGCGCCACCCAACCCCGGCTGAGCATTTCGAATGGGCTGCACGGTTGCAGAGCGTGCCTCTCGAGGCAGGCTTCGAGCTCGGCGGCCGACAGGCCCCAGCCCGCGGGCAATCGGTAGACGATGAGATTCTTGAACCACATGAGCAGGCCCGGATAAAAAAGCGCGCAGTATATCGGTGGACACGCGCAGGCGCGGCCGGTTTCGAGGGTGCAGGCTCCAGATCCGTCAGCTGCCGGGCGCGCGTGCCTTCTCCGGCAAGGCGACCGAGAACTCCAGGACTTCCTGGCCGTCCTCACGCTCGACGTTGACCTGCACGGCCGCCGGATCCACGTTGACGTACTTGCGAATCACTTCGAGGAGCTCACGTCTGAGCAGCGGCAGATAGTCCGGGCCACCGCGGGCGCTGCGCTCCTGCTGCACGATGATGCGCAGGCGTTCTCGGGCAATGTTGGCTGACGAGGGGGTTCTGCGGAACAACGCGAGTAACCCCATATCAACCTCCAAAAATGCGTGCGAAGAACCCTTTCTTCGGCTCCGTCACGAAGCGCAACGGAACCGTCTCGCCGAGCAGCCGCGCGACCGCGTCCTCGTAGGCGAGTGAGGCGTCGCTCTCCGCATTGAGAATGACGGGCACACCGGCGTTGGACGCCGACAGCACGTCCACCGACTCGGGCACGACGCCCACGACGTCCAGGCCGAGTATCTCCTTGACGTCATCGACGCTCATCATCTCGCCGGTGGCGACACGGCGCGGACTGTAGCGCGTTAGCAGGAGATGTTCCTTGACGCCGCCGTTGCCCTGCTCGGCTCGCTGAGTCTTGCTGGCGAGCAGGCCAAGGATACGGTCCGAGTCCCGCACCGAGGACACCTCGGGGTTGACCACGACTACGGCGCGATCGGCGAAGTACATCGCCAGATGGGCACCCTTCTCGATGCCGGCCGGCGAGTCGCAGATGATGAAGTCGAAACCGTCAGCCGTGAGGTCATCGAGCACCTTGCGCACGCCCTCCGAGGACAGAGCATCCTTGTCGCGCGTCTGCGAGGCCGCGAGCACGTACAGGGATTCGATGCGCTTGTCCTTGATGAGCGCCTGCTTGAGCGTGCATTCGCCCTGGATCACGTTCACGAAGTCGTACACGACCCGGCGCTCGCAGCCCATGATGAGGTCCAGGTTGCGCAGCCCGATGTCGAAGTCGATGACGGCGACACGCTTGCCCCGCCGGGCAAGCCCACAGGCGATGCTGGCCGAGGTGGTCGTCTTGCCGACGCCGCCCTTGCCCGATGTGACCACGATGATCTCTGTCAATGGCGATCCTCCCCCCAGTGGTGGTGCGCGACGTGATCGGCGCCGGCGCGTGAAATGAATGCCCGCAGGCGCACGATCAGCGCGCCTCCTTCAGTGGCGACCGCAGACATCCGCAAAGCAAGGCCAGTCGCAAAGCTCAGCCGCCGATACGGGCAAAGTGCAGATCATCGCCCGAGAGCCAGGCCTGCACCGGTTTACCCGCCAGCTCCGGCGGAATGGTCTCGAACACGCGGAACACACCGGCGATCGAGACGAGCTCTGCGTTGAACTCCTGGCAGAACACGCGTGCCGCGGCGTCCCCGTGGGCGCCGGCCATTGCACGGCCGCGAAGCGACCCGTAGATGTGCACGCAGCCGTCGGCCATCACCTCCGCGCCCGCAGCCACTGTCGAGGTGACGATGAGGTCGCGATCACGGGCGTAGACGCGCTGCCCCGAGCGTACGGGCTGGTGGTGCATCAGCGTGGGAAGCGCCGGCTCTGCCACCGGGACGGGCGCCGCCTGTACGACGGGAACCGGTCTGTTGTGCGCCTTGTAAGGCGCGAACGTGGGCATCTCCAGCGCTTTTGCAAGCTCCTCGATTGCAGGACTTCCTTGCGCGAGGCCCACGGCCAGCATGCCAGCACGGCGCACCGTGTCGATCACTGCACGAGCTTCTGCGAGAGTCGGCTCCGCCGCGAGCGGATTCAGATCAAGGCAGACCGCAGTCCGCTGGAAAAACTGCGGCGCAGTCGCCGTGCGGCCCGTGAGCTCATCGAGGATGACGCCCGGATCGGTGCTGTGAATCCGAACCTGGAGCAGGCCAATCTGGCCGAAGCGGATCTCGATGGAATGCTCTGTGAAGGCATCGGCTGGTTTGTTCATCGCGAGATCGACTCGAGGGGAGCGCGAAGCGGCGCAGTCTACC
>Ga0105240_10000754_pt1 | contig 59023 bp, 44 predicted proteins | sample KBSC54metaG_FD_80426 | JGI IMG/M metagenome (GOLD analysis project Ga0105240, IMG submission 80426) | Corn rhizosphere microbial communities from Kellogg Biological Station, Michigan, USA - KBS C5-4 metaG | ecosystem: Host-associated > Plants > Roots > Rhizosphere > Soil | place: Michigan, USA... | reverse complement strand
GGTACCAAGATTGACACCGGTCGTTTCCAGGTCAATAATCGCTAAGGGGCGTGTAAGTTGTAACATTCTCTTATATAATAATTATATGGTCTCCTGCTGTATGATCTCGGCAGACAAGGCCGTTACATCCAGCCCATCATAATTACCCGAACTCATTAATAGCAAATTAACATTTTTGAAAGACTCCCGCATCAACCAGGCCCTTAATTCTTCCCTGTCCTGGATCACCGCCAGACCCGGCTTGCCAAACTCCTCCTTTACCCTCTCCTCCGGCAGGGGAGGAAGCCGCTTCAACTCCAACGCGTGCCTGGAATAAAAGACCACCGCCTCATCCGCCGGGTCCAGCGAACCTTTATATTCCGACAGGAACTTCTCGTTCAGGCTGCTATACGTGTGTAATTCCAGCACCGCGATCAGCCGCCGGTTGGGGAACTGGGTCTTTACCGCGCGGATCGTCGCCTTTACTTTTGACGGAGCATGCGCGAAATCCCGGTAGATATTCACGCCTTCGCCGACCGCGAGCAGCTCGAGTCGCTTGGAAGCCCCCGAGAACGAGGCCATACCTCTCAAAAATTCGTCGACCCCAAGCCCTAACTCCCTGGCTACCAGATAGGCAGCATGAAGATTCAGCAGGTTATGCTCGCCAAATACCTTCAGCGGTCCGGATTGACCTTCCAGCGTAACAACTGTTATGCCGTTTTCAATACGATGGTTCGGAACCCCATAGCCGATCGTCCGTAAAGGTTTTGTCCCGGTCTTGCCGGCCTCATCTCCTTTCCCGGCGGCCATATGCTCTTCCACCAGCCCCTTCAGCACCGGGTCGGTCTCATTATAGATCAGCACCCCTCCAGGTTCGATCTTATCCATAAATATGCGGAATTGTTCCAGGTAGATCTCAAAGGTCGGGAACACGTTGATATGATCCCAGGCGATCCCCGTCAGCACCGCGATATGCGGAAAAAGGAAATGGAATTTAGGCCGCTTCTCCAGCGTGCTCGCCGGATATTCATCCCCTTCACAGACGATCACAGGCGCCCTGGTGATGTTGACCGACTGGGAGAAACCCTCCAGCCTGGCCCCAACAAGCCAGTCGAAATCCCGGCCTGCCTCTTTTAAAACGTTCATAATCATCGCCGTAGTCGTTGTTTTCCCATGACTCCCCCCGACCACTACCCGGGTTTTGTCCCTGCTCTCCTGGTAGATATATTCCGGGAAGGAATAGACCGGAAGGGACAGTTCGGCGGCCCGCAGCAGCTCGGGGTTATCCGCCTTGGCATGCATGCCCAGGATCACCGCGTCCAGACCAGGCTGCAGCTTTTCGGGAAACCACCCGACCGCCGCAGGCAGCAGGCCCTCCTTCTCCAGGTTGCTCTTAGCCGGCTCAAAGATCTCATCGTCGCTGCCCGTCACCACATACCCCTTCCGTTTCAGCGCAATGGCCAGCTGGTGCATAACGCTGCCCCCTATGGCTATAAAATGTATCTTCATGGATCAATTTTGCATAATTTTATAAAGGATAAAAGTATTCAAGACCAAACTATTAGACAAAACTTTCTATTCCCCCTGGCGCAACGCTTGCGAATTCCGGATTTTTGTATTTACTTTGTGTCGGCTCCACAATTAATCTTTCTCTATCCTTTAGAAACTCCTCGCCTCCTATCTTCTATCCACATCCGGATCCCTTCCTTTGAATTACCTGGTCCCAATTTCCTTCACCAGGCAATTTATCGTTTCAATCTTAAATACCACAAAAAATGAGAAAGACAATTGTAATCGTAACCCTTGTATTCGCTATTGCTGCATCCTTCGCTTCCTGCGCCTCTTCCCGCGGCGTTGGCGCTCATGGCGGCTGTAAGATGAGCCAGGGTTTTGTCGGATATGGCGGTCGCTAATCCCATTCCATCCTCCGGACCCTAACTCTCCCGGAACTAGTAGAAATCATATTATAAAAGGTTATCATTCTATTGATAACCTTTTTTCATGTCCAGTGTTATAGTAGGGTATGTCCAAACCACATACTATCTTTACGCCCATGAATTGGATCAAATTAGAGTCCGAGAGCCAGTTGGATGAGATCAGAACAAGATCCGGCTCCCGCCCCCAGGTCATCTTCAAACACAGTATCCGTTGCTCCACAAGTGCCCTGGTCAAGAACAGGCTCGAACGTAATCAGCCCCCCGACTCCATCGACTTCTACTACCTCGACCTGATCAACAACAGACCCGTCTCCAACAAGATCGCCGACACCTTCAACGTCCGGCATGAATCCCCCCAGGTATTGCTCATCCGCGACGGCAAATGCGTCTACGAGGAAAGCCATATGGGCATCAGCATGGACGAAGTGATTCGCGCTTCAGAGTCTTGAACTAGCCGTCTCCTGGGCCAGTTGCCCCGGCACTAGCCGTCCCCACGTGGGTCGGCGCGGCGCGTTATTCTTCTTTCAATTGAGCGGGCTGATGCAGGACGATCTGGGGCTTTCCCCTGAACTCCTCAATTTTTCCCGTCACACAAACCTTTTTGTCCATCAGCTTCTCCTCCGGCTTATACCCAAGACGCTGCCGCACGTCCTCCCAGATAACGACCGTCAGCAGCTGGTTGGGGTAGGTCTCTCCCAGGTTCAGGAATGTAGGCTGATTTTTCGCGTTCTCCAGCCACCGGGCGCTATAGACCTTATCGCAGATGGTCACGCTGTCGCCTACATGCTTTGCCGCGTCGGCGGCCGGAATGGTCTTTACCTGTGCGCTGGCCATGATCCCGGCCGTCAGACCCAGACTTAAAATAAAGGAAAACTTTATCATAGCTTACAATTTACATGAAGATAAGTAGCGGCGCGGGAATAAATGCTCAACCAACCCCTTCCTCGATCCCCTGCTCCCGGAAGACCGCGCCGCCGCAAACCGAACGCCCACTGTATCATATCCGGACATTCCGCCCCAAAACGGGCAATTTAACCCACTGGCCCACAACCCCATGTAGTTCCGGCACCATCTTCGCAAACCCATCCCAAAACCGCGGCTAAAATGCTGAAAAACTATTTTCGTCTCGCCTGGCGCCACCTCGGCAAGAACCAGGGCTATACCTTCATCAATATCGCCGGCCTCTCCATCGGCATGGCCATCGCCCTCCACATCGGTTTGTGGATAAGTGACGAAGCCTCCTTCGACCACTACGCCCCCGACCACAGCCGCATCGCCGCCGGCATGATGAACATGCACCTGGCCAAGCCTGTCAGGAAAGAGGATTATTTCACCAGCGACGTCGTCATGGTACCGGTTGCCGCGGCTCTCCGCACACAATATAAAGACCTCTTCACCCACGTCGCCCTCATCGAATACGGCAGGGGTGGCAGCCACCTTTTTAATTATGGCGGCAAGACTGTCAGTGGCATCGGCGCCGTAGCCCAGGCCGATCTTCCTGGCATGTTCGGCTTCCGGATGCTCTCAGGCGCCGCCGACGCGACAAAGGACCCCTCCACCATCCTCGTCGCCCAGTCCCTCGCCACCGCCCTCTTCGGCAAGGCGGACCCCATCGGCAAGACCGTAAAGCTCGACAACTCCATCGAATATCGCGTTGGGGGAACTTATACCGATCTGCCGCAGAATACTACCTTCTACAAGCTCCAGGCCATTTTGCCCTGGGGTAACCAATCCAACGGCTACCGCAACACCAGCACCAGCTGGAGCGACCATAACAGCCACCTGTATGTGGAACTCGCCCCCGGCGTCACCGCCGAACAAGCCACCGCCCGCGTAAAGGACATCCCCACGCCCTTCAATCAACAAGTACACGAAGAGGCCCTCATCTACCCTCTCGACAAAGGCCATCTCTATAACGAATTCAACTTTAACAAACCCGACGGCGGCCGCATTCGCATCGTCTGGCTCTTCGGCGTCATCGGCGTCTTCGTCCTCCTGCTGGCCTGCATCAATTTCATGAACCTGAGCACGGCCCGCAGTGAAAAACGTGCGCGGGAAGTAGGTATCCGTAAAACCGTGGGTTCGCTACGCATCCAGCTCATCACCCAATTCCTTACCGAATCCGTCCTCCTCGCCATCCTCGCCCTCTTCTTCGCCCTGCTGCTCGTCACGTTCTCGCTGCCCTATTTCAACGAGCTGGTGGCAAAACAAATGACCATCCCCTGGACCAACCCTCTCTTCGCCATCATCGCCATCGGCTTCACCCTCTTCACCGGCCTCCTCGCCGGCTCCTACCCCGCCTTCTATCTCTCGTCATTCCGCCCCGTAAAAGTGCTCAAAGGGGCGATCAAAACCGGCAGAGCCGCCTCCCTGCCAAGGCAGATGCTCGTCGTCCTCCAATTCACGGTCTCGCTCACCCTCATCATCGGGACGACCATCGTCTTCCGGCAGATACTGTTCACAAAAGATCGACCGGTCGGCTACAACCGGGAAGGCCTGTTTACGGTGGATATGAACACCCCCGAACTCGGCAACCACTACGAAGCCCTGCGCGCCGAGCTCATTCAAAAAGGCCTCGCCGCCAACGTCGCAGCCTCGGACATGACCCTCACCGCCTTTAATGACGGCAACGGCATCGAATGGTCCGGCATGCGCCCCGATCAGCAGCTTATCAGCTTCTACAACGTCAATATCACCCCCGACTATGGCGCCACCATCGGCTGGACCATCACCCGCGGCCGCGACATGTCCCGCGATTTTCCCACCGACAGCAGCTCCTGCATCCTCAACGAAAAAGCCATCCAATCCATCGGCTTCAAAGAGCCCATCGGCCGGGTCGTGAAACTCTTCGGCAGGCCTTACACCATTGTTGGCGTCTGCGCCGACATGATCAACAACTCCCCCTACGACTCCATAAGCAACGAGATCTTCGTCGGCGGCCGTTACACCGGGGAGATTATCGTCAGGATCAATCCCGGCCTCGACCCCCACACCGCCCTCGCGGGCATGGAGCCGGTGTTCAAAAAATACAACCCCTCCAGTCCCTTCATCTATAAATTCGTCGACAAAGCCTATGAGGCCAAATTCGAATCCGAACAACGCATCGGCAACCTCGCCGCCGTCTTTACCGGTCTGGCCATCTTCATCTCCTGTCTCGGCCTCTTCGGGCTCGCTGCCTTCGTAGCAGAGCAACGCACAAAAGAGATCGGCGTCCGCAAAGTCCTCGGCGCAGGCGTAGTCAACCTCTGGGGCCTGCTCTCCAAAGAGTTCCTCAAACTCACCGCGCTGTCCATCGTCATTTCCGTACCCCTCGCCTACTATGGCATGAGCAAATGGCTGGCGGGATATGACTATCAAGCCCCCCTGTCCTGGTGGATCTTCGCCTCGGCAGGCGCCGGCATCATCGTGATCACCCTGCTGACGGTGAGCTACCAGTCACTTAAGGCCGCGCTCATGAACCCAGTCAACGCCTTGCGATCGGAATAGGACGGGTGGGCCGGCAGCAAACCAGCCAATAAAGCAAAGACCTCCAAACGCTGGATTTTCCCCCAATGGCGCCAGATCGGCGTCATTTCATGTCTAATAAGGCTTCTCGCCGTAAACATTCCCCGGCGGGCCATACCGGCAGACGAGGTAGTCGGTCTTCCCATTTCCCGCAATCGCACACCCCACGGACTGGGTATTCTTCCAAACGATCTGCGTATAGTGTCCGATCATCCCTTTGCCACAATCGGGGAACACCCCATAATGAAATGCCGCCTGTTCGTTTCCCCAAAAGCCGACCATATCGGAGTAGGAAAAAGCCCCGGAAGTACCCCACCAAAGGTTCTCCCCTTCCTTGCCGACGATAGACCGGTCGTGCTGACCCTTGTCGATCTCCGCGAGGTGTTTCGCCCAGGCAAGGGCATCCTTTGCCAACGCCGCAGACCAGCTGAGCGGAGGCAACTGCAAGGCCGTTCTGTACGTATTATGTTTTTGCAAGATCGCAGACACAAATGTAGAATCTTTATAGACTATGTTGGAACTTTGACAGCGTCCTTTATGAGCATAGAATATAAGAAATGAGGATAGGACGAAATAGTTGAAGCGCATGACCAAACGTTGATTAGATGATAACTCTTGCCGCCATCTGAATTTTCTCTAACGACCGACTACAGGAAATGTTGCAAAGGTTTTTTTAAAAAAATAAGTGGTTCGATTATTGCGACATACATAGCAACTTCTAGCTATAATTTTTTTCTGCTTGGTCTTTGCAGTCTTGCGATTTTTGCCGATATTTAAAATCGAATTCATAACCTGTTCCTTTTTATCCCTCTTGCATCATTATCCGACCCGTAAATGCTCGTTTTCCTATCCGCTCATGATTACCTTGTAAAAAATTGCTTAGCCAATAGCTTAGCCGAAAGCTTGTGTCTAAACCAACTGAACTATGTTTAAAAGACAGGTACTCCTTGAGTGTATCTCTGCCTTGTTGATCATGCTATTTCTGTACGCCAGCCTCAGTAAATTTTTGGACTTCCAGACATTTACCGGAGAGATGAACAACCAGCCGCTACCCAATTCCTGGACCCCCTTCCTGGTGTGGATCATACCTTGTAGCGAGATACTGATCTGCATCTTCGTCCTCCTCGAACGCACACGACTTTTGGGCTTCTGGGTCTCCTTCTCCTTTATGACCATGTTCACGATCTATAGTATAATGATACTTCTCAATTTTTTTGGCCGGATACCTTGTTCATGTGGCGGTGTAATAAAACGCCTGACCTGGAAACAACACGTCGCACTGAACCTGTTCTTCGTGGCCTTATCAATTGCAGGCATTATCCTTCAACGTAAGAAAATTTTAAACCCATAACAATCACTTAAAACAGTTCGTATGAAAAAGATCAAATGGATGATTATGACCCTTGTTGTTTCTCTCAGCGTTGGCGGAGCCCTCGCCACTTCTCCTCAGGGCGACTGCCGCACGCAGCAGCAGTATTATAACATAGGAGGCGCTTATATGCCAACAGGTACTTTTGGCGTCAACTATGTCTGTGACGCCTCTCTTAATACCTGCACTTATACTACCGATGGTTTCGGCAACTATTTTCCCTGTCGTTCGGGCAACTATCACCCTATCCAGCTAAATGGCACGTCCAGTAAAGTGACCACAAAATAGGCCTTAACAATCCAACATTACTATTAACGCGGATTATCAGCTATTCCACTAAGTCGCAGTACATCGGGAGGAATTGGTAAAATATAGCGTTTATCATTCGGCGCCAGCGTATATATGTTCCCGTTTGTTTTCCGGGTAAGCCATATGCTGGCGCCTTCTTTATTCAGCCTACGCAGATCGGACCATCTTATATTTCTAAAGGGCATTTCTTTCCTCCTTTCCAAAAGGACCGTATCCATCGCCGCCTTGGGAGAACCAAAGTTAACGCCCGGGAATTTACCAGTCTTCCACCTGTTCGTTAGCAAAGTATTGAGATCACTTTTTGCCCCACTCGTATCTCCGTCCCTGATTCTGCATTCCGCCCTAATCAGATACAGTTCATCAGTAGCAAGACCGCCAAAAGGAAATGTACTGCCGGCATAACTCCCATTTAGACCTAAATTAGGCCCTCCCATTGAAGCATAATACAACGTCAACCGAAGGTCGTTGCTGTCATAGCTCCTGATCAAACTTGAATCAACAAAGCAATCGGGATATTGATACGCTGACAATACTTGTGAGTTGTTACTATTGTAATAGACAAACAAAGCCTGGTAAAGTATTTCTGTGCCCTGCTTTGCGAAAGGAGTTATTGGAATCCGAGGCACAAGCGAAACGCTGTTATAGTCAAATAGGGGAAGGTTTAAGGATAATACGCTGTCTGCATAGACTTTCGCCGAGTCATATTTACGCATACTGAGATATACACGTGCCAGCATAGCCAGAGCCGCCGGACGAGTAGCCCGATTGACATAAGTCATCAAAACCCTGGGCGACAATAATCCCGCGGCAGTTCGAAGATCGCCCGTTATCCGATCATAAGTTTGCTCCACTGTACTGCGAGCCACGGCGGCCTGAACGTCTTCGGTCAATCGCAAGGGAATTCCGATATCTTTATCGGCAGAATCCTTATCATAGGCCGGCGCAAATAGTTGGGCAATGTTATAAAATGCAAAGGCGCGCGTAAACAAGGCCTGACCTTTTATACTATTCCAGGTAGCAAGATTGCTGTTGTCCGTTTTGATCTTATCCAGTCCGTCCAATATCACATTCGCATAGTAGACCTGCTGGTAGGGAACGTTCCAGTCCTCGACATTACCCTGCCCTCCAAAAATGTCCTGCTTCCATAGATAAGCGTTCTGGACCCTTGTGCCGGCGGTCTGCCACAGATCATCGGCCATAAAATAATTATCCGCCGATAAATCGCCAAGAGCAGGGACAAAATTCATTACCTGGTCATTATCCAATAGGCTTTGGAAATCCGATAAAGTGCTGGGCACCACAAGAGTTGAATTGGGATTCTTACCCAAAAAATCCGTCTTATGACAGCTCTCGACAAAGCCCCCGGTCAGGGCCAGCAGAAGCCAGCCAGCAAAAAAAGACCAGTTCGATTTATTCATGTCAATAGCTTTAAAAGTCTGTTTTTAGTCCAATAGCCAGGGTCCTCGGATTAGGCATACCTGTTACATAATCCGGATCAATACCAGCATGATTAGCTTTCCATAGTATCCCTATATTGTTGGCGTAGAGATAAACCTTGATACGCGACACCGGCAGATGAATGTGCTCCGCCCGGACAAGATCATAGCTGAGTTGGATATCCTGCAGTCGGATATGATCTCCTTTCTCAACCAGCACCGTTGAATACTGGTAAAAAGCATCGCGATTTACATCCGGTGAATAGATCATCGCAGGAACATTGGTCTTAGTTTCATCACCCGGATTCTGCCATCTCCGCTCGTAATCTGCATTCCCAAAAGATGATCCTCCGAACACCGATGTATAAAAAATTGAATTCCGTCTGAAAACATAACCAAATTTGTAAACAATATTCCAGGACATCCCCCATTGCCGCCAGGCCAGGCTATTACGCCAGCTCCCAAACCCCCTTGGTGTCAAAGGGCCCATATACACGAGGTCATTCAGATCCGCAGATCCGAGCATGGTGCCATATTTAGTTGAGACTTTACCATCCAACAATCCCTGCGGGTTGCCCTTTGGATCGAGCCCCATCCAACGAAGCGCGAACAACGAATACAACGGTCTGCCGACAATAGGGCTGATGGAGTTCCCCGGAAGGTAATTATATACCGGGCCTATTTTCTCTTTATAAATGGTAACCTTGTCTTCGACATAGCTGAACAATAAAACACTATTCCAGTGAATATTTCCTAATTTATTATTGGCGTGTAGGCTAAAGTCGACTCCACGATCCGACATATTTGCCACATTCGATCGAAAAGAGGTAAGACCCACTGTCGGGTCCAATGGCGTTTCGCCGATCAGGTCCTCTCCCTGTTTAATAAAATAATCAATGCTACCTCCAAACCTGTCCTTAGGGAACGAAAAATCCAATCCTGTATTGAAGATATTGATCTTCTCCCAGCGAAGTGAAGGATTGGCTGGGTTGGTGATTATCGCGCTTGAGTTCCCGTATGAATTACCTCCCGCATTAAAATAAGCCGTAGTAAATGCCGACGTGCTCCTATCAATATTGCCATTGAATCCGTCCGTGATCCGAAGTTTCAGAAAAGACAGCCAGTCCAGTTTGTAGAATTTCTCTCTTGACAAAAACCACGCGCCGCCCACCGACCATAGCGGCACACCGCGCTGATTGGCTTTCACGCCAAAAAGATTCGATTCATCCCATCTGGCGCTGGCCGACAGCGTATAGCGTCCAAGATAAGTATAGTCCCCATTGAGATAATAGGAAATATATCGTTCCGCCGTACTCCCGTTCACATTGTAGTAGGGGATCTTGGCTGTTCCAAAGCTGGGGTATTGCGGCCAAAGGGTATCATAATTTACAGGAACACTGATCCCCACCCCTTTCTCATATCCATACAATCTTGTCCGGTGTGATTCTCCTTCTATATCCCTAATTTCAGCTCCGCCGGCCAGGTTAATCAGACCATGACGAAACAAGGAATCCTGATAGTTAACCTGTAGCCTTGCGCTATTGGCAGTATAAGTGTTCCTAATTTCATCAAGAATCCCCCCCTGAGGTATAGGAAAAGAGAACAATCCATTATTATACTGCGCGTAGCTATTGATCAGGTTCCGAGTATTATAAGTCTGAACACTTTGATAATTGCTGCTTATTGAATCCCCCCATCCATATTGATAGTAAGCACGTACATCCAGCCCCTTTCGGATCATATATTTTAGTCCTACATTGATCCGGTAATCCGCCAGGTTGGTAGTATTGTCTGAATTCTTCAATTCATTCAATGGTACATAATGCCAATCCAGCAATTGTCCTCCGCCCGCAGTATCGATATATGAGTTCTTTAAGCCAAAATTGATCGGCAGCGGATTTCCATTGGCATCAGCCAATTTGAGATAAGGATAAATGGCAGGGATAACGCCTGTATTGTTATTATAGAATTTGCTATTTGCAAAACTCACCCCTGTAGTCACTTCCATCTTGTCCTGTAAAACAAGATAAGTATTGCTCCCATTCAATGTCACTCTCTTGTACAAATCCCTCACGAGGTTGCTCCTGTTCTCATCAAATCCACCCGACAAATAAAAAGTATTCTTGGTTCCACCTCCACTCACACTCAAAGCATACTGACTGTTCAAGCTACGCTGATAAAAATATCTGCTTATATCCCTTCTTCTATCCAGCCCCTTCAACGCATTGATCTGTGATGCGGAATCCCCTGCCGAAACCATCCCCTTACTGGCCGCATCAAATATCTCCACTGCAGGCGTAACAGCCAGATGCTGAAAAGGACTCAACGCCCCATTATAAAATTTATTCCTATACAAGAACTGCTGTATATCGATATAATCCGCCGAACTCAGCACCGGCTGATAATAAAGATCCGGCTTCTCCCCAATCGTCTGACTCGTCGTAAAACTCCATTTCGGAGCCTGATTAAGCTTCCCCTTCTTCGTCGTGATCACGATCACCCCGTTCCCCGAAAAGGCCCCCCAGATCGCCGCAGACGCCGCATCCTTCAATATCGTGATACTCTCCACATCCTCCGGGTTGATATTCCCGATATCCCCGTAATACGGAAAATTGTCGATAACGATCAGCGGATTGGGGTTTGCAAAAATGGTGCTCCGACCCCTTATCGTGATCGAAGACTGATTGGTATTCGCCTGTATATTCTTGTTGAAAAGAACACTGCTCGTCACTCCATCAATGCGATCCAGCAGACTCGTCGATACCCGCCGGCTGATCAGCGCCGTCCCAACCACATCCGACGAACCGGTGCTCGCCTTCAGCGTCTTCTCGGTGTATCCGTTGTGTACCACCACCACATCGCTCAGCTCGCCGATCTTCTCCTTGAGATAAACCACCGCATCCTCCCCTTCCCTGGGCATCACCTCCTGCATCTCATATCCCACGCTGCTGATCAACAGCCGGTCATCCGCAAAATGCATATGAATGCTGAACTCCCCGGTCACCCTGCTGACCGCCGCCGTCATCGGCTCGCCCCTGACCAGTATCGTTACACCCTCCAGCGGCTCCCGCTTGTCATTGAATACCCATCCATGCACATTCTGATCCCTCACCGGCCGGGGATTTATTACGATCCCTGCCCCGACGATCTCATAGGTGACCGGCTGATCCCTGAAAATGCTGTCCAGCACCATGCTCAGTGGCGCCTTACGTGCAGAAATGCTTACCCGATGGCTGTATTGTGCAAAGTTGGACTCACCGGCATAGGTGTAACCGGTCTGCTTATGAATTTCGTCCAATGCTTCCTGTAAGGTGAGATTCTTCTTATTGAGGGTAATGAGAGGACTAGGCTGGCTGTACGCCGGCAGGCTCTTAAATAGGCAAGCTATTAATATGGTTGAGACAGCTAGTCTGATTATCCCCATTAAACCTGGGTTTTGATAAATAAAGTTACAGCCTACAAACCATGAATAAACATAAAATAAATACTTATTTTATTATCTACCCATGACCGCGGCTGTAACTGTTGGACTCGGTTCAATGGTTATGGAAAATATTATCTCAAAGTGTGACTCTAACTATTTTTCCATTATTATGAAAGTGTATACCCAGATTCTTAATGTGCTCCACCGTTTTCAAATTGTTGTCCAGACTCTCTTCCCTCTTGAAGATCCCCGTTATACCCTTGTCCTCCGGAATATCCCCATCGACCCTTATGTCAACATTATATGCCCGGGAAAACTCCCTCATAACCGTCCTCACGTCGACATTCTCAAACTGAAAATACCCATTCTTCCACGCCAGAACAGCGTCTGTATTGCCAATTGGAACAACCTTGATATTACCCGTTACTCCCGGCGAAGGATATGGTATCTCCGCCTGCTCCCCCGGTTTCAGGACGACCCGCTGCGATCCGCTCTCCATCCTCACCGAACCATCTATCAGCGTAGTCCTGCTAATCCGTTCATCTTCATACGCCATGATGTTGAAATGCGTACCAAGCACTTCCACCGCTGCGTCTTTTATCTTCACCCGGAAAGGCTTCGCGACATCAGTAGTCACTTCGAAAAAACCTTCTCCGGACAATTCCACAACCCGCTCAGCACCCTTGAAATCACTCGGGAACTTCAGCGTGGACGCAGCATTCAACCAAACCTTGCTGCCATCCGCCAGTATCAGCTCCTTCTGATCTCCACCCTTGGGGTTGGTATACGTGTTCATCGCCACGTCCACCATCGCAGGAACTTCCGGCTCTGGCGCCTTTTTGTGTTCTTCCTTTACAAAGAGATATACACCGGCCGACAAAATGACGATCACAGAAGCAGCAGCCACCCAGGTATTCCGGCGAATGAATCGCTCCGGATTAAGCCTGCGTATCAAACCCCTGTCCTCGAGAGCGTCTATTTTTTGCTCTAATTTACTCGCCCAATCCGCAGATGGTTCCGTAGCAAGAGCAGCCCACTGATCATCCATCGACTCATGCTCATCCGCTATCGCATTCAGCTCGTCCATCTTCGCACCCTTCAGCCACCGCAAGAACGCCTCGTATTCCCCCGGAGTGTAATCTCCTTTGATGAACTTGGCGACAAATTGCTTGGCTTCCTGTAAATTCATAAATAAGGTGTTATTATAAAGACACGCGGCAATAAGGAAAGGATACCTCGCCCGAAAAAAAAAATCCTACAATTCAAAAAGGGAAAGAAAAACAAATAATAGCAGGGTTATCTCCCCGTGCTCCTGCAAATACTGCCGTACAAATGCAGTCGCAGCATACAGCTGCTTCTTGACCCCAGCCCGGGTTATGTTCAGCTCGCTCGCGATCTCGTCCAGGCTGAACCCGTCATCAATACTCATTTTCAATATCTTACGACGACCCGGAGGCAGCTTGTCCATCGCCTCGATGGCGATCCGGTAGTACTGCTTGAACAAAAGCTCGTGCTCAAGCTCGTTAGACGCAACCTGAACCGACTCATCCAATTGCTGTACCCGCTGCCTGACCTTCAACGCCCGAATAAAATTGAACACCACATTGCGGGCCACAAGAAATAAATAGCCTTTAAATGACTCAACCCCCGCCAGCCTGGCCCTCTTCTCCCATATACGCACAAAGACATCCTGCGTCAGCTCATCCTGGCTGCTCCGCGACGGCTCAAACAACGCCACATACTGCTGCACCTTGGAAAAATAGGCCGCATACAGGATCCTGAATGCATCCCTATCTCCCTGGGCTATCTGCAATAGCAGCTGCTTTTCGTTATGAATACCCTCAGAAGACACGCCTGTAATTGGTAGGTTGGAAAATATTATACAGCGAGGGTGAAGGGCAATACGGAACCCCATGTTCAGTAACAATCTGATTATCAAGGCTCAAGAGGGTTCTAAAGGACAGCATGGTTACGATCAGGGTTCTTGTTCTTAAAAATAACAAGATATTCCCGTTTAGCCCTGATTTTCTGGCTATTTCAAAGATTTATTTTTTTCTATACCATCCGCGGACCAACTAAGCTTCACCGTAAGAAAGAAAAATGCCCCTCCAGGGCTAATCCGGAAAGGCATTCACCAATTTCATTATCTCTTCAGCAGTCCCGGGTCCTAATCCAACGGCTGCGCGTCCAGTAGAACTACCTTCGCAAGTATGTCGACCAGTTGGCCACTCTGGTTCATCGGCGGAGTAACAGTGCCGGTATTATCCGCGGGGGCAATATCGATACCGACCGTATTTAAATAATGGTAAGACCCATAGGCCACATTCTGAACCACCTCCGGCGTATTTTCCCAGGTTTTGCCGCCGTCAAACGAAAGATAGACTGTTACCCCGCCATGGTCCACGATCACCTGATCCAGTTCCTTAACAGCCAGCTCAACATTGATGTAAGTGGAATTTGAATTAACCTTCCAATCGGTGCCTTTGATCGTATAGATCGCAGAAAAACCCTGGTTCACTACCTGAGTTACCTCTTTCTTACACGACCCCATCCCAAATACCGAAACGCATAAAAATAGAAGAGCAATGTTTCTGACCAACACGTGTTTTCGCATAGTACTTATGTTTTAAATAGGTAAAAACCAACAAACAATGATCTTCCGCAATAATTATGCTACATCCGCACAATCCCCCGCCGACCAGCACAATCTTCTCACCCCACAAACATTCCGCCCCCCACACAACCTTCTGCCCACCACAAAAATCCCAACGTCTACTTCCACACAAGCACCGGCATCCCGCACAATCATCTACTTCCACACAAGCACCAGCATCCCCCCGAAGATCATCGCCGCCGCAAGCAGCACCCTCGGCGTCAGCGGCTCCCGCAGGAAAACAAAGGACAACAGTATCGTAAACAATATACTCCCCTTATCGATCACACTCACCTCTGATACCTTCCCCAACTGCAGCGCCCGGTAATAAAAAAGCCAGGACAACCCCGTAGCCACCGCCGATAAAACCAAAAAGATCCAGTTGCTGCGCGTCATATTCCTCCAACCCACACCACTCCCCCTCCACAGCACGATCCCCCACGTGATCACTAAAATAACTACCGTTCGTATCGCCGTCGCCAGATCCGAATTCACATCCTTCAAACCCATCTTCGCAAATATCGCCGTCAAAGCCGCAAATATCGCCGACAACAAAGCATATACTAACCAATATGGAAGGCCAGCCATAAAAAAAGTTTAATCCTGATCAAATTTTATTTCCCAACCAACGGGAGCCCATCCGCAAAAGTCCACCCCACTACCCATTTCTCCCCAAACACCCCTACGAACCACCTCCCCCTACTCCACCCACTTCTTCTCAAAATCACCCGTCGGCATCACCATCTCCAACCTCCCCTTCTGAAACCGCCGGAGATCCTGCTCCATATCCTTTTTATTCCTCTCTGTCAGCTCCGCAGGATCCAGCTCCGAAAGATCAGGCTTCCCCGCATTTACCCACGCCGTATACCAGAACGCCGAAAGTTCGGCTATCGCACCCCGTAACTGCTGCTCGACCATCCCCCCCAGCCGCCGGTGAAACTCCTTCGCATACTCCTTCGTATGAACCACATCCCCATACTGGTTGTAAACAACACGCCCCGCAGAATCCATCACATACACTTTCTCCCGCGGCATCGCCGCCGACAGCTCCTTGTCCACCGACAACACCTTCTCCACAAGCCTGTGCGAACTATCGATGATCGCCCAGGTCTCCCTGCCCAGATCGGCAATATATTTCGCCTCACCCGTGTAAAGATTATACCCCTCCCCGAACGTCTCCGGCAGCTGCCCCTCCCACAAAGCATGTATCCCCTTCTGCCCCGTCAGCTGGCCGTCATGATTCAAAGCCGTATGCAACGGCATATGCGCATCCCCTATATAATGGCCCAGATCCCCCGCAAGGAACAATATCTCCGTCTTCTTCTTCGCCCTGAACGCCTTCGTCAGCTTTTCCTCTACATCCAGTATCGTCCACGGCAAAGTCCCCGCCTTCGAAAGCATACTGTCCGGATAACGGGACCTCGCCTCCTTCATCGTCGCCGGCAGACCAGCCACATTCGATTCCGGACTGTAAAGCTCCAGATCGATATAGTGACGCGGAAACTCCGCCCGGTCATTGATAGCGTACTTCCGCAGATCCGGAACCACCGCCTCCTCCGTAATAAAATCGATATGATTGTAGAAAAAAGAGCGCATCTCCATCGGCAGGCCGAAGACGGCCGCCCGGTTGATATGCTGATGCCCCCAGGGGCCCCACGCAAGAGCCAGCGTAACGCAGCCGGCCACCAGGGCCGCAACAAGAATGGATTTTTTCATGCGCCAAAGATAGGCGATCGTCCGGACCTTCGGTCCACAACCCCGCCGGCGTCAACGGGTCTTCCTCCCCAAATTCCTCAACACTAAAAAGGGCGGCCCCTTCTTAAAATCCACCCCCGCCTTCGTCACCGGCGCCAGGAAAGAAAAATTCCCCAGCACAATATCCATCCGCCCATCCCCATCCAGATCCCCGACGTCCATCGTAAGCCAGCGACCCACCACCCCGGCTCCCGGAATAGAATAGGGCTTGAACACTTCATTGCCCTCATTCTCCAGATAAACAAACCCCTCCTCCGGCTGACGCTTGAAATCGGCAAAGAACGCGATCGTCGCCAGATCAAGGTCCCCGTCCCCATCAAAATCCCGCGCCATCGCCTTATAGCAGCCATTTATCGGAAAGAAAAAGTCCTGCCTGAAATGATTCTTTCCGTCGTTAAGAAATATATACACTCCATGATAAGGCTTCAGCACCATGGAAAAATCCGCATTGTCCCCACAGGTATACACGATGTCGGGAAAGCCATCCTTGTTCATGTCGGCCAGCTCAAAATAGGAAGAGCCATAGACTGGTGGGAACCGCAGCACTTCCTCTTCGCTGAACGCCCCCCCTCCTTTGTTGGTAAAAAGAAATATCCCCTCCTCCCCCTGTGCAAACAGGACCCACAGATCAGGCCGTCCATCGTGGTTATAATCGTTGATATAGGCCTTTATAGCACCGGGCAGCGCTTTGATGACATGCCGCCGATACCCTGAATCCCCCCGGTTCTCCATCCAGCTCAATGCCCCCGTCATATACCCGAACTCACAAACCAGGTAGTCCATGCGCCCATCACCGTTCAGGTCCGCCTCACTCACCTGTACCGGCCTCGCCAGGCCGGTGAACAAAGGCTGACTGTCCACCCGCATCTTCCCACCCGCGTCTACCCGGATCACCTGCCCTTTCCCCAGCCGGGCATTGCTCGGATTGAGAAGTCCCACATTGCACGCCACCATCCCGTCCTTTCCCCGGTCAACACCAAGAACAGGCCCGCCACAGCCAACAGAATCCACCATACGCAGCGCCTCATCCCATCGCTTGAGGCTCCCCGTCAGTACATCCCCGGTCAGCAGGCTAATCCGCCTCCCCACCGTGTCGATCCGAACCATACAAGTGGCCGGAGGCGAACCTCCACCCCCCGGCGAAACCGCCTGGAAAAGCGATAACCCCTGCCCGATCCCCTCCTTCCGCTGTTGCCCCGGAAGACTATCCGGCGAAGTAGCCGTGAAATAATCGACGATATGCTGCCAATCCTCCTCGCTCAACAGCGGCGAAGTCGGATAATATCCCTTGTCGAGAAACCGATCCCCCTCCGCATAAGGATACCGCCGGCCGTTGAAATACCGAATGCCCAGCAACGGCCCCATATGCGGTAACACCCCCCTCTCCCAGCTTTTAGCATCCAACAGGGAAGGATCAGGCAACGCATGACAGCTCTGGCAATAGCGAATAGCCAGTTCCTCACCCTTCTCAATGCTCGACCGGGACACCTCCCCATGCGCATGATTCCTGTTATATTCCTTACATGCTCCGCAACATCCTATCGCAACTACAGCCACCAACCATCTGATATAGCTCATTATTCCGATATTTTTCGACGGGCTCCTTTGCTGTCCACGACCTCTAGCGAACGAACGCTGTCATTCAACAGCAGGAATCTGCCCGATTGTGATAAGAACGAGGACCCGTAGTCCACCTCTGCAACCCTCCGCCGGCCACTCTTATATTCGATGACCGCCCGCACATCCGACGGCTGCAAACCGGCCAATTTCAATTTTTTCTTCAGCGCAAACAGCTTCATCGGCCCCCTGTTCTGCCCGGCCGCCAACAGACAGCGCCCGTCCGCACTTCGCAACTTTACAAGCGACTTTCCATCCCCCGGAATATAGATCCCGCTCTCAACGATCGGCAAAGGCACAAATCCACCCTTCCCATCACCCTTGAGGTAAAGGCCGTTCATCGCGTCATACCGCCCGACAAAAGGCTCCGTCCCATAGTCATTCCCGTTCAGGATAATATCCGCATTGCCATCCCCGTCAAAATCATCCACTACAATGCCATTCACGACCGACAGCTGCGCCTGCACCGGCAGCGCCACGACCGTAAACTTCCCATTGCCATCATTCCGCAATACAGACGACCGGAAATCTGTAGCCTCCAGTATAACCGCGCCCTTCCGCTCCTCCTGCGGCAGCACGACATCCATCGTCGCCTTTGCATACGACCGGTAGCTCGGAAACTTCCTCCGCATGCTGTTCATCTGCTTCAGCAGATCATCCCTCGTCTCCGCAGGAAATTCCCGCCTGATGCCATTCGAATCCGGCAGGTACAGCGAAGTCATCATATCATATACCCCATTACCGTCAAAATCTTTCCCATAGACCCGCGCAGGATAGTCCTTCGACGCCCGGAAAAAAGAGTTCTGCCCCAGATTGCCCACGATATAATCGATATCTCCGTCATTGTCGATATCACAGGGTACAACGCTGTTCCACCAGCCCTTCTCATCGGCAATCCCGGTAGTCTCCGTAACATTCTTAAATACACCTTTATCGTTCTTCAGGAACACGACGGGCATCCACTCTCCGGCGAGTACCAGGTCCGGCCACCCGTCGTTGTCAAAATCGGTCCAGACGGCATCGCAGACCATACCAATATTCTGAAGATCCTTTGCAACACTGGCTGTGACATCTGTGAACTTTACTTGCCCGTTCTGCGAATCATTCCGGTAAATATAGCTGGACACCGGCTGAGGGTAGCGCCCCGGCTCGACCCGCCCACTGACGAAAAGGTCCAGATCCCCGTCGTGATCAAAATCCACCGCCCGCACACAGGCCTTGCTCGTAAAATTCGCAGGCAAGGCCGTACTATCCATCAAAAAATTGCCCTTTCCATCGTTAATATACAGCCGGTCGCCGTAGGCGGGGCTGCCCGACGGATTACTATATCCTCCCGAAGCAATATACAGATCCATATCCCCGTCTCTATCCGCATCAAACAGCAGGACACCCATATCATCGGCTGCCTTAGCCCGGGCCTGCACAGAATCCATCAGCTCTTTTTGCAGAAATTTCCCATTGGCCTGCTGTAAGAACAGCACAGCGCTATAGCCCGCCCCACCACCAGCAACGATATCGTCCAGACCATTCCCGTCGATATCCCCCACCGCCAGAGCCGGCCCATACTGCGACAGCTTATGAGGCAGCAGCTTTTGTATATTGAAGTCGATATAGTCCCGCTGCCGCTGGCTGTACCGAAGCCCGGCTGCGTCTGTTATGTCCCTGAAAAGCGCACCCGCCACCACCTGATCATGACCCCAGCTATACCGCTTATCCGCATTCCGGATATCCACTTTCAGCACCTGGTCGGCAGGCACATTTCGCAACACCTGCATCCTTCCATCCGGCCAGCGGATCAGGACCGTATCAATGGCAGCGATCCCCCCCAATCCAAAATGAGCCACACTCTGTATCGTAGACAGGTATCCCCGATACGGCGTATTCTCATACACCTGCTGCCTGCCATGATCATAGTGCAGCTCCACCCAGGCCCCAAGACCATCCCTGTTCAGACTGTCCCCGGAAAAAACGATATTCAGATATTGACCCGCTTCCTTGCCCGCCTCCCGCGAATTGTTCCGATAGATCATCGCCTCATCGTTCGCATTGTTGATGACCATATCCATATCCCCGTCGCCGTCCAGATCCGCATAGGCAGCCCCATTGGAAAAGCTGGTAGCCGTCAGCCCCCATTCCTCCGAGGCGTTGGTGAAACTCAGATCGCCATTGTTTCTAAACCCGTATTTATGCAGCCTTACCTCTGGTATCTCCAGCAATACATCCATTGGTGAAGAATAAGAGGAAGTCCGGTTGTGATATTGCACAAAATCATGATCGGTAACGTCCTTGGGAAAACCGTTGGTGATCACGATATCCCGATAGCCGTCATCGTCGAAATCCGTGACCATCGGAGTCCAGCTCCAGTCTGTCTCTGCAATGCCGGAATAGAAGCCTATCTCGCTGAATACGGGATCACCTACCGAGTCATTCGCCCCTACCCTGGGTCCCTGATTCAGCTGCAACGTGTTGCGAACATACTGATAGCTATATCCGAAAAGCTCGTTGTTCTGATAGGTCAGATACCTGTTCCCATTAAGCATCATCTTTTTCCTGTAGTTATCCTCTGGATTCATATCCAGTTCCACGATGTCCGCCAGCCCGTCATTGTTGATGTCCTCGATGTCCTGCCCCATGCCGTTAGCCGCCGTGTGCTTGAAATAGGACCCGCATTTCTCCGTAAAGGTCCCGTCATGATTGTTGATATACAAAAGATCGTTCGAGAGAAAGTCATTGGATACATATATATCCTTCCAGCCATCCCTGTTGATATCGGCGATCGTCACATCGTGTCCATACCCTTCCCTCAGCAGCCCCGCTTTTTTGGATACGTTCGTGAACACCGGGTGCCTCAGCGAATCGTTCCAGTCATTGCGGTAAAGACGGCCCGTGCTCGCCGCCGTCCCATCCCTTACGATCGGCCGGAAAAGATCAGGATTCTCACCCGGGCGGATCTCGTTGACGGTAAGATACATATCCAGGTCCCCGTCGTTGTCGTAGTCAAAAAAGGCAGCCATGGTAGAATGCACCGTGTCGGAAAGGCCATACTCTGCCGCCATCTCCTTAAAATGCGGAACGCCGCTCTTGTCCGCCCCCTCGTTGATATATAGAAGGTTCTTCCTCTTTTCCGGGTTCTTGCTGAGCGTCGCGCAAACATAAATATCCGGCCATCCGTCATTGTTGATATCCACCACAGCTACCCCCCGGCACCAGTGCCCTTTTCCATCCACCCCGGCCGCATCCGTAACATCCAAAAAGGTAAATCCCCCCTTGTTCAGGTATAGTTTGTTCGACACCATATTACCCGTGAAATACAGATCGGGCAGCCCGTCCCTGTTAAAATCGCCGATGCCTACCCCGCCGCCATTATAGACATTTTGCAGACTCAGGATATTGATCGAGTCGTTGTCCGGTATCTTATTATTAAAATGGACCCCCGTTCTATCTGAAGATATTAGCTCAAACAGCGTCTTTTTTCCACTACAGGCAGTCAATAGGAGGATCAGCAGCAATCGCCAGGAAAGGATCATTCTCATACCTAAATTTAATGCAAAAGAGGTAGAGTGCATCACCCTACCTCTTTCTCGTTATAATAGTCAGATTAATACCCGGGGTTCTGTGTCATTGTAGACTTTCCGGCCGTCACGCTGGCGTCTATCTGCGGCTGCGGTATCGGATAGTATTCGTTCTTACCCTTCGTGAAATGCGCAAGCGCGCCGCCCGGTTTCAGCAAAATATAGTTGTCGACATTGGCCTCATGAGCAATATAAGCGTTCAGCTCCTGGTCGGCGATGCCCCAGCGTACCAGGTCGAAGAAGCGATGGCCCTCGGAGGACAGCTCCAGCTTCCGCTCGAAATAAATATCCTTCAGCGCCGTAGCCTGATCCGGGAAGGTCGGATAGAGACCACATTTGTAATTCGCTGCGCTGCCCGGCACAAAACCTGCCGGATTGGCGGCCCTTTGACGAACCTGGTTGACATACCCCGTGGCAGCAGCAAGATCACTGGTCTGAGCCGCACATTCTGCAGCCCAAAGCAGCACATCCGCAAAACGAATATACACATAGTTGTCCGCCGTCGCCTGGTTGACCGCCCAGCCGCCGTATTGGTCGGACAGTATCCCGGCCTGAGCCTTGGTCACGATATACTTGAGCGTCAGATAAGGGCCGGCACTGGCCTGGTTGCGTATCCACGAAGCGCCCGGCATCAGGCCCCAGTCCAGATAGGGTATACCCCTGCGGCCAACCGACCAGTCCAGCCGGGGATCCACCGGCCTCGGGTCGATAACAAAGGGATCGGGACCGGTAGTGGGAGCAGCAGCAAGTCCCTGGTCATTCTTCAGATCATCGTCATTAAAATGATCCACTAGCGGCAAGCCTGTGGTAGGATCCACTTTAAATGAATTGACCAGGCTGTAGGAAGGCTGGTAGAATCCGCAACAGGTGGAAGGCCCTCCGTAAGGAAAATTCAGCACATCCCCTGCATTTCCGTTGGATCCATTGGCCCCGTCATGAACAGACATCTGTGCCGAGAAAATGTCTTCGGAATTATTTTTAAAGGCCGCATTGAAATTGTCGCCATACTTCGGCAGTAGGGCATATTTCTTCCCGTCCGATGTCTTTCCGTTGGCGATGATATCCTTCAGCAGCGTATAAGCTTCCGGGAATTTCTGCTCGAACATAAAGACCTTGGCCAGAAAAGCCTTTGCAGCCCAGGAATTGGCCCTTCCGAGGTCCGACTGTGTTGCAGGCAGATTGGCTATTGCGTACTGAAAATCGGCCTCGATCTTCGGCCAGATGCTGGCCGAATTGGAGAGGAAATAGTTACCGCTCGCATAAGTGATCGTTTCGTCTACCCAAGGCACATTCTTCCACATCTTGACAGCCTCAAAATGATACAGCGCCCTAAGGAACCGCGCCTCCGAGGTCAGCTGTATACTATCCGCTGGAAGCACGCTCCCGTCCTTGACCGCACGCATGGTCCGGATTACGTCATTACACCGCTGAACCGCTGCGTACAGGGTAAGCCATTTGTCGTTGAAGAACAAATTGGCGGGAGTCTGGGAATAAGACTGGATAGGGACGATAGACGGCTGGTCACCAGGATCAGAACCCTTGTGGTCGTCACCGCCCGCCACACTTCCATAGATCCAGTTATCGGCAGAGGTCTCCCAGATACCGCCCGTGCCGTCTGTCAGACCCGGAGTATTCGGATCGCCCGTCCCATAGGCGCCGATACCATCCAGCATGGAATAAGCCCCTATCAGAACGCGCTCACACCCGGCCTTGCTGGCAATGGCGTCCTGTGTACTGGCCCCGATCAAGGGATTCTTTAAGAATTTTTTGCTACACGCATAAAGCCCGATCAGTATTATGCAGCTGGGAAGAAATAGTCTATAAAATGTTTTGTTCATATACTAGTGATTGATGGCTTAGCAAAAGTTTTGACTAGAAGGACAGGTTAACGCCTACCTGGTAGCTCCGTTGGTTGTTGGGATAGTTTCCATAGTCGATACCGAACGAGCTCTGCGCCGCAAATTTGGGGTTGTTCCCATTGTTCTGCGCATCAAAGCCCGAACCTACCAGTTCCGGATCCAGACCGGTATACTTGGTGATGGTGAACAGGTTGACGGCCTGTACATAGACCCGTAGCTTGTCCATACCCGCACGCTTCAGCAGCGCAGGTGTGAATGTATATCCAACAGTCAGGTTCTTCAGCTTCATGAAAGAGCCACTCTCAAGGTAGTAGGAATTGACCACCTGGTCCGTACTGAACGAGTTGGCTACCTGCGCGATGGGCACCTTGGCATTGGTATTCGAAGTACTCCAGGAATTATACAGCAGGTCCTTGCTCTTGTTGCCCGCAAACGCATCGAAGAAATCCGTCCAGTACCGGACATAATTGATCAGGTCGTTGCCGTAAGATCCATTGAAGAAGGCGGTAAAATCCCAGTTCTTATAAGTGGCGTTAAGCGTAATGCCATAGGTCAGCTTGGGATTCGGATTCCCGAAGAAGGTCCTGTCCGAATCTGAGATCTTTCCGTCGTGATTGACATCCTGATAAATGAACCGGCCCGCAGCCTCATCCTGCTGATTATGACCCGTCGTATCCTTGTCGCTCGCGAAAAGGCCAACCACTTTGTACCCAAAGAATGCGCCAAACGGATGGCCGTTCGCATTCCTCGCAAAATTTCCGATACGCGAGCTGCCGGCGTCGAAATAGCCGGTTCCCGGCACAGTAACCACCTTACTGCTGTAATGGCTGACATTGACACCAATATTATATCGCAGATCCCTGCCGGAAGCTCCATGATAGGTAACCGCAGCATCGATACCGGAATTCCTTATATTGGCAATATTCACAGTCGGCAACACACCACCACCTACGACTCCCGGCAATTGGGCGGGGAAAAGCACCCCTTCTGATACCTTTCTATACCATTCTACATTGACATCAAAATGGTTATTGAGTATGGTGGCGTCCAGACCGATATTCGTGATCTTATCCGTCTCCCAGCCAGTTGAGGGGCTGCCTATCTGCGTGGGATAAAAACCCTGTACAATGCTGGTGCTCGATCCGGTGATATCATAATAAGAATTCGAGAAATTCGAACCGTAGAGCGTATAGGCATTATTTGCCGATACCGTCAGGTAGTTCCCTAATTTCCCATAGCTGCCACGCAGTTTCATGTCATTTATCCAGGTCAGGTCCCTCATGAATCCTTCCTGCGAGATCCTCCAGCCGATAGACGCAGAGGGGAAAGTACCGTAAGTCTTTTCACTACCAAAGGCTGAATAACCGTCATGGCGGATATTCACCTGCACCAGGTACTTGTCGTCGAACGCATAGTCCAACCTGCCAAAGGAAGATACAAGGGAAGTAATATAACCATTACTGTAGTTGGTCACATTCTGCGTGGAATTTGAAAGGGTCCAGTATGAAGGATCATCGTTGAACAGCGCATTGCCTGCACCGCCAACCCCCCTGCCGGTATTCCTTTTGGCTTCGTATCCAGCCAGCACCTTCACGCTGTGATGCTGCGCAAATACATTGTTATAAGTCGCCGTATTCGTCCATATCCAGGTGCTGTTATACTGCGCATCCTCATTGAACTGGTTCAGCTGCGTATGGTTCTCAACGTCGTTGTAGTCATTGTAAGTAAACCGGAAGGAATACTGGTTGTCGACCGTCCCGCCAAAGCTCGTCCTCACCAGGAAATGCTTCAGGAAGTCGACCTCCCCGAACACGTTGCCGGTGATGTCCCACACGTGGTACTTGTTGTTGGCAGTACGCTGCTGCCTCGCCACAGGGTTCTGGCCATTCCCTAGTTCGGGCCCGCTGAAAGTACCCGCGTAATTTCCCTTGATATCGTAGACAGGGATGATCGGCTGCTCGCGATAAGTATAGGAGATCGAGTTACCTTCATTCTGGTTACCCGTCAGGCTGCCTGGGTTCAACGGCGGATTCTCCTTGTAGAAGACATAGGCGTTCTCTCCTACCCGGATATGGTCCTTTACATTGAACTGAGTATTCATACGCGCAGAATAGCGTTTCAGATAGGTATTGATCAGCGTACCCTGCTGATCGAGGTAGTTGAGGGAGAACAGATAGACCGACTTCTCCGTGCCACCGCTCGCCGTGATATTGTGGCTTTGCTGCATCGCCGGCTTGAAAACCTCATGGAACCAGTCTGTCCCGTTCTTGTTTGCGGCAGCGATCAGGTAATCATTTCCAGGGTTTGCCTTGTCAAAAAAGTATTTGGCAGGGTCGACCGCAGGATCGCCAGCCATCGCCACATGCGGTCCGGCACTGCTGTTGTAAAAGAAATCCGGCATCACAAAATTCGGCCCATAGAGATTGCTCGTGGCCCCGACCCTTTGGTCAACGGTCTTGGTCAGCGTCAGCAGTTCCTGGCTATTCAGCAGGTGGAAAGGATTCCCGCCTTTGGGCCGCTGGGTGCCGACAAACCCGTCATAAGAGATCACCGACTTGCCGCTATGCCCCCTCTTGGTGGTGACGATAACAACGCCATTGGCGCCGGCAACCCCATAGATAGCCGCGGCACCGGCGTCCTTCAGGATCTGCACCGATTCGATATCATTGGGGTTGATATCATGCAGGCTGGCCTGCACCCCATCGATGACATACAACGGGTTGTTATTCCCAAAGGAACCAACACCCCTGATCCGGACGTCCGCCCCCTGTCCCGGGTTGCCCGAGGCAATTACCTGGACACCCGCAGCCTGCCCCTGCAACAGGTTCTCCGTAGACCCGTTGGGTATAGCCTTCATGTTCTTTACGTCCACAACCGCGACGGCCCCGGTGATGTCCTTCTTCTTCTGCACCGAATAGCCCGTCACTACTATTTCATTTAACGCCGTGTTGGCCACCGCCATGGTAATGGTCCCAAGATCGGTCTTGCCCGCAACAGGCACGTCAATAGCATCAAATCCGATGGCGGATATGTGCAGTACAGAATTGTCTTTAGGAACCGTGATCGAAAAGGTGCCGTCTGGATTGGACGATACGGCCACCTTGGCCCCTTTGACCTGCACAGTCGCCCCATTCAGAGGCAGCTTGTCTGTATTACCGATTACGGTACCAGACACCTTTTTTTGAGCAAATGAATTAAATCCGAATAAGATCAGGCATGCGAGCAGGCATGCCCGTAGGAGGGAGTTAGTTTTGAATGGCATAAGCAAAAAACATTTTTTAAATAATAAACCAATTCATCAATAGGATAGGCTTACGGATAAAAGGCTAACGGACAGGATACGCTCACAGTTCTACCTGGGCGTAGAATGACTCAAATTAGCAGTGAACAGAAAGAAAGAAAATAATAGCACAAATTAAGTTTTAAGTTACATAATAACTTAGTATTATTTTAACTTTTCTTTATACTTTTTTACCGTACTCCTCCCATTCGATTGTGCAGCAGGACAAAGGGAGGTCCCTTTTTCCAATCAACCGCGCCCTTAATAAAACCAGGTCCCACCGAACAATTGGCCAGCAGTATATCCGTCCTTCCATCCCCATCTGCATCGGCGACATCCATCGTTATCCATCGGCCTCGCGCGGTACCCGGCACACTGTAAGCCCTGAACCGCCCGGCCCCCATCCCCGATGGCCCCGCAGCACCGCTCCCCTCATTTTCCAAATAGACAAACCCCTCATCCGGCTGACCCCGGAAGTCGGCAAAATAGGCGATACAGGCAATATCCAGGTCCCCGTCCCCGTCAAAATCCCGGGCCATGGCGCGATAGCAGCCGTTTATCGGGAAAAAATACCCCTGGCTGAAACGACCATGTCCATCATTCATGTAAATATAGACCCCATGATAAGGCTTTAGTACCTGGGAGTAATCACCATTATCCCCGCAGGTGAAAAGGATATCGGGAAAACCATCCTTATTGAGATCGTCCAGCTCAAAATAGCTGGAGCCATAACAAGGCGGCCAACGGAGGACACGCCGCTCTTCGAAAACGCCATGTCCTTTATTTATATAGACGATGATAGTTTCATCCCCCTGCGCGAAAAGCGCCCAGATATCGGGCAGCCCATCCCCGTTATAGTCTTCGATCACGGTCCTTATCGCCCCCGGGACATCCCTGAGAACCCGCTTCGCATACCGGCCACCTCCCTTATTCTCCAGCCAGGCCAGCTCTCCCCGGATAAAACCAAATTCGCTGACCACCAGATCCGGAAGCCCATCGCCGTTGAGATCACCCCTCGCCAGCGCCACGGGCCTCACCAGGCTGTCAGCAACTATCGGCAGCGGACGGCCGCTGCCAGCCACAGCCATCGACAGCCCCATCCGGTCGACATGCCCCGCCGGCGCATTGTTAGGCCCGAACGGGCCGATATTACAGACAAAATAGCCCGCGCTATCCGGGATCACGTCCACAACAGCTCCCCCCATCAGCAGGCTCTTTTCGTGGCTTAACCCCTTATCCCATATGTCCAGGGTATGCCGGAGAATGTCCGACGTCAGCACACCTCCCAGTCGTGCGTCATACCCGACAAAACAGGTCGCCGGTGGCCCGGTAGCAGTAGTCGGCGATACCCCGATTGGTCCCGCGTCCTCCACCCTGAACCGCGTCGTATCCGCCACGATAGCGACATCCCGCTGCTGCTTTCCCATGCTGTCCGGGGCCAGCGCAGTATAATAGTCTAAGATCGCGCCCCAGTCCTGGGCCGACAGCAGGGCGCTGTCCGGATAAGCCTTCCTTCCCACATTCGGATCACCTATATTATTCGGATATCGCTTGTTCCTGTATTGGAAAATCCCCAGACGAGGACCCATCTGAGGCAGTACCCCCTGCTCCCAGCTGTTCGCATCCAGCATGTCGGGCGTCGGCAGCTCGTGACAGCTGCCGCAATAGGTCCTCGCCAGCACCTCCCCACGGGCGATCGCCTCGTCGCTTGCCTCGCCATGGGACCTGTTCTTCCTATACCCATGACGGCAGCCGCCGGCCAAAAGGCCGGCGACCAATAAGATTTCGATATGATATTTCTTCATTTAATACCCCGAGTTCTGTTTTAACGTTCCATTGGACAGATCGATCTGCTGCTGCGGTATCGGGAAATACTCGTTCTTGCCCGAAGTGAAGTTACCCGTTGACAGGTCCCCCGTGAACTGCCGTTCGTACTGGTAATAGGCGTTCATCGCCTGCGCCGCAATCCCCCAGCGGGCCAGGTCGAAGAATCGGTGGCCCTCACAGGCCAGCTCTAATTTTCGCTCGAAATAGATCGCCGGCAGCGCCGTCGCCCCTGTAAAATAACCGGCAGGGTAAGGGCTGATCACATAGTTGGCAGCGGGTGTAGCAGAGAATCCCGCCATGGGATGGCTGTCGTCGATGTATTTATGCAGGATATTGGCGGGGTTGGCCGCACGGGTCCTGACCGCATTGACATAAGTCTCGGCCTGCGCATAGTTGCTCAGCTGCGCTTCCGCCTCAGCAGCCATCAGCAACACATCGGCAAATCGTATGATCGGATAATTGATCGCAGAACCCGGAGCCCACGAGCTCTGATCGGAATAAGTCCCCATACTCGCCTGCCAGTACAGATTCTTCTTATTCGAATACGGACCGGCAGATCCCTGGTCCCGGATCCAGTTGTTCCCCGGATGGTTGCCCCAGTCGTGAACGGGAATACCCCTCCGCGCGATCGTCCAGTCGATGCGGGGATCAAGCGGCCCGGCATCAGGAGTGAAAGGCGCATCGGACTTCAGCCCCTGGTCATTCTTTACGGCATGCGCTGTCAAATTATAGTCGGTAATGTACGGCAGGCCCGTGGGATCCGTACGGTAGGAATTAGCCAGATCGATGGAGGGCTGAAAGAACCCGCAGCACCTGAAAGGACTGTTATAAGGGAAATTGAGCATATCTCCTCCATTCGCATTGGCGATAGAGTTCGTACCGTCATTGGCAGTCATCTGTATGGCGAATACACTTTCCTTACTGTTCTTCGTGGCTGCATCGAAATTGTCTTCGAACCTGTCTGTCAGACCATAGGACAGTCCGTTCGACGTCGTGCCCCCGGCTCCCGGCCCACCATATGCAGAAGGGATGACCTGATCGAACGCCGCCTTGGCCTGAGCATATTTCTTTTCATACAGATATACCTTTCCCAGGTAACACAACGCAGCCCACTTGTTGGCCTGGCCGACAGACGGCTGCGTAGCCGGCAGACTATCGACTGCGGCCTGAAAATCCTGCTCTATCTTCGGAAAAATATCAACGTTGTTGGGCTGCCTGTAGTCCGTGGTATTCTCGTCGATCCAGGGCACCATCTTGAAGAACTTCCTCAGCTCGAAATAGTAATGCCCCCTGAGGAATTTTGCCTCAGACGCAAGCTCCTTCTTGTCTGCCGCAGACACCGTCGGTGAAATAGCTATTGTCTTCAGGACATTGTTACACCGGGTTACACCCTCATACAGGGCCCTCCACTTATTATTGAAAAACCCGTTGGCAGGTATCTCCTGTGCATTCGCAATGGGCACTATCGGCGGCTGATCGCTGATGCTGCTCCCCTTATGACTGTCTCCCCCGGCCACACTTCCATAGATCCAGTTCGACGGAGAAGCCTCCCACGGATTCCCTCCTCCTATTGCTGTATTATTCTGCCCCTGTCCGTCCAGCACCGCATAAGCACCGTTCAGCAAAGCCGTAAGACCATCCTTGTTGTTGATCTGGCCGGAAGTCAGCGCACCCTGCGCCGGCTTATCCAGAAACCCCTTGCTGCAACCCGCTATCACTATTGCCGCACCAACGGAAAACCCCGATAATATCCCTATATATTTTTTAATTGACATTTGCTTTCTTTTTAATCGTTAGAGATAGATTTAGAACTGGATCTGCAGACCTAATAAATACTGACGCGGATTGGCATATGAACCCTCATCCACACCAAAGTCGGTCGCACCATTCTGCCCGTTCATCGCATTGACGCCGATCTCAGGATCCACACCGGTGTACTTCGTGATCGTAAACAGATTCGCAGCCTGCAGATACGCCCTGATCCTGGAAATGCTCGCCTTGCCCGCATGAACGTTATTGAATGTATAGCCAAGGGTGACATTCTTGGCCCTCAGGTAAGAGCCCTTCTCAACGAAGTAAGAGTTCGGCACCGTATTCGTGCTGGCATTGCTACCGTTGACCGCGTCCTGTATCGGGGCCTTTGCATTGTGATTGTCGAACGTCCACGAATTGTAAAGCGCCGTTTTGCTGCTGGCAGCCCCCGGGAAAGAAGCATAAAAGTCCGTCCACCATTTTACGTTATTCCAGATATCGTTGCCGTACACTCCGTAAAGAAATATTGAGAAATCGAAATTTTTATAGTTCAGGCCAAGGTTTACACCATAGGTGAACTTCGGACTTGGATTGCCCAGGAAGGTCTTGCTGCTATCGTTGATCCAACCCTGATGGTTACCATCAGCATAGCGAAAACGGCCAACACCGGCATCCGCCTGATACGTGGTCACCCTGCCGTTGGAAGCCTTGGCCGCCGCCTGATTCGCCGCGTCGATATCCGCCTGGCTGTTCCAGAACCCGATGACCTTATATCCGTAGAAGGCGCTTACAGGATGACCTACCTCATTACGAACGATATAGCTGCCGTTAAAACGACGCGAATCGACATCGAAATAAGGAGTGCCATTGGCATTCACCTGCGTGATCTTGTTATTGATCGTAGTAAAGGTCAGCGTCCCGGTAAACTTCAGGTCACGGGTAATTTCTGTCTGACCATTGACCATGACGTCGATCCCGCTATTCTTCATCTTGCTCACATTGTAGGCCGGCACGATCGCGGCACCCTGGGTACCCGGAAGGGTCAGCTGGTACAGCAGGTCCTTAATGCTCTTATTATACCAGTCTGCACTAACCGACAACTTTCCCTGCAGAATAGTCAGGTCAAACCCTACGTTGGTATTTCCATCCTGCTCCCACTTCGCATCCGGATTGCCGATCTGCGAAGCTGCCAGGCCATACACCAGCGAATTGCCCGTGCCATTGAGATCGTAATAGGTCGTTTGCTTGTTGGACCCATAGAGCGTATAGGAATTGGTTCCCAGCGCATTGAACTGGTTACCCATGATACCATAAGAACCGCGGATCTTCAGGTCCGTGATCCAGGTCAGGTCGCGCATGAAATCTTCCTGTGAGATTCGCCAGCCCGCGCTGACTGCATAGAAATTACCCCAACGATTGGTGATGAACTTCGAAGATCCATCACGACGGAATGTCGCACCCAGCAGATACTTCTCCTTGAAAACATAGTCGGCCCTGGCGAAGTATGACACCAGACTCTCACCCGCACCCACAGGAGCCTGGTAATTCGGACTGTTCGGGTTGAAATTGATGATGCCGTTGCTGTTGCTGTAGTTCGTCGTGGTACCCGTGCCGGTAGACAGGTTGACGGCATTCGGGTCATTGCTGAAGGACCCCAGCGTCGTACCCCCTAAGTTATGGTTGATGAATTTGTAAGCCTCCATACCACCGACTAGCTTAAGGTTGTGGTCTCCCTTGACCCAGTTGTAGGAAGCCGTATTCGTCCAGGTCCAGTTGTACCCGTTGTAGGACTGCTCCGTATACGAAGGAGAAGTATACTGGGGCTCCGCGTCATAAAAGTCAGGCGTGTGATAGAAATGGTTCCATCCATTGTAGGATTCACCGCCAAAGCTGGTGCGGAAAGTAAGGCCCTTCAAAAGATCGACCTCGCCGTATACATTTCCGAAGAGACGCCCCGCAATTCCCCTGTCATTGGCCGTCGTCTTCTGAATGCTAACCGGGTTGCGCGGATTATTCAGACCTTTCGGCGAAGAACCCGCAAAATTTCCCTGGATATCATACACCGGTATGATCGGGTTTTCGCGCATGGCAAAACCGATCGCACTGCCTTCCACCAGGATACCGCCATTGGCCTGCGGGTTCTCCACAGAAGAGTAGGCAATATTCTCGCCGATACGTATCCGGCTCCCCAGTTTATAAGAAGTATTGGCCCTTATAGTGTACCTTTTTAAATAGGTGTTGATCAGCGTACCCTGCTGGTTGAAATAGTTCAGGGAAAAAAGATAGCTGCCCTGATCACTGCCTCCGGCCACCGAAATATTATGCTGCTGGATCGGCGCCTTCTTGAATATCTCGTGGTACCAATCCGTTCCCCCCTTATTGGCCCTGGCGATCTGGTAATAATTGGCGCCCGTCGGATCGGCAAAATATCGCGCCGGATCAGCCGCAGGATCACCGTCCTTAAAACCACCGGTAACGGCTACGCCATTATAATTGCCGTTGACCAGCCAGTCCGGCAGTACAGGAGTGGATCCCGTACCATAGATAGGACTGCCCAGCGGCACCTGGTTCGACGGATTTCCCGCCTGCAGCGTGTTGTTGTTCTGCTGCGCCTTATACAACAGCTGACCGCCCTCGGTGGGACTGAGGATATGGAACACATTTCCACCCTGGGGTACCTGCGAGCCGTAATAGCCGTCGTAAGACACCTTCACCTTACCCGTCCCCCGCTTGGTCGTAATGATCACGACGCCATTTGACGCCCTCGCCCCATAAATAGAGGAAGCACCCGCATCCTTCAGTATCTGCATACTGGCGATATCATTGGGATTCAGATCATTTACGTTCTGGGTCGGCACGCCATCCACAACATACAGCGGCGTGTTATTGCCAAAAGAGTTAAAACCGCGGATCCGTATCAGCGGGGCCTGACCCGGCTGCCCCGAACTGACAACCGATACACCCGATGCCTGACCCTGGAGCATGTTCACCACATCAGGTACCGGCTGCTTTCTGGCATCGCTTAGATCCACAACCGAAACCGCTCCCGTAAGATCTTTTTTTCGTTGTACCGCATAACCCGTCACCACCACATCGTTCAGCTGCGTATTGGTGACCGACATCGTTATGTCCCCCAGCGAAGCCCTGCCCGCTACGGGGATCTCTAGCTTATCAAAGCCAATTGATGAAATGACCAGCGTACTGTTATCGCCGGCATCGATAGCAAAAGCTCCGTCTCCACCGGTCTGAACAGCGGCCTTGCCGTTCCTGACCTGCACCGTACCGCCAACAACAGGCTGCTTGTCCGCACTGCTGATAACTCTACCGGTAATTTTTTTCTGAGCAAAAAGATGAAGGCTGGAAAATAAAAGGCACACAAAAAAGCACAGCCGGAAAAGGCCGTTAGTTTTGAATGACATAGGCAAGAGAATTAGAATGTTGACAATGGATAATGTTTACAAATAGGACCAGCGATTATAACCTCGAAGCTACGCCGATCGTACACACCCAAAATAATATTATTTTAACCAATCTTGACACAATTCGTATCTAACGTTAACGGGCATTAACATATGTTTTTTTGTAAAATACCTTATACATAGGGGTTATTACTCATCCTATATAAAATGCAAAAGGGACGCAGTGGCGTCCCTTTACTTATATCCAAGTCAATTTTATTCGTTAAGTCGTAGCCCACGCCTTATCACCCTTCTTGTAGTCGATACAACCCTCCCATTTCCCCGGCACAGCCACATACCGCAGCGCCTTCGTTGCACCCGGCTCCGAAGTAAAATAACCCCAGAGCGTCAGCTCCTTCATCATCCGGAAATAATGGGACGGATCATCCTTACCCTTCTTATCCATATACGCCTTCTGCTCCTTGTCCAGGTCGACCAGCAGATCGTGCTGCTGCTGCGGCGTACTATCCATAAAGGACTTGCCATTCTTCTTCTGGCTCGCATCGTTCAGGGCCTGCATGCCGTCCAAAAAGACCTTTTGGTCTTTATCAGTATAACAATCCTTCACGATCCGGGCCATGAACTCCCCGACCTTGGCGTCCTTCGCCCCCGGCGTATCCGTCCTGGGCAGAATGGTCTCCGCTATCTGGTCAAAGAAAGCGATATCGTCATTGGAGAAATTGGCGCCAGCCCCGCCGATCTTCTTGTCGGGGGCATTGGTACAGCCCGAAAGAAAAGCTTCCGTGCCTAATATAGCACCACCCAGCAGCAGACTTACCCGGGCGATCGCGTCTCTTCTATTCATAACAATAGTTTTAGAAGTTGTGATTTAAATATTACCTTTTTTTAATTCGCTCACCGCATGATCCGCCGCCCTTGCGGTAAACGCCATATAGGTCAGCGAAGGATTTACACAGTTTGCAGAGGTCATGAACGATCCATCCGTGACAAAAACGTTCTTCGCATCCCATATCTGGTTGAAGGAATTGAGTACCGAGGTCTTCGGATCCTTCCCCATACGGGCCGTGCCCATCTCGTGGATACCCCTGCCGGGGAAGGGATTGTCGCTGCGGCTCTTGACATCCTTGACACCGGCAGCCTCCAGCATCTCTACCGCATCCGCTTCCATGTCCTTCCTCATCTTCAGCTCGTTCTCCTTCAGCTCGCAGTCAATATTCAATATGTTCAGCCCCCACTTATCCTTCCTCGTCTTATCCAGCGTCACCTTGTTCTCGTGATACGGCAGTATCTCGCCAAACCCGCCGATATTCATCGTCCACGGTCCGGGCTCCGTCAACGATTCCTTATATTCCTTGCCGATCGAGTATTCCGCCACCGGCATATGATCGTACCCGGACCTCATGCCGCCGCCCTGGTAGCCAAAGCCACGCAGATAGTCCCGCTTGTCCCCGTTGATATTCCGGAACTGCGGGATATAGATGCCGTTCGCACGACGCCCGAATACATATTTGTCTTCGTAGCCGTCAACCCGGCCGCTGGCCCCCACACCGAGGTGATGGTCCATCAGGTTATGCCCCAGCTCGCCGCTGCTGCTGCCCAGCCCGTCAGGCCAGATGTCCGTAGCAGAGTTCATCAATATCCATGCGCTGTTCAGCGTAGACGCATTCAGGAAAATGACCTTCGCCTTATACGTGTAGGTCTGATTCGTCTCCGCATCCAGCACCTCAACCCCCGTGGCCTTCTTTGTATCCTTATCGTACAGGATCTTCGTGACGATCGACCAGGGACGCAGCGTCAGATTCCCCGTCTTCATCGCCGCAGGCAGCGTAGAGGACTGCGTGCTGAAGTAACCACCGAAAGGACAGCCCAGCCAGCACTTGTTCCTGAACTGACAGCCCGGCCTGCCCTCGTGGGGAACAGTGATATTCGCCACCCGGCCGATGATCATCTGCCGCATTCCCTTATAATGGTCCTTCAGACGGGCAGATATATCCTTCTCCACACAGGTCATATCATAGGGGGGAAGAAAATGGCTGTTCGGCAAATGCGGAATGTTCTCGTTCGACCCGCTGATACCCGCATATTTCTCAACATAGGTATACCAGTGCTCAATATCTTTATACCGTACAGGCCAGTCGATCCCGATCCCCTCCTTTGCATTAGCCTCAAACTGAAAATCGCTCCACCGGTAGCACTGACGCCCCCACATCAACGAACGCCCCCCGACATGATAGCCCCTGAACCAGTCAAAACGCTTGGTCTCGGTATACGGACACTCGCTGTCCTTCACCCAGTAGTCTAAGTTAGTTTCATTCAGCGGATAATCCCTCTTCAATACCGGGTAATCCGTCTTCATCTGTTCGGTCGCACGCCCGCGGTGAGGATAGTCCCACGCTTCCTTATTCGCATTCACATAGTCCTTGATATGCTCGATATTCCGTCCCCTTTCCAGCATGATCACCTTGAGCCCTTTCTCCGTGAGTTCTTTTGCAGCCCAGCCACCACTGATCCCTGACCCAATTACGATCGCATCATACGTGTTGTCAGCCATAATCGTTAGCTATTTTTGTTTAGTGTTAAATTTACATATTAATAGACCCGACCATTACCGGGGGCACCTCTTTCCTACATCCCTGCGTCGTCACCGACCCGTTCACACCCCTTCCCTACATCCCGCAGATTCCCCCCTAAACATCACAGATCTTAACCCCTGCTTCCAGCGCCTTCAGCTTGTCCGGCCACGAAGGGATGAACTCCTGCGCCACATATCCCTTATACCCCGTCGCCAGGATCGCCCGCATAATAGCCGGATAGTGCAGCTCCTGCGTATCATCGATCTCATGCCTTCCAGGCACCCCCCCTGTATGATAGTGTCCAAAATATTGATGCCCATCGTTGATCGTATGGATCACATCCCCTTCATCGATCTGCATATGATAAATATCGTACAGCAGCTTGAAATTCTCCGACCCTATCCGCTTCACCAGCTCGATCCCCCACTTGGTATTGTCGCACATCTGATCCTTGTGATTGACCTTGCTGTTCAGCAGCTCCATCTGGATGATCACGCCTTTTTCCTCAGCCAGCTTCAATATCTGTTTCAGACCATCCACACAATTCTTCAGACCGGTCTCGTCATCCATACCCTCCCTGTTACCGCTAAAACAAATGAGGTTCCTGTACCCCGCCTTAGCCACCAGGTCGATATGTTCCAGGTAGCTCTTGATCAGCGTAGGATGATATTCCGTATGATTCCACCCCTTGGTGAGACTTATCTCCGCGCCGTTACACATCGAAGAAAAAATACCATGGTTCTTCAGCGTCGGCCAGTCCTTCGGACCCACCAGGTCGATCGCGCCGAAGCCGATCTTCTTCACTGCTATACAAAGATCATCCAATGGGATATCCCCGTAGCACCACCGGCATACGGAGTGATTGACATTACCTTTTAATTTCACTTTTGCGCTGTTTTTGGTATCTGCCGATGCGTTGAGAGAAGACAATCCTGCTGTTCCAAGGGCCGCAGTGCCCGCAACGATGTTTTTAATAGCAAGACGTCTCGAGGGTTGATTGGACATAATATTGGTCAGGTCAACAGTTAAAACGGGTCTGTAAATAAAGTCGGAATTTACGAAACATTCTGCATTCCCGGCGCAATTAAAATATCTTCCTTTTTCCGTTTGCGCATAAAGAGCACCAGTCCGAGGAAAGCAATTATTAATACAACTGGGATCACCATCGTCGTGCTCAGCACCTCCGGCCCCGCCGCAGACCTGGCATCATTGAAGGCCTTCGCCATTTCCGTTCCCGGAGCCGCACTTCTATAGGCATCCAGAGAAGCTCCTGGGGGCAGCTTCTGGATCATAAGCTGGTCATAATATCCACCCATGAACATCATATATATCGAAACCCCGAACATCCCCGCGCCTCCCATCAGGTTCAACCCCACTGCACCCGTCCGCGGCAGGTTCTCCGCTACAAAACCGATCATGCACGGCCAGAAGAACGCCACCCCAAGCCCGAAAATGATCGCCGCCCCAAAGATCGCCGAACCATGCAGATGTATCAGCAGATAGATCCCGAGAGCCGATAGAATGGCCGAGATCAGCAATACGCCCTGCGGCGCCAGCCGGTGGACCACAGGTGCCGCGAAAGCCCTCCCCAGCGCCTGCACACCCGCCACAAAGGTCAGGATGAGGATCGCATTGTCCGTAACCGTCCTGAACAGCACGTCCGTCCACTGATTGGTGAACAGCTCCGTTATCGCCGTCCCGAACATACAGATGATCATGAACAGGAACAGCGGATTGAACAACGCCTTATACATATCCTGCGTGCTGATACCAGCCGCCACCCGCTCGGTCACCGGGAACTTCAGCTTCGAGAAAAGAAATCCATAAATGAGCGTAGGGATCAGCATCACCGCTACCTCCACCCGCAAAAGCCACTCAGGACGCACCGCCTGCCCGCTGGCCAATACCGAGTTAAGTGCAAATACGATCAGCGTCCCGATAACGATACCCGCTGGGAACCACAGATGAAAATGGTTCAGCTTCGTCGTCTTGTTATCTGTATACAGCGACGCCACCAGCGGATTACAGGCCGCTTCTACCGTTCCGTTCGCGATCCCGATCAGCAGCGTCGAAAGAAAAAGGGTCCAGTATCCCTGAGCAAAAATGGTGAGGAGTATCCCCGCCAGATGAAATACAAAAGCCGACACCAGCAATTTTTTCATGCCGATAACATCCACCACAAAGCCCCCGATGATGATCGCAAGAGGAAATCCCCAGAAGGCCGTCGCTGCAATAGTACCCAGCTGAGAAGCATTAAGGTGGTAGATAACACCCTGGTCATTCAGGACACCCGCACGGATGCCAAATGAAAGAGAAGTTACCAGCAGCGCAAGACAGCTCGCTACAAAAAGTTTGTTACGTTCGATGGCAGAGGTTGAAGTCATGGCAAAATCGTTTTTAATTCTTAAATGTAGGCGATTTATTTAAAAAAAACCACTTAAACTTGCATTCTCTCCACCTAAATCAACTAATACTTAAATAAATTAATCCATGAATAGAAAGCTTAGAATGGGAATGATCGGCGGCGGTCGCAACGCCTTCATCGGCGCCGTTCACCGCATCGCCGCCAATATGGATGGGCTGATCGAGCTGGTCTGCGGAGCCTTCAGCAGTAGCCCCGAGAACGCCCGCCAGTCCGGGAAAGATCTTTTTCTTCCCGCCGATCGCGTTTACCTGTCCTACGAGGAAATGATCCGGAAAGAAGCAAGCCTTCCGGCCGACCGGAGAATGGACTTCGTCGCCATCGTTACCCCCAACCACGCCCACTTCGCCCCCGCAATGATGGCGCTGGACAACGGGTTCAACGTGGTCATCGAAAAACCCATGACCTTCTCGCTCGAAGAAGCGATCAAGCTGAAGAATAAGGTACAGGAGACCGGCCTGCTCCTCTGCCTCACCCATACCTATGCCGGCTATCCCATGGTAAAACAGGCCCGCCAGATGGTAAAAGAAGGCGCCTTCGGAAAGGTCCGCAAGATATATGTAGAATATCCCCAGGGCTGGCTGAGCCGCCTCTCCGAAAAGGACGGCAGCAAACAGGCCGAATGGCGCACCGACCCCTCCCGCTCAGGAAAAGCCGGGGCGATGGGAGATATCGGCACCCACGCGGCACACCTCGCGGAATACATCTCCGGCCTACGGATCCAACAGCTCTGCGCCGACCTCAGCATCATGGTCGAAGGCCGTGCGCTCGATGACGACGGCAACGTCCTGCTGCGCTTTGACAACGGCGCCACCGGCATCTTGGTCGCCTCGCAGGTAGCCGCCGGAGAAGAGAACGCCCTCAAGATCCGCCTCTATGGCGAAAAAGGCGGCCTCGAATGGGCCCAACAGGAACCCAATACCCTATTGGTAAAATGGCTCGACCAGCCGACCCAGATCTATCGCGCCGGCCAGCCCTGGCTCTCCACATACGCCAAACAGAATACCCGCACCCCGGGCGGCCATCCGGAAGGCTACCTCGAAGCCTTCGCCAACCTCTACCGGAATTTTGCGCTGACCCTCGCCGCAAAGCTCGAAGGCAGACAGCCCACACCCGAAGAAAAAGACTACCCCACCGTCGAAGAAGGCGTCCGCGGAATGGCATTCATCGACAACGTCATCCGCAGCAACGAAAGCACAGAAAAATGGACCTCCTTCGAGGTCCCGCAGTAAGCTACGGCTTATCCCTCCTCCGGCGACGAGCGTAGCGAGCCCACAAGGGAGGGGAACTGAAAATTACAATTAACCATAAAAATTTTGTCATATGACCACCATCAAAGGACCCGGTATCTTCCTCGCCCAGTTCCTGGGCGACCAACCACCCTTTAATAACCTGCAAAACATTTGCAAATGGGCAGCCGGCCACGGCTACATCGGCGTCCAGATCCCCAGCTGGGACGGCCGCGTCATCGACCTGCAAAAGGCCGCCGAAAGCAAGACCTACGCCGACGAAATAAAAGGCATCGTCAATGCGGCCGGCCTCCAGATCACCGAGCTCTCCACCCATTTGCAGGGACAGCTGGTCGCCGTTCACCCCGCCTATGACGCGCTCTTCGACGGCTTCGCTCCCGCCTCCGTCCACAACAATCCAAAGGCAAGACAGGAATGGGCCGTACAGCAGCTGAAATATGCGGCAAAAGCCTCCGCCAACTTAGGCCTCAACGCCCATGCTACCTTCAGCGGCGCGCTCCTCTGGCCCACCGTCTATCCCTGGCCCCAGCGCCCCGCCGGCCTCGTCGAGACAGGCTTCAAAGAGCTGGCAGCCCGCTGGATGCCCATCCTCAACGAATTTGACAAATACGGCGTGGACCTCTGCTACGAGATACACCCCGGTGAAGACCTGCACGACGGCGTCACCTATGAGATGTTCCTCGAACACACCGGCAACCACCCCCGGGCATGCCTGCTCTACGATCCCTCCCATTTCGTATTGCAGTGCCTCAACTACCTGGAATATATCGACAACTACCACGAAAGGATCCGCATGTTCCATGTAAAGGACGCCGAATTCAATCCTACCGGCAAACAAGGCGTGTACGGCGGCTACCAGAGCTGGGTCAACCGCGCCGGCCGTTTCCGTTCGCTGGGCGACGGACAGGTCGACTTCAAAGGCGTCTTCAGCAAGCTCACCCAATACGACTATAAAGGATGGGCCGTGCTCGAATGGGAATGCGCCCTCAAGCACCCCGAAGACGGAGCCCGCGAAGGCGCTCCCTTTATAAAGGACCACATCATCCGCGTCACCGAAAGAGCATTCGACGACTTCGCCGGCACCGGCAGCGACGAAAAATTTAACCGCAAAGTGCTCGGTTTGAGCTAATTTCGATGCGCTTCATTATTACACCAAATTAGAATACTATGAGCAAAAAATTAGTAGTAGTCCTGTCGGCCGCCGTTCTAATGGCTGCCTGTGGGAATAACGGAGAAAAGAAAGCTACCGAAAACAAAGACACCACAGCCGCCGCCCCCGCGCCTGCACCTACCTCAGCCAATAGCGACAAAGCCCTCGAGCTGATCGCCGGCAGCGACTGCACCACCTGCCACCGAGTACAGAAAGAATCCAGCGGCGCCACCATCGGACCCGCCTACAGCGACGTAGCAGCCAAATATGCTCCCGCAGCCGACACGACGATCGACCGCCTCGTCAAGAAAGTCATCTCCGGCGGCAGCGGCGTTTGGGGAACAGTACCGATGACTCCCCATCCGGCCATGAAAGCAGATGACATCCGGACCATCATCAACTACATTATGACCCTCAAAAAATAAGTCCACATCCCGGGTGAAAACCCGGGATTTTTTAATAAAGATTTGCCATGAAAAAAATAGCAACCGCTGTCCTGACACTCCTTATCATCAGCACGGCCTTCACCACGATACACCACAAGAGCCAGCCCAAAGTGCTTATCTTCTCAAAGACCAACGGCTACCACCACGCCAGCATCGCAACAGGCATCGAAGCCATTAAAAAACTGGGCGCAGAGAACGGCTTCGCCGTCGACACCACGACCGATTCCCTGATGTTCAACAAAAAGACACTAAAGAAATACGCAGCCCTCATCTTCCTTAGCCCCACCGGCAAGGTATTCGGCCCCGACGAGGAAAAGGCGCTCCAGGATTATATTCACGACGGACACGGCTTCGTCGGCGTCCACGCCGCTGCAGACTGCGAATACAACTGGCAGTGGTACGGCGACCTCGTAGGCGGATATTTCAAATCCCACCCCAAACAACAGGAAGCCAAAGTCATCGTCGTCGACAAGGACAATGCGGCTACCAAAGGACTCCCCGATCCCTGGCCCCACTTCGACGAGCTATACAACTACAAATACTACAACCCCGGCATCAAGGTCCTGCTCCGGCTGGATGAAACCTCCTATACGGGCGGCGCCAACGGCGACAACCACCCCATTGCCTGGTACCACGAGTTCGAAGGCGGCAGGTCATTCTATACGGGCTTCGGCCACACCGATGCGTCCTGGTCAGACCCGCTCTTCCTGCACCACGTCCTGGCAGGCATCCAATATGCGATAGGAAAAAAATAAGACCGGGGGCCGCCCCCGGTTCCTAAAAAACTTTAATATACGATAAACCAACCGCCCCATTCTGGTAGGTAGGGGTCAACATCGTTACAGGCGCCCGGTCGCTGGTCTCTTTCTTTCCGAACCAGTGCTGCATCTTCGGATACAACCAGTAGGCAAGACGCGTCGACGCGATTCCAACACCGGCCCCCGCAACCACATCGCTGAACCAGTGAGCGTTGTTATACATCCGCAGCGCACCCGTCGCCGTAGCCAGCGCATAGCCGGCAACGCCATACCAGGGTGATACGTCCTTATACTCCAGTCGCATAAACTCCGCCGAAGCAAAGGCCTCAGCCGTATGACCGGAGGGGAAAGACATACGATTCGATCCGTCGGGCCTCATCTCGTGCGACCATCCCTTTACGGAGAACACCGTCCCCTGCGCGAACACATTCGCCAACAGATAGATCATCGTCCTGTCCTTAAAATTGTGCTGACCATGTATACCCAGCGCATTCAGGCCATAGACGGCCAGCGCCGGACTGAACATCAGGAAATTGTCAATATGCGTCTTGCTGTGTGGATTATCCTCCCAGACCTGCTCCTTCACCTCTCCATTCAACTTCTGCAGCGTGCCATTATGCACCGCCGTCGCGCCATAAGCGATCATCACCGCCGGAACAAAAAATGACCTGTACGGGAACGGCTGCTTCCAGGCAGGCAGCCCCTGATTCCAGTCAAAACGCGGAACCGTATCCGCCTTCGACCCCCAGCCCGTGGCCATGCTCACTTCCCTGATCGTATCACCGGTCATACCCCGTCCTTCATTTCCCGCAGTATCCCACATTCCTCTTCCCCAATTTCCGACCGGCTTCTTCAAGCTCAACATCCCCATTCCTCCAGTGTCCCTCACACCTAATACAATCCCTTTTGAATCCTGCGCCATCGGGCTTATCCCTCCGGCCACATCCTGGCATTTAGCCACTCTGCATCCAAGTACGATGACTGCTACAGCTGCGAGTTTCTTCATAGTGGGGTCCCCAAAGTTTAATTGTTAAACGGCAAAAATGAGAGAAAAATTTGATGGTTAAACCGGACAAACGGTTTCCCTCTCTGGGTTTAACAAGACATTAGGACAAATTGTTATAAAATACTTAAGGTATCTCCCATCTCCCCAAAATGTCGTAAATACCCCCTATAAGGGCAAATTTCCTCCAACCCTGAGACCCCTTCCGTGTCAGCACCCCCGACCCTTAAACCATTGGTAATCTATACCCATTATGGTACTCCTTCATCAAAAACTTTTCATTGATCCCCGCATCGGCAAACTTTCCCGCCCCCCGGTCCCAGGCCAGCCGCTGTCCACTGCGGAGGCTGATATTTCCCATCTGCGCGACCGTCGCCACATGGGAGGCCTCCTGCACCGGGCAGCGCAGCTCCTCTAATTTCCTGCTCCGCACAACGCTGATAAAATTGGCCATATGATTATCCAGCCCATTGTCCATTACCTTCTCGAAAGGCTTGCTCACCTTGCTCTTGCTCTGCTTCTCTTCGATCACTTCCCAGCCTCCCCGGTTCAGCACCAGCGTACCGTTGTTGCCGATATAGGCAATTCCGTGATCCCTGCCATATGAACCATTGTCGATGCCCATCGCATGGTCCCAAACCAGGTTGAACGTGTCGAACTCATACAGCGTCGTCAACGTATCCGGCGTCTCCTCATACAGGTCCGGGTAAGCGAAATTACCCCCCAGCGCCGCGATCGTCTTCGGCGTCTCCGCCTTCATTCCCAGCAGCCCGTAATCCAGCAGGTGTACACCCCAGTCCGTCATCAGCCCTCCGGCATAGTCCCAGAACCACCGGAAATTGAAGTGAAAACGGCTGGAATTGAACGGTCTCGCAGGCGCAGGACCAAGCCACATCGCATAATCCACTCCCGCCGGCGGCGCGCTGTCGGGAACCTTCGGCCCCGGCTTCATCCATCCCTGGTAACACCATACTTTGACGGTGCGTATATTCCCTAACTGCCCGGAGTAGACGAAATCGACGGCATCCCTGAAATGCTGCTGGCTCCTCTGCCACTGCCCTACCTGCACTACCCGGTTGTATTTCTGCTGTGCCGCGATCATAGCCCGGCACTCTCCGATGGAATTGCCCACCGGCTTTTCGACATAAACATCCTTTCCGGCCTGACAGGCTTCGATCATGATCAACGCATGCCAGTGGTCCGGCGTACCGATGATCACCGCATCAATATCCTTCCGCTCCAGGAGCTTGCGATAGTCACCATAGGTCTTGACACCGCTCGTGTCCACCTTCATATCCGCCAGCTCTTTCATCCGCTTGTCAAGTACATTCCTGTCCACGTCGCAAAGCGCCACGACATTGACCCCGGGCTGTTTTATGGCAGCCTTCAGGTCCGCCCAGCCCATGCCATTGATCCCGATAGCGCCAATATTGATCTTATCGGCCGCAGATACTGTTTTTGAATTGCCCCAGGGCTGAATGCCAAGTGAAGGTAAAATAAGCGCCCCGCCAGCCAGGGCCGTAGTTTGCTGCAGGAAATTGCGACGTGTATTTTTCATATGCAAAACAGCGCAGAGATCGTCTACGCTGTTTCAATATACGAAAATTTGTTATCCGGAATTTCCTACTGTTTCAAAAGTTTGATCGTTGCGTTCACATTCGCATTGACCGTAGCAGGCACACCCAGCGAATTATCCGGGTAGGTCGTGTTGATCTTGGTAGTGATGATCAGCGTATCTCCGACAAAAGAAAAATGCCCGCCCGTAGGAGGCGCAACAGGTATCGGCGAGCCGGCGAGCACCGACCCAGTCCCCAATACCCCTCCGGGGAAGTAGACAGAGTCCGCACCGATGATCGTATACTTTGACGAAGAAGAGGTCGGGGGCACCGTATCCGAAAGCTGCTGATAGGTCGTATCCGCCGGTGTCCCGGGGATATTCCTTATCTCCATCGCAGTAGTGTCGAAGGAATAGCCGATCCCCTTGCCGATTGCAGAGTCTGCAGTAAACACCACGGTTCCGGTATTCTGCACCGTTTTATAGCCCCCGGCAAGCACCACAGACGCCGTCTGCCCCAGGTAAGTGACCGATTCGGTCGCATTGATATTAGTTGTCAGGTAGAGAAAAGTATAGTTTCCGACCAGCTGCCCCGTCTGTCCACCAGGAGTGGACGTATTCTTGCGACAGGCCACCACCAACATCAAACAGCCGGCCACCGCCAAAAAAGCATATTTCCTCATAACGGATTATTTTGTTAATCTAACGCAAAAACCGTGCTGATATTATCACTCGCCCACTAACTTCCAGCAAAGCATCCGCCCCCAACCCACCTCTTCGTCACGCCCTTACCGCGTCATCCCCCACAGCTCCATTTCAATGCAAAACCTTATTCGTCAGCGTCTGCGAGTATTCCTGATACAATTTGTTCCCGTTGGTCGAATCCGAAACATAATCCTCTATCCTTACCACTCCAACCCCGGGGCTGAGATACGAAAATATCTCCTCCCGGATAACATTGTTGCAGTCGGTCACCACCTCCGCATTCTTCAGACAGGAATATCCCGCTACAGACACCGGCGTTGCATACCCATACTGGATGGATTGTATCGGACAGCCGGGATTCGAATAATCTGCCCCCGTCCCGATCGGCCCATCCTGCGGTACCGCCTGAAAGAATGTATAAGGTGAATACGCGGGACTGTCAATTTCATAGACGGTCGTGTTGGAAGGGTCCACCTGTATATAGCTCCCCTGAAACCATCCGCCGGGATTCGTGATCCCCACATAGGTCGTCCCAAAATTGTCCTGCAGCCGCTGGCTGTTCACCGTCATCGTATCATAGTCTATCTCCACCAGTCCCGTATCCGCAAAAACAGAATCTTTATAATACCACATATCCCCCGCGGTCAAAGGGAACAACGAACTGGCCCCATGTCCCGCATCAGGCCCCGATGAATTCTTATTACAGGATACGATCACAATACAACCGGCAGTCAAACAAAAAGCAATGAATTTTTTCATAATTACACGGATATTTCGGCCCCTTTTGACACTCCCCTTCCTTCAAACGTTTATTCCGTCTTTGTTAATGATTTCCTAACGCACCGCGGCTGCTTTCACAAAAAACCTTATCTTCCTGATACAACTACTTATCCATGGTATTATCCCACTATTTCAAAATAGCGTTCCGCTACCTTCTCACACACAAGGTCTTCACCACCATCAATATACTAGGTCTCATCACCGGCATATCGGTCTGCTTCTTCGCCCTGCAATACGTCGGCTTCGAGCTCGGCTACGACAGCTATAACAAGAACAAAGACCAGATCTATCGCCTCGTCACCGATGTCCACACCCCGGCCGGCATCGACTACCAGAGCGCTTCCGCGCCCGTCGGCCCTGCCCTGAAGAACGAATTCCCCGAAGTAAAAGCCGCCACCCGCTTCTTCCTCGACTATTTCATCGTCCAGAACGATCACGGGCTATACAGCGAAGAGAACATCGCCTACGCCGACTCCTCCCTTTTCTCCGTCTTTACGCTCCCGATGATCAGCGGCAACTCCCGCACCGCTCTCAACGACCCCTTCCGGATCATCCTCTCCCAATCCGCGGCCGAAAAATATTTCGGCTCTGTATCACCGATAGGCCATACCCTGCTGATCAACGGAAAGGACACGGCCCATGTCACAGGTGTGATGAAAGATATGCCCTTCAATTCGCATTTCCGCGTAGACATGCTGGTATCCCTTCCCACCCTGACTAGAGTCTGGAATCCGGGAACAGAACACAACTGGACGCGCTCCGGCTTCTATACCTATCTTTTGCTGCCCAACCCGTCGGATGCGGGGCGCCTGAAAGCCCAGCTGCCCGGGTTTGTCAACCGCCACTACGACCAGAGCACCAGAAAATATACCCTCTCCCTCGAACCCCTCACCTCCGTCTACCTGCACGGAAAACCCAGGGGCAGACGTACAGGCTCAGAGGTCACCGGCAACAGTCAGAACATCTATATCTTCTCCCTGCTCGCCATCTTCGTTCTTTTCATCGCCTGCTTCAACTTCATCAACCTGACAACAGCGGTTTCGACCTGGCGCGCAAAAGAGGTCGGTCTCAGAAAGGTCCTCGGCGCATCCCGCCGCCAGCTGATCGTCCAGTTCCTGCTGGACGCCCTGGTGCTGACCACCATCGCCTTTCTCCTTTCATTAGTCACCATATCCTTCCTTATTCCTTTATTCAACCAGCTGACAGGCAGGACCATCGTCACCAGTCTTTTCGACCACATCTCCGATATCGGTTTGCTCCTCGGCATCGCGCTGCTGACCGGCCTGCTATCGGGCCTGTACCCCGCCTTCGTCCTTTCTGCCTATGACCCGCTCACCACGCTCAAAGGGCGATTCGCAACCAGCCTGAAAGGCGCCCTGCTGCGAAGGGCCCTCGTCGTAACCCAGTTCACGCTGTCGATCGTACTGATCATCGCCACCATCGTCGTCTATCAGCAGCTGAACTTCATGCAGACCCACCAGCTGGGTTTCCGCAACGCGCACCAGCTCGTCATCGACTTCCAGTTCGACCAGCGTATAGCAGGTCACCTCGGCCAGGTCAACGACCAGCTAAGGAGCGTTCCCGGCGTAGACAACGTTTGTGTCTCTTCCGGCGTCCCCGGAAAACCGAACAACAAGATCCCAACCCGGATACTCAACAGCTGGGGAGAAATGCAGGACTTCCAGTCCGACGTATATTTTGTCGACACCGGCTTCCTGCAACAGTACCATATCGGCCTCGTCGCCGGCACGGGCTTCTCGTCCAGCCACAGCCCTGACTCTGTAGGCGCAATGCTTATCAATGAGGCCGCCGTCCGGAGCCTCGGCTACAGGACCGCCGCAGAAGCCATCGGCAAGCCATTCGAGCAGTCCTCCGGTAAAGGGGCTATCACCGGCGTCATCCGCGACTTCCATTTCCACTCCTTCCGCGAAAAGGTCCAGCCGCTCACGATCAGGATGCTCAGCGGCTCCTATACCTTCCTTACCCTCGACATCAATACCCCGCCGACTGCAACCATGATCGACGACATAAAGTACAAATGGCGTCAGCTGGCGCCCGGCCTCCCCCTGACCTGGTTCTTCGCCGATGCGACGTACAATGCCCAGTATACCGCCGAACAACAGTTTGGCAGACTCTTCATCGCCGCCGCAACGCTCGCCATCCTGCTCTCCTGCCTGGGCCTCTTTGGCCTCACCATCTTCAGCACCCTGCGGAGAACAAAAGAGGTCGGCATTCGCAAAGTGCTGGGGGCTTCCGCCAAAAGCATCGTCGGCCTGCTCGCCAGGGAGTTCATAGGACTCGTTGTGATCGCATTCGCCATCGGAGCCCCCGTCGCTGCCTACGGCATGCACCACTGGCTGGCCGGCTTCGCCTACAGGATCGATCTCTCCTGGTGGATGTTCGCGCTTGCCGGACTGCTGACCATGAGCATCGCCATGCTGACCATCGGCTTTCAAACGATCCGCGCAGCCCTCGCAGATCCCATCAAAAACCTGCGAACCGAATAACACCTCCCCCGGGGTCCCCCGATCATACTACTTACGTTTGTCCCAACAAATACCCGTTTCGGAGTATTGCCCTTTCCAAAACAATACCTATCTTAACGATCTCTAATAATTCCACCCTCTCTACCTTTCCTCTTATCTCTAAGACACAGCGCTTCCCTCCACTCTTTATTCACCCTAAATCAAAAGAATGCCTGCAAACAATCTTCAAAAAGCAGCGATCCTTGCCCTCCTCCTCGTTGTCTCAGTCATTGGCGGCTGGGAGGTATACCTTCGCAGCAAAGGCGTGACCATTTCTTACGACAACGGCAAAGAGCTCTGGGCGGACAAACGCGCAATGGCCTACGAGCCGGCCGATAAGACAACCCTCTTCATCGGATCATCCCGCATCAAGTTCGACCTCGACATCGACACCTGGCAGCAGGCGACGGGAAGACACGCCGTACAGCTGGCGATAGAAGGCAGCTCCCCCGTGCCCGTGCTGACAGACCTGGGCAACGACCCCAACTTTCGCGGCAGACTGGTCGTCGACGTGACGGAACCCATCTTCTTTTCCAACGACCATATGAGCCTCAAAGAACCAACGACGTACCTGGCCTGGTACAAAAAACGCACCCCCGCACAAAAAGCCAGCTTCGTATTCAACCACGCCCTCGAATCCTGGTTCGTCTTCCTCGACCAGGACAAATACTCGCTGACCGCGGGGCTCGATCGCCTGAATATCCCCAACCGGCCGGGAGTATTTGTATTTCCAACATTCCCCGACGATTTCAACTGCACCGAATTCAGCAGGCGAAGCAGAATGACACCCCGGTTCCTGGCGGACACCAGCCTCCAGCATCGCGTCGAGAACATTTGGTTATTTGTCATGGATATGGGAAAGAAAGCGTCGCCGCCAAAAGAGGACCCGGTGCCGCCGATGCTTGCGGTAGTAAAAGAGGCCGTCGACAAGATCCGTTCGCGCGGTGGAGAGGTCGTCTTCGTAAGAACTCCCTCCAGCGGAGTGATGGGGGGCGTAGAACAGCAGGTCTTTACCCGGCAAAAGTTCTGGGACCCACTGCTGGCGGCCACCAACAGTAAGGGCATCTTCTTCACCGACTACCCCGAAACCAGTCATTTCACATGCCCCGAATGGTCCCACCTGAGTCCACAGGACGCGATCCTGTACACAAAGGCATTGATCACCGAGCTACCCCCATCATTCACCCACTAACACCCCCTCGCCATGGTCTTCAACTCCTATACCTTTGTTGTCTTCTTTATCATCGTCCTCATCCTGCACAACCTTCCTTTCAGCTGGCGACAAAAAAAGATCCATCTGCTGCTGGCCAGCTATATCTTCTATGCCGCCTGGAATCCCCCCTTCATTCTTTTACTCTGGCTTTCCACCGTAGTGGATTTCTTCGTAGGCAGGGCGCTCTACACACAAACCAACATACACAAAAAACGCCTCCTGCTCGTGGTCAGCCTGATCGGCAACTTAGGCATGCTCTGCTTCTTCAAATACGGCACATTTCTGCTCGATAATTTCGTCACGATCCTGAATGCCCTCGGCGTCAGCTACCATCCCGCCAGGCCAAATATCATTCTGCCTGCAGGCATCTCATTCTATACGTTTACGACGCTCTGCTATACCATCGATATGTTCAAAAGGAAAAGCGAGCCCGTACGATCTCTGCTGGATTTCTCGCTGTTCGTTACCTTCTTTCCCCACCTCGTGGCAGGCCCCATCGTTCGGCCTCCGCAGCTGGTGCCCCAGTTCGAGACCGCGAGAAGGGCTACCAGGCAACAGCTCATGGAAGGCTTGTTCCTTTTATCCCTCGGCCTGTTCATGAAGGTCGTGCTGGCCGATAGCATGCTGTCCGCTTCTGCCGACGCCGTATTCGGTTCGCAGGCACGGTTAGGCGCCCTCGACTCGTGGATGGGCGTGCTCGCATTTTCAGGACAGATATTCTTTGACTTCGCCGGCTATTCCACCTGCGCCATCGGTGCCGCCCTATGCCTGGGCTTCATCCTCCCACTGAATTTCCGCTTCCCCTATGCAGCCATCGGTTTCTCCGATTTCTGGCGGAGATGGCATATCACCCTCTCGGCCTGGCTCCGTGATTACTTATACATACCACTTGGCGGCAACCGCAAAGGCCGCCTCAGGACCTATATCAATTTAATGATCACCATGCTCCTCGGCGGACTATGGCACGGCGCCAACTGGACCTTCGTTGTCTGGGGCGGCCTGCACGGACTATACCTATGGGGTGAAAAACTATTCAGCGACAGAAAGGAAACACGCCCCGGCCTCCGCGAAGAAAGCCCCATAGCCGCAATGGCCGAACCTGTTAAAGCCGGCATCGGCCTTACTGCAGCTAACAAATGGGCCTATGCGCTGCTCACATTCTTCCTCGTAAACATAACCTGGGTCTTCTTCCGCAGCCCCACCTTCTCGGGCGCCGGCAATATGCTGCAGTCTATGTTTGGAATGACGCAGGACGCCACCCCGCTTCTTACCACCATTGCAATGATAAAGATAGCGGTCATCATCGTGATCATGCTCGTCGCCCACTGGCTGATGCGTAATACCAGCATCCTGGATGTTCTCCGCCGCCTTCCCTGGTGGGTCACCGGCCTGTCCTGGGCAACGATGTTGATCCTGCTGATCCTGAGTCAGGAAAGCAGCAGCTCCTTTATTTATTTCCAGTTCTGACCAAAACCGTAAATTTATACCATGCAGGTACTGGAACAGATCAATAAGTATATCACCAGCCAGCCCGAGCCCAAACGGAGTGACATGCAGACACTCCACCAGCTCACGCTTCACGTGTCACCAGCAGCCAGGCTAAAGGCAAGCGTTACCGGATATTGCATCAAGTTCAAAACGCTAAAAGACATAAACATCGATACCCTCGAAGCCGCTATCCGATATGGGGTCGATCTTCCATCCTGACTGCCGGTCCCACGCCATCTTCTGACCGATCCCTCGAAATTCCCCCAACAAAAAAGCGCATCGTTTGATGCGCTTCCAACTGTGGGTCGTACAGGATTCGAACCGGTGACCCCTACCATGTCAAGGTAGTACTCTAACCAACTGAGCTAACGACCCTTTCCCGATTGGGACTGCAAATTTGTTACAAATTTCCCTATTTACCAAAAACCAACCCAAATTTTACATGCCCCTCCTCTTCATTTCTTTCTTTATCAACCCCAGTTCCCTCCCCGTCTGCCCCGAAACACTACTATTCTCCTGCGCCCGCCGCATCAGGTACGGGATCACATCCCGGATCGGCCCGAACGGCAGATACTTGCTCACAGCACAGCCTGCCTTCGCCAGGTTGAACGTGATATTGTCGCTCATCCCATACAGTTGCGAAAAATGAATATGCGGATGCGACAGCGACAATCCCCGACCCCGCATCAGCTCAACAGCGTATAAATTACTTTCCTCATTATGTGACGCGACGATCAGCGCGATCCTCTCCAGGTTCGCAACACAAAATTCTATCCCCAGATTATAATCCCGGTCGGTAGCCTCCTTGTCCGGCTGTATTGGCGAAGCATACCCCATCTCCTCCGCCCGCCTGCGCTCCTTTTCCATATAAGCCCCGCGCACCAGCTTGGCCCCAAGGATAAAATCCCGCTGCTCCGCCGCCTCATGGGAGTCCTTCAAAAATTCAAGACGATCCCAGCGGTACAGCTGTATCGTATTATATACTACAACACGCCCCCTGTTGAACTGCTCCATCATCAAAATGGTCAGCACATCTACAGGGTCCTGTATCCAGCTCTCTTCCGCGTCTACCAGTACCCCCACATTCCGGTCAGCCCCCGTCCGGCAGATCTGCTGCATCCGGTGGCTCACCCGCTGCCATTCCTCTCTTTCGGCCTCCGTCAGCCCCTCCAATGCCTTCGCATACCGTTTCATCAGGCTCCCCGTCCCCGCCTTTATGGCCCCATCCAGCTTTTCCAGAAGCCCCATACGGGCAAAGCCAGTCACCTTCACGCTCATCAGCGGTATATTCGGCTGCGTAGCCGCATAGTCGATAACCCGGATAAACTCGGATTTGGCATGGTCAAAGCCCTCTTCCCCTTCATCTCCCCCCTCTACCCCATAGTCGAGGATCACCTGAACATGATACTCCCCTAGTTTCTTCGCCACCGCCGCCGTCTCCTCCAGCGTCTCCCCGCCCACAAACTGCGAAAAGATCGTCCCCCTTATCAACCCCTTCACCGGCAGCCCCGCCCGGATCATCCAGGGCGTCAGCCGGGTTCCCAGCTTCACCAGCGAGGAGTATCCCATGCTGGAAAATAAAAAGGCAGCTCTCTTTAATTCCTTGTCAGACTTGTATTCGAATGCATTAGCAGTATTCTCGAAAGAGACAGGGGCCGGCTCCGTATTCATTGTCAGACCTTGATTTTGGCGGCAAAGGTAAGGGGAAATCCCGCTCAAACCCCCCTTATCTCCTATCTTTGCCGCCACTATGACCATCCTCCATACCGATATCTACAAGTTCAGCATCCCGATGCACCCCTTCACCATCGCCACGGGCACCATGCACTATGCCCAGAACATCCTCATCCGGGTCCATACCGACGCCGGCTACTATGGCGTCGGAGAATGTTCGGCCTTCCCCATGATCGTCGGCGAGACCCAGGCCACCTGCTTCGAAATGGCAAAGGACTTCGCCGCCCTCTGGAAAGGCAAAGACGCCCTCGCCACCAACCACCGCATGCAGGAGCTCCACGACTTCACCGCCTTCAACGCCACCATAAAAAGTGCCTTCGACATCGCCCTCCACGACCTGGCAGCAAAAGCTGCCGGCCAACCCCTCTATAAATTCCTCGGCGCACGCCTCCACCCGGGTTCCCACCCCCCGGTAAAGAAAGACATCGAAACCGACCTCACCATCGGCATCGACACCCCCGAAAACATGGCCCAAAAGGCTATAAAATTCAAGGCAGACGGAGTACGTATGATCAAGATCAAACTGGGCCGCACCGCCGAAGAGGACATACAGCGCGTCCGCGGCATCCGCCAGGCAGTCGGCCCGGACATCATCCTGCGCGTCGACGCCAACCAGGGCTGGGACTTCGAAAACGCCCAAAAAGCCCTCCGGCAAATGGGCGGTCTCGGCGTACAGTTCTGCGAACAGCCGATGCGTACCTACAACGATCCCCACCTCCCCGAACTGCGCGCAAGCGTCCCCGTTAAGATCATGGCCGACGAAAGCGTCTTCAACCACTACGACGCCCTCCGCCTCATCACAGACAAAGCCTGCGACTATGTCAACATCAAATTCGCAAAGTCCGGCGGCATCCTCGAAGCCGGGCGTATCAACGCCGTCTGCGAACAGCACGGCATTCCCTGCATGATGGGCGGCATGCTGGAAAGCCGCGTCGCCCTCACGGCCTTCGCCCATTTCGCCCTGACGCACGACAACATCATATTCTACGACATGGATACCTGCATGCTCGGCCACAAGACCGACCCCGTCACCGGCGGCGTACGCTACAGAGGCTATTTCCTCGAGATACCCGATACCCCCGGCCTCGGCGCCGACGCAGACGACAACTTCCTGCAGGGCTGCGAGAAGGTCACCATCTGATCACTTCTCCCCCAAAACCATTGCCCCCGGCCGGATAATACAGGAACATTCCCGTCAAAAAAATATATCTCTCAATGTGTTATATATTTGCAGAATGAAAACCCAAGCAAAAACGTCCAAAGAATCCCAGATCATCATGACCGAGCTGGTCCTGCCCAATGATACCAACGTCTTCGGCAACCTCATGGGTGGCCGCCTCATGTACTGGATGGACATCGCCGCCGCCCTCTCCGCCGGCAAACACTGCAACGCCCCCGTTGTCACCGCTTCCGTCGACAACATCTCCTTCGAAAACCCCATAAAGTTGGGCAACGTCGTACACATCGAAGCCAAGGTCAGCCGTGCGTTTAACACATCGATGGAAGTCCATATGAAAGTCTGGGGCGAAGACCACACACAGCAATATAAATATAAAAGCAACGAGGCGTACTACACTTTCGTAGCCCTCGACCCCAACCGCCGCCCCCGGGTCGTCCCCGAACTCATCGCCGAGACAGACGAAGAACGACGCATGTACGACGGAGCCCTCCGCAGAAGACAGCTCCGCCTCATCCTCGGCGGAAAAATGAAACCCGAAGACGCGGGTGAACTGAAAGCTTTCTTTATGAAAAGCTAATTTCCTTCATCAATACGCCGAACCCTTTGGAACCTCCTCCGCCTGCGCAAACGCCTCCCGCGCGCGGGCCCTATACTCCTCCCCTCCTTTCTTATGTTGCGCATCCAGGCTGTTGGCCAACCCCAGCAATGACCACCCGCATCCCGGATTATGAACCAGGTCCTCCCTGTAAACTTTCTCCGCATCGGCCGCCCTACCCACTCCCAAAAGACGCGCACCAAAGAACTGCCTGGCCGGCAATATCCAATCCTTTGGTTCCATATACGTCATCCCGTCTTCCCGCCCGACCGCCCGGGAATAGACGGCAATCGCATCCTCGGTCTTCCCCCGGGCAAAAAGCAGCTCACCTTCCAGTATACCTGCTGCCACGGAAGCCCCCTCCACAGGAGCATTCCCGGGCAAACGAACCTCAGCCAGCACCGGGTCCTTCAACCGCTGCCGAAGACTATCCAGCGATACCTCTGCAGCCGACAGCTTCCCCGTCCGCACAAAAGCCATCCCCCTCGCAAAATCGCTCAATAGCCGGGCATAGACCCATCGCTCATCCGGTGCCGGCCTGTCAAGGATAGCCTGCCATTTCCCCATCCTGACCTGTGCAAATACCGGGAAAGTATAGAGGTACTGCGGATCAAGCCCCGGCACCGACGAAGCACCCGAAGCCACAATTTGCTCGCACTGACCACCCGACTCCATAGCTTTCTTATACATTCCGCCACTCATCGCGCAGAACGCTTCCACCGCATAGTAATGGTTAACCAGTCTCGCTATACGCACTTGCGGCGCCGCCTCCAGGTATCTGACCTGTGCAGCATTGGCGGAATCATTGACCCTCACCCCTTTTTCAAAAAGGCCATTCCGCTGATAAGAATGGCTGGCCATATGTACCATATGCGCAACTCCGGGCATCTCGTCTTTCAATTTGTCGGCGCTGGCAAGTATTTCCTCCGGATGTCGTGACGCTTCCAGCAGGTGTATATGATAATGTAAGGCAGCAGGATGATCGGGATTCGTAGCAAGGATTACCTTGCAATAGCTGACCAGCTCCGGCGTCCAGGCCTTCGGATTCCCCTGTGGATCCCACATGTCCCAGGCATGCTCGATCATCATCCCATCGATGTAGAGCGCCTTTACGTCCAGGTCCTCCGGATATTTGCTGATCAGCGCCTTCATGTGCTCCGAATAAGCCCTGTTCAATTCCGGCCGGCGGCTGTCTGTCGTATCCTCTGAATACTTTTCAGCCAGGGCGACGATCAGATCCCTTTCCTTCGCCGATGCCCGGTCGGACAACTGTCTCATCTGTATTAATACCGGCAGCACCTGGACCGGCTCTTTGTAGTAATAGCTATTGTTGTAATTAGGACCCATGGCGAGCGCCTGTCCCCAATAAGCCATAGCGCAATTGCTATCCTTCACCGCAGCCTCGCGAAAAGAAGCAAGAGATTCTTTGAGATGATAGCCGTAATAGAGGCTCAGCCCCTGGTCGAAATAATACTGGGCGCTGTCATCGGCAGTGGACACAGAATAGTGATAATGTCCCCACCCCTTGAATGCAGGAGCATAGCGCCCATCCGCGTCCGGTCTCCCACCTGCATCCGGCCCCGCATCCTTTAATTCCGGCCCGCATCCCACAGAAACATCTCCATCCCGACCCAAACGCGGTCCCGTCCTTAAAGAAACAAACAACAATGGCAAAAAGGGTAACAGACAGAGAAGAGCTATCTTTTTCATAAAACCCGTTTTTGCAAGCATTCCAGCCAGCGCGGGTCACCACGTCCCCAACCCGTCACACCTGTTCCTTCACCCAGTGATGCGCCCCCTTCATCATGTACTGTTTACTCTGCTCGATCGCATCCATCACCCGCGCCAGTATCTCCTCTACGGACGCCTCATAATCGATATCCAGCGGCTGCTTGAAAGTCACCGAAAGCTGCACCCCCTTCTTCTTAAATCGCAACCCCTTCTTGTCAAAAGCCCGCCAAAAACCGCTGATGACCACCGGCACCACGATCGGCCGCTGTTGTTTGATGATATGAGCGGTGCCCTTCCGACCCGGCGCAAAGGCCTTCGTCGTCCCCTGCGGGAAAGTGATCACCCAGCTATCCTCCAGCGCCCGGAATATCTTCCGGGTATCGGATGGGTCCAGCCCCCGTCGCACCTCGGAGCTTCCGCTGTTCCAGGTCCTCTTCACCGTCAGCGCACCGGCCATCGTAAAAAGCCGGCTCACCCACGAAGCCTTCATCGTCTCTTCCGCCGCGACATAATATACGTTTGTAAACGGATTTAGCAGGTAGTAAGGCACCCCCAGTCTATTCTCCTTCCTCCATTTCACCGCACAAAAAATATGCAGGAAAGTGATCACATCCGCAAAATAGGTCTGATGATTGCTGACAAAAAGGACATTGCCTTTAGGCAGCTTGCGTAGATACTCTGTACCGCTGATCTTCAGACGGTTCACAATTGTCAAGCCGGGGTAAGAAATCATCCCCACAATGGCATATACCAGCTTCCGCACAAGGCGAAAGCCCTTCAAGCGTTCTCTCAGTGAGCCCATCACGTGTGTTGGCATTTCATCGCCACTTCGAAAGTACGTAAAACTATTGGACCGCAGAATCATCTCATCTCATTAACTTTGAACCCTATGCAACTCAATACCGTTATTTTCGATATGGATGGCCTGCTCATCGACTCCGAACCCTGCTGGCAGGAGGCGGGTATGGAAACCCTGCTCCAGTTCAACGTCACCCTCACTCCGGTCCAGTACCACCACACTACCGGACTCCGTACCCGCGAATGGCTGGACTACTGGTTCACCCACTTCGGCATCGACAAAGCGACGATCCCCGCCGCCGAAGCCGCCCTTCATAAAAATGTTATAGGAAAGATAAAAAGCAACGCCGCCCCCCTCCCCGGGGTCCACGAAGCGCTCGAATACTTCAAGGCAAAAGGCTTTCACATCGGCCTCGCCACCTCCTCCCCCCTCTCCCTCGTCCAGGTCGTCGTCGACAAGCTCAAGATCGGCTCCTACTTCGAAACCGTCGCCTCCGCCGAACACCTCCCCTACGGCAAACCCCACCCCCAGGTCTATATGGACTGCATCCGCGCCCTCAACGCCAACCCACTCCAATGCCTGGCGTTCGAAGACTCCTTCAACGGCCTCATCGCCGCCAAAGCAGCCCGCATGAAATGCGTCTCCATCCCCGTCCCCGAGCAGTCCCACCTCCCCAAATGGGGCGCCGCCGACCTCAAGCTCCACTCCCTCCTCGACTTCGGCGACGAAGAACTTTTCACCCTCAACAAATAGCCATCTATAAATAACCGATCCAACAGGAGGCGCCAACCCGGCTCCTCCAATTCCCCCTATCTCCTCCCACCCAACCAATTCCCATCAACCCTCCTTCATTTCAGACCATCCCTTTCTCTCCCCACATCACTTATCCACCCCTCCCCCCAACCCATCCCAAACTCACACCACTCGCGGTTCACACCCAGTGGTTCACACAGTTCACATTGCTTTCAAAATCGAACCGGTCGCAATTTGCGACCACCTCAAAGAAAAAGGTCCCGCAAAGCGGACCACGGGTCCGCTGGCCGAAGGCCCATAATTAAATAAAAAGGTCCCGGCGTTAACCGGGACCTCATATTTTAAGAACAGAGTCAAATTAGTGCGCCGCACCTTCTCCACCCTGATTCTGATCCTTCTCTTCCTGCTTGAGCTTCTCCTTGATAGATGCCAAAGCTCCCAGATCACCAAGCGTCGGCTTCTCAACCTTGCTCTGGATATTCTTGACAGCCTTACGCGTCTTATCAGCATCAGCCCTCGCTTCCTTCTTCGCAGCTTCCTTCTCTTCAGTCTTCACCTGCTCCCAGATACGGGTATGAGACAGAACGATACGCTTTTCATTGCGATCGAACTCGATCACCATGAACGGAGCCGTTTCGTCGGCCTGTACCTGCTTGCCGTCTTCCTTGTTG
>Ga0105240_10000753_pt1 | contig 59090 bp, 42 predicted proteins | sample KBSC54metaG_FD_80426 | JGI IMG/M metagenome (GOLD analysis project Ga0105240, IMG submission 80426) | Corn rhizosphere microbial communities from Kellogg Biological Station, Michigan, USA - KBS C5-4 metaG | ecosystem: Host-associated > Plants > Roots > Rhizosphere > Soil | place: Michigan, USA... | reverse complement strand
TCGATAATACCAACCTGGTCATCGACAAGGTGGAAGTCCTCAATCTTAAAAAAGATATCCTGCTGCCCGCCTTCCCCATACCCAGGGAATTCCAGATACATAACGACAGCAACCTGGATCAGTGGGAATACCTGAAGCACCTCACTTACGAAGGCGCCAGGCTCCGCTACAGCGACCTCACACCCGCCATACAGGAAAGGATCGATTTCGAGCTGTTCACCATCAAGACGATGGGTTTCGCCGGCTACTTCCTTATCGTGAGCGATTTTATCAAGGCAGGCAGGGATATGGGCGTTTTCATCGGCCCCGGCCGCGGGTCGGCCGCCGGCAGCGTAGTGGCCTATTGCATCGGCATCACCAATATCGACCCCGTCAAATATAACCTGCTGTTCGAAAGGTTCCTGAATCCCGACCGTAAGTCGATGCCCGACATCGATACGGACTTTGACGATGAAGGCCGCCAGAAAGTGATCGAATATGTCGTAGGAAAATACGGAAAGAACCAGGTAGCACAGATCGTCACCTATGGTACGATGGCCGCAAAAATGAGCATCAAGGACGTGGCACGTGCCCTCGATCTGCCTCTGCCGGAATCCAACGCACTGGCCAAGCTGGTGCCGGAAAGACCCGGTATCGAGCTGAGACGGGTGTTAAAAGCGCCCATGACGCCAAAAGAAGGCGAGAAATCCCTGGAGGAAAAGGACGGCCTGGGTCCCGACGATCTGGCGAATGTTAAGCTGATCAGGGACATCTACAACGGCGACGATCTCCGAAGCCGGGTACTGCACGAAGCAGAAAGATTGGAAGGGTCCGTCCGCAACACAGGTATCCATGCGGCCGGCATCATCATCGCCCCGGACGACCTGATGAACATCATCCCCGTTTGTACAGCCAAAGACTCGGACCTCCTGGTGACCCAGATCGAAGGCAGCATCATCGAGGACGCAGGTGTTATCAAGATGGACTTTTTGGGTCTCAAGACCCTCAACATCCTAAAGACAGGCCTGGAGCTGATCAGGGAAAACCATGGCGTGGATATCGATCTCGACCAGATACCGCTGGACGATCAAAAGACCTACGAGCTGTATCAAAAAGCTGAGACCATCGGCACATTCCAGTTCGAAAGTCCCGGTATGCAGAAATACCTCCGGGATCTCAAGCCGGATAAATTCGATGACCTCATCGCCATGAACGCCCTTTACCGGCCCGGTCCCATCGCCTATATCCCCAACTACATCGACCGCAAGCACGGAAGAGAAGAGATCATATTCGATCTCGCGGAAATGGAAGAATACCTGAAAGACACTTATGGTATCACCGTCTACCAGGAACAGGTGATGCTGCTGGCCCAAAAACTGGCCGGGTTTAGTAAGGGCGACGCCGACGTACTGCGTAAAGCCATGGGTAAAAAACAAAAGTCGGTACTGGATAAAATGAAGAGCCAGTTCATCAAAGGCGCCACCGCAAAGGGCCTGCCCCAGGATAAACTGGAGAAAGTATGGACGGACTGGGAAGCATTCGCCCAATACGCCTTCAACAAATCGCACTCCACCTGCTATGCCTATGTCGCCTATCAAACGGCTTATCTGAAGGCCCACTACCCTTCCGAATATATGGCCGCCGTACTCAACCACGCAGGCAGCATCGAAAAGATCACCTTCTTTATGGAAGAGTGCAAACGGATGGGATTAAAAGTTTTAGGCCCGGATATCAATGAGTCGAAAAAAGGTTTCTCCGTCAACCAGAAGGGGGAGATCCGGGTAGGACTGGGAGGATTGAAAGGTGTGGGCGAAGCCGCCGTGGAAGGCATCATCGCAGAAAGGACAAAGGACGGCCCCTTCTCTACCATCTTCGATATGATCAAAAGGATCAACCAGCGCACGGTAAATAAAAAGACATTGGAAAGCCTGGCCTATGCAGGCGCTTTCGACTGTTTTACCGGTATGCACCGGGCACAATACTTCTTCATGCCGCCGGGCGATACATCCACCGGGCTGGAAAAGATCATCAAATTCGGTAACGTTTACCAAACCAACTCTACCCAAAGTACCAACAGCCTTTTTGGGGATCTCGCTATGCCCGAGATCGCTGTACCCAAACTGCCCAACTGTGAACCCTGGACACTCACCGAGCTGCTGGACCATGAAAAGGACGTGACAGGCATGTTCATGAGCGGCCACCCCCTGGACCATTTTAAATTCGAGATCACACACTACGGGATTACCCGGCTGGGCGAATACAACGAGATAAAAGATGCATTGGGACTGCAGGCCAATCCAGGTAAATCTTATCGCCTGGCAGGCCTGGTGGTGGATGCCCAGCACCGGGTAAGTAAAACAGGCAAACAGTTCGGATCCCTTATCATCGAAGACTATACGGGCAAAACGGAATTTATGCTCTGGAGCGAGGACTACGCCCGCTACTCCAATTACCTGGAAAAAGGGAAAAACCTGTTTATCACCGGCGCCTTCCGCCTCCGTTTTAACAAAACGGAATACGAGTTCAGGATAGAGCGCATGATGCTGCTGGAAAGCATCAAACCCATTCTCACCAAACAGGTGATCATGGATGTAGAAGCCCGCTACGTCAACGAAGAGATGGTGCAGTTCATGGAAAAGAACATCAAAAAATATCCCGGCAAATCTCTCTTGAAATTCAACATATTAGAACCAAAATCCCGCTCGAAGGTCAGTATGTACACCATGGGGACAGGATTTGAAATGAATGACGAAATGACTGCTTTTCTGGCGGAAAAACCGGAATTGGAGGTACAAGTTGTCACTTAACCGTATTGGAAGGCTTTTTGCAATTGGATAGGCCTAGTCTATCATTAAAGTAGATTAAAAAAAGACGGATGTCGGGTTGGCGACCAAATAAATGGAAAACTATCCGGACATTTGTAAATAGTAAAACAAACACATCACAATAAAAACACTTTTATGGCTTTAGAATTAACAGATACCAACTTCCAGGACAAGGTGATCTCCTCCGATAAACTGACTATAGTAGACTTTTGGGCTGAATGGTGCGGACCCTGTCGCGCTATTGGACCCGTCATTGAAGAGCTGTCCAAAGAATATGACGGCAAGATCAATGTAGGTAAGGTCAACGTGGACCACAATCCCCAGCTGTCCGTTAACTACGGTATCACCAGCATCCCTGCGATCCTGTTTATCAAAGGCGGTAAGGTGGTAGACAAGCTGGTTGGCGCTCAGCCAAAGTCCAACTTCGTCAAAAAGATTGAATCTCACCTGTAATCAATATATTTCTAAAAAAAACCCGGCAGCTGCCGGGTTTTTTTTTATTTTAGATCATGCGAACGCTGCATATTTTTTTACTGTGCCTGTATCCTTTCCTGACCTGTTCCACTTACGCCCAGTCGTCCGACGAGTCTGTCAAGTCTGACAACAAGGCGACGGACGCCTACCTGATCTCCCGGATGGTAGAGAAATTTCACATACAGCCAAGACCGCTGGACAAAACGATGTCGGCAGCCATCTATTCCCGGATGCTGGAAGAGTTGGATGACCAACACATTTTTTTTACACAGGAAGACATCGCCCGGCTATCGCCATTTCGCTTAAAACTGGACGAAGAGATACTCGGCCGGAAGACCGCCTTTTTACAATTGATGACAAGCCTTTACCAACACCGGCTGATGCAGGTGGATACCATGGTCGAACATATAGCGGCCCGGCCATTCACCTTTTCCGGACAGGAAAAGCTGACGGTACAAGAGGACACCTCTTATGCCGCGAATGACGCAGCACTGCGGTTGAAGATCTTTAAATTGATAAAACTCTCCGTCGGCACACGGCTCGCACAACGCATCGTCGACCGGGGAGGGAAGTACGATATAAAATTCACGGACAGCCTGGAACCCAGGCTGCGGCAACGGGCTGCACTCTCCATCCGGCGGATGATCAAACGGCTGCTGCAAAGCCCTGCCGGTCTCGACAATCTCATCGGCATCGTGTATTGCCAGACACTGTCCGAATGTTACGATCCTCATACGGTCTATTTTTCTCCCGACGAAAAAGCGGAATTTGAAAGCGCCCTTGGGAATAAACCGCTGTCATATGGACTGACATTGCAGGATGATGGAGATAGCCACGCTATCATCGGGCATCTCGTTCCGGGAGGACCGGCCTTCCAGAGTGGCGGCTTGAACCAGGGCGACAGGATATTGTCCATCCGCTGGGACACAAAAGACCCCATCGATGTATCCGACGCAACGGCAGCAGAGCTGCAACGGATACTCACCGACGAAGGCGGTAACAAGCTGACCATCGACGTCAAAAAAGCGGATGGTACGACCCGGGAGGTAAGCCTCCAAAAACAAAAGGTAAACACCACCGCCGTAGAAGATGAAGAAAATAAAGTAAAGGGCTTTCTGCTGAAGGGCGTCAAAACAGTAGGATATATTTCCCTGCCAGCCTTCTACTCCGATTGGGAAGACAGCAGAGGCGTGAACGGCTGCGCCAACGATGTGGCAAAAGAGATCCTCAAGCTAAAGAAGGAAAACATCGGGGCCCTGGTTCTCGATCTGCGGTATAATGGAGGAGGATCTATGCAGGAGGCAGTGGCATTGACCGGTCTGTTCATCGATGCTGGTCCCGTAGGACAAGTAAAATCCAGGGATGAAAAAGTCTTTACCCTTAAGGATGCCACCAGAGGGACAGTGTGGGACGGCCCCCTGCTGGTGCTGGTGAACGGCAGCAGCGCCTCCGCCTCGGAAATGGTGGCCGGATCGCTACAGGATTACAACAGGGCATTGATACTGGGCTCGCCCACCTTTGGCAAGGCTACGGCACAGGTTGTACTGCCGATGGATACCACCATCGACCTCACGCAGATGAACCCCGAAGCAAAAGCCGCCAGCTATATCAAGATCACGATCTCCAAACTTTACCGGGTCAACGGCACGACAGCACAGTTCAACGGTGTAAAGCCGGACATCCTGTTGCCCGATCCGCCGGAGGCCAAAACACAACGGGAGTCCGACGAGCCGTTTGCGCTGTTGCCGACACCCATCGAAGCAAATAAATATTATCATCCGCTGCCGTCCCTGCCTGTTGCCGCCGAACAGAACATTGCAAACCTGGCGATGGACGCCAGCGCCTATTTCCGGTATGCACGACAGGCAGACCCACCCCCTAAAAAACCGGCGAAAGATTATTCGCTCAATCTCAATGACATCATAGCCGGGATGAACGGGAAAAAGGAGACAGTTCCCCTGCAGCAAAACAATCTGTTCACCGTCGCCAATCTTACCTACGAGTCCGGAAGACTCCAGGCTGACGAGGCGATGAAAGAAATGAATGAAGAAAGAAAGAAGACCGTGCTGGAAGACCCCTATCTGATGGTGGCCTATCAGCTGTCACTGGGAATGATAAAATAAACCTAAACCAACATTGACATATGGACCTACTCCGTAAAATGCGATTGTTGCCCCTGTTGGGCTTTTTCTGTTTATCTCTTGCCGTGTCCGCCCAGGACCTCAACGACCCTGGCAATTACATCGGGGCGATCGACAAAGCAAGGGGGGATATGGATGCCAAGTACATGCAGTATATAAGCGCCGCCGCCCATGGACGCCGCGCCCGTAAAGTAGAAAAGCTGCGCCAGGAAGTGCTGGACAAGATCACCGAAAGCAGGTATAAAACCACCGACCTCCCCTATTACAAAGGCGACAAAGATCTGCGCCAGGCAAGCATCGACTATATACAGATGTGCTATACCGTCTTTAACGAAGACTATAAAAAGATCGTCAACATAGAAGAATTGGCTGAACAATCGGTCGATGAGATGCAGGCCTACCTGCTGCTGCAGGATAAAGTAAGCGAAAAGCTGAACGAAGCCTATAGCAAGCTCAGTAAAGCAACGAAGGACTTTGCCGCCAAATACCAGGTCACGCTTACCGAAAGCACCAGCCCGCTGGGATCAAAGATGGAGGCGGCGGATAAGCTCAACAAACATATCAATACTGTATTCCTGTCCTTCTTTAAATGTAACTGGGAAGACAACCAGATGGTGAAAGCGATGAATGACAAAAAGGTGAATGATATGGAGCAGGCCCGCAGCGCATTGCTGAACTACGCAAACGAAGGGTTGAAAAGCCTGGACACGGTAAAGCCCTTTGAAGGCGACGCCTCCCTCATCGCTGCCTGCCGGAAATCACTGCAGTTCTATCAGCAGACGGCGGGTAAGGATATACCCAGGCTGACGGATTTCTATATGAAGCAAGAGGAGTTCGACAAATTGAAGAAAACTTTCGAGTCAAAGGGAAGCTCAGGCCGGACCCAGGCGGATGTGGATGCTTTTAACAAGGCGGTGAACGATATCAATGCATCTGTAAAGGCTTTCAACCAGACAAACCAAAAGGTAAATACCGGAAGAACGCAAATGATCAATGAATGGAATGACACGGAAAGAAAATTTGCGGATGAGCATATGCCGCACTATCGCTGAGAGCCATCACTCAGCTCTTAAGCTCTTCACAGGATTCGCCCGTGCTGCCCGCAGCGTATTCACCGCCACCGAAAGTATGATAAGCCCGATGAGAGCCGCTGACGTCCCTATGGGAATGATCCAGGGAAAGGGAGCCCGGTAAGCAAAATTTTTCATCCATTGATGAATAAACAGGGCCGCCAGCGCCTCGCCGGCGAGGATGGCCCAGATCGCCAGCTTGAGGAATTGCCAGCCCATCAGCCGGATGATATCCTGCCGGGAGGCGCCCAGTACCTTGCGGATACCGATCTCTTTTGTTCTCAGCTCACTGAGATATGCCGAGAGCCCCAGCAACCCCAGCACGGATAAACAGACATTCACCAGCAGCAGCACTTTGTTCAGAAAGAGCAGCTTCTCTTCCTTGTCATATAGCTTATCAAGCCCTTCATCCAGGAACTCAGGCGTCAGCGGCGTGTCGGGAATAATGGTCTGCGTCTTTTCCTGGATAAAGGCCAATGTTTCCTTCAGCCGGGACATGTTCATCGAAATAAGGATATTATTGTCGATGCCTCCGCCATAAGGCCGCATCCTGATCAGCATGGGAGGAACGGGATGATGAAAGGAAGAGAAATGGAAGTCCCTGAACACGCCGTCGATCGTTACCATTGACTCACCTTTTCCAGGCTCCAGGACGATACGCCGGCCGATGGGATCTTTATAGCCCAGTTGCTGCACCAGCGTCTCGTTCACCAACACCACGCGACGGGGACTTTCTTTGGATAGATCCAAAAAATCACCATTCAGCAACCGTACACCCAGCGTGGACAGGTAGTCATAGTCAGTACCAAAGCTGATCGCTCCCGGGTGTATCTCCGTCCCACTGTCAGCCCGGAAAGGAAACCCATATTCCTCATCTCCCGGAACGATGCCCTGGGATACTTTCCGGATATCGCTGTTGCGCAGCAATTCATTCTTCAAGGTGTAGAATTGCAGGGAATCCACCATGCCGGCGCCTTTTAGTTTCAACACGCCCTGTCTGGTAAATCCCGGGTCCGTCTCCTGCATATATTGCAGCTGGTTGTGTATCATCCAGCTGCTGCTGAGCATGACGACAAGGACAGTGACCTGCAGCCCTACAAGCGCCTGCCGTAAATTCAAGCCGGACCTGCCCGCCAGGCTCTGTCGCCGGAAAAGAGAAATGGCCTTGATCCTGGGCAACACCCAGGCAGGGTAAGAGCCCGATAGTACGCCGATCAGCAAAGTGGCGGCCGTCAGCCACCCCAGTCCCTGGACAGAGCTCGCAAACTCATTTTCCAGCTGCGTGTTCATAAAAGCATTAAAAGACGGTAATATCAGTTCCACGATCGTGATCGTCAGTGGCAGACAGATCAATGCCAGCACCACCGCTTCTACCAGGAACTGAATGGCAAGCTGTATCCCTCCGGCCCCGGCGACCTTCCGGACAGCGATCTCCTTTTTCCTGCCGGCATACAGGGCGATGGAAAGGTTCATATAATTGGCGCAGGTCAGCAGGATGATCAGCACGCCCGTCAGCAAAAAAAGATAAAAATACAGCCGGTTACCGGGCGGCTTGATCTCATACTGATTGTTGGACCCGAAGTGAATATCCCTCAAAGGAATGAGGACCGCATCTTCCATCACGGCAAAATGATTGGACGGCCTGGGAATGGATAGTATCTTATGCTTTAACGCTTGCAAGTCTACGCCTGGTGACAATAAACAATATGTGAATAGGGCGGCAGCCTTCTTCATGGGTGCGCCCTCCGCTATCAGCATATTGAACCCGAAATGGGTATTGGAAGGAAGGTCCTTTATAATACCCGTCACCGTCAGCCGGAATGTATCATACAACAAAGTTTGCCCCAGCGCATCCGCCTTGCCGAAAAGCTTTGCAGCAAGGCTGGAAGTAAGCACCACGGAATGAGGTTTTTCCAATGCTACGGCCGGACTACCTTCCAGAAAAGGGAAGTCGAACAGATGAAAAAAGGCCGACCCTGTGTCGGTAAAGAATGTGTTGGGCTCATAAAATTTATCCTGCCCCAGGTGGATAAACCGCGGCGGCCAGGGCCGGATGCGGGCCACTGTCTTTACTTCCGGGAAAGGACGCTGATAAATAGCCTGCGAATAAGAGGCCGGCAAAGGAGCAAACCATACGCCTTTCTGCCGGTCTGAAATACGATAGATATGACTTGCCTGACGGTGAAAGCCATCATAGCTCAGCTCATGCCGGGTGTAGAGGATCACGATGGCGGCGGCAGAAAGCCCCAGCGTAAGCCCGATGATGTTTACTGCACTGTACCAGCGTCGTTTGGCCAGGTGGCGAAGCGTCGATATGAAATAGGAATAAAGCATGTCGGAACACGCTGATACCTGCACGAAAAAAATGCCAGTTGAGATACTGCTTGATAGTCAAGGACAACCCGCATGGCGTGCGCAGAAAGGTTGTACGTTAATGATACATCGGGTGTACGATCCGGAGGGATGCAAAAGATGTTAAATTACTCTAAAGCAACTTTCCATGTCCTAAATTAGCGCATGCGCCCCATCCTATTCACTGGTTTACTGCTTTTGACAATCGGCAGATCGTCAGCCCAGCAAACAGACAAAACCCAGCTGCTGAAAGAAGTCTATAGCATCATCCTGCCCGATACACCCTATTATGCCTGTGCGACGGTTGCATGCGGCGACCAGGTGCAGACCATCGCCTCAGGGCTGACGCGAGTGCAGGATCAAAAATGGCCATTGGCCGCCATCATCACTTCCCGGCTGGGAAAAGGCAAAATACTGGTCCTGGGTTCGGATCAATATTTTAGGAGACCCCTCCTGGACGACAGGAACATCCGGCAGCTCATCCGCAATAGTATTGCATGGGCAGGCAATACAAAATTCGATGATCCTAACACCAAGGCAGTGCAGCTCTGGGGAAATAATCCCGAATTGAACGCGTTCTTACACGATCAAAACGTTACGAACGTCATTACCGACAGCAACATCATTCATCCGGCCACGGGTGTTTTGCTACTTGCCCGGGATGTCCCCGATACCGTCGAACAAAATAACCTTGAAAAATTTATACGCGACGGAGGAACGCTGATCTTTGGATCACCCAGCGCCGAAAAGATAAACAAGCTGTTCATAAAAGCGGGTCTTTATAACGTCTACCTGTCGTTTGCACCAGCTGATAACCAGGACCGCCTGCAAATTGGGGCCATACCACCCTACCTGCAGATCACCACCTTGCTGGAAGCGGCCGGCGAACCTCATTTTTCCCCGGCGCTCAATGAGATGGATGCGTATACTTCTACGATCAGCAATTATTTGTATCACAACGACGATACCGCCGCGACTTTCAGGAAGATCCAAAAGATGTTTGGTCCGCCGGCGCAAGGTCCCGTCATTCCTACGCCGGAACATCCGCTGGCAAAATGGAATCCAAAAGAGTTTTTGACGTATTCGGTACAGGAAAACCTGGTGTCCAAACAATTAATTTCTCACCCCGATCCAGGTTATATCCATCCGGCAAGTAAAACATTCCCGGGAGCCGTCGACCCGGCTGCCAAAAGATTGGATGAGCGGATAGTAATCCCGATACAGGTGGGTTCGCAGGGTCTGCTGGAGCCGGGACAGGTGTTTTACCGTTGGCACAGCACCGGGTTATACGTGCCCGCCGGGGATAAGGTAAAGATCACCATCAATGCCGGAGATCTGTCACAGCATCTTAAGGCCCAGATAGGCGTCCATGATGATGAGCTGGGGCATATGGATCAGTTCACGCGCAATGAAAATAATCTTACCAGGACCTTTGAGCTTAGCAACCTTTCTACTGAGATCTACTCTCCTTTTGGAGGGCTTTTAATGATCAACGTACCTGATACTACATCATTGAAAAAAATCAATATTCGGGTAAGCGGTGCTGTACGAGCGCCTTACTTTAGACTGGGTGTAACAAGTGTAAAAGACTGGCAGGTGAGGATACGGGATTATCCCGGCCCGTGGGCGGAGCTGGCATCCGACAAGCTCATATTAACCGTGCCTGCCCATCGGATCCGCAAGCTGGATGACCCTGAAAAGCTCATGCGGTTTTGGAATGAGGTAATGGATGCGGATGCCAGACTGGCAGCTATATCCACCACAAGAGTGCACCCCGAAAGGATCATCATTGACAGACAGGTGGCTTTTGGAGCATTATTCACCACCGATAGGAAGATCGTAGCGCCCGATGATGAAAACTGTGCGCTGATGCTGGATGAGGACCTGATGCGAAAGAAAGGATCCTGGGGTCATTTTCATGAGCTGGGCCACCGGCACCAGTTCTGGGGCATCGATTTCAACGGGTTGCAGGAGGTTACCGTAAATCTCTACACCATGTATATATACGATAAAGTATTACATAAAGGACTCTATAACCACGAGAATATACCCAGCAAGGAAGCTGTGATCGGGAGCATAAAAAAATACATGGAGGACAAACCAGACTTTAATAAATTTTGTAATGAGCCCTTCCTGGCCCTGAAAATGTACATTGAACTAATCGAAAATTTCGGATGGCAGCCCATCGAGCAGGTGTTCAGGCAATACAGGATGCTGCCGGCAGCACAATACCCCGTCTCTGAAGCCGATAAAAGAGATTATTGGTTCACCTGTATCTGCGCTGCCACCGGAAGAGACCTGTCAGCCTTTTTTGATAAATGGCAAATACCCATCACCGAAAAAGCAAGGGCATCTGTAAAAGCCTATCCAGGCTGGTTACCGGAGGAACTTAAGTAATGGTCTTAATGATATGCCGGCTGTCCTGTCTGGGGGACATGCTTGTACCGGAACGCAAAAGGGAAAATAAGACCCAGCACCAGCGCGTAGCCGGAAAATACCAGCCAGATGCTATGCCAGTCCTTTATCCCATTCACCGTGAAATGGTCCACGATCCAGCCGGCGCCTTTGGTACCTAACCAGGCCCCGATGCCATTGGTCATGATCATAAACAACCCCTGGGCGCTGGCACGTATGGTGATGGGTGTTTCTCTTTCGATGAACAATGATCCGGAAATGTTGAAAAAGTCGAAGGCCATGCCATACACGATCATGGACAACAGCAGGAATATAAAACCACTGCCGGGATTGCCGATGGCGAAAAGACCGAAGCGGAATACCCAGGCAAAGATGCTCATCAGCATCACCCGCTTGATGCCAAAACGGCTTAGGAAAAAGGGAATGGTAAGGATAAACAGCGTCTCCGATATCTGGGAGACGGATGTCAGCAGGTTGGGGTGCCTGACGGCAAAGCTATCCGCATAGTCCTTCGCAAAGTCATTGAGGAAAGGAAGGCCAAATGCATTGGTGATCTGCAGGGCGGCGCCAAGGAACATGGCAAAAACAAAAAAGATGGCCATCCGCTCCGTCCTGAACAGCACAAAAGCATCCAGCCCCAGCGAAGAAGCGAAGGTTTTCTTTTCCGTCGTCTTAACGGGAGGACAATCCGGCATGGTGAACGCATACAATCCAAGGAAAATGCCGGAGCCGGCGCTGACATACAGCTGCATCGGACTCACTGTCCAACCGGCCAGGTCAACCGCCCACATGGCAGCTATGAAGCCGACCGTACCCCACACACGAATGGGAGGAAAGATCTTTATAATATCGAAACCTTTCTTTTCCAGCACGATATAGGACACGGTGTTGTTCAACGCGATAGTGGGCATATAAACGACGGCATTCAGGAGCATGATATAATATAATGTATCATAGTCCTTCACCGTGGAAGCCCATAAAAGCAATCCGGCGCCGATGAGATGACAGGCGCCCAGCAATTTTTGGGCGCTGATCCACCGGTCAGCCACTATCCCCAGCAATCCGGGTGCGAACAGGGACGCTACCCCCATCGTACCATATATATTACCTACCTGTTTGCCCGTGAAATGAAGGGTGACGAACATATATCCTCCCATCGAGATCAGCCAGGAGCCCCATACGAAAAACTCCAGGAAATTCATGACGATCAGACGAAACTTTATACCCATCAATGTGTTGTTTTGAATTGCAATTTTGATTACGACAACGGAAGATAAACAAATATCCCACAATCCGTAACTTTACACCCGGAATAAAACATACGTCATGAGCACCATTACCCAGGTAGCAGCTATCCTGCAGACAACAGACAAGGAATTGGAAAGAATAGGCGAAAAGATACTGGCGGAAGAAAGGATCACAGCGGACGAAGGATTGACGCTCTTCGAAAAAGGCACACTATCCTATCTGGGTGCCCTGGCCAACCACGTAAGGGAGCGCCGGCACGGCAACAAGACCTATTTCAACCGTAATTTTCATATCGAGCCCACCAATGTCTGCGTATTCACCTGCCAGTTCTGCTCCTATTCCCGCCTTTATGCCCACAGGGATGAAGGTTGGGAGCTTAGCCAGCAACAGATGCTCGACATCGTCAGAAGCTATGACGCCAAGCCCGTGACGGAAGTACATATCGTAGGGGGCGTACACCCGAAGATGAATCTCGAATTCTTTGCGGAGCTGCTGCAGAAGATAAAGGCCCATCGTCCTGACCTGCACATAAAAGGCTTCACGGCCGTGGAACTGGATTATATGTTCCGCAAGGCCAGGCTTACCGTGGAAGAAGGGATGAAAAAGCTGCATGCAGCGGGCCTGGACTCCATGCCCGGCGGCGGAGCGGAAATATTCCACCCGGACATACGCAGCGTCATCTGCCCCGATAAAGTGGATGCGGAAGGATGGCTGAAGATCCATGAGGCAGCCCACCGGGAAGGCATGCACACCAATGCCACCATGTTATACGGTCACATCGAGACCTATGCTCACCGCATCGATCATATGCAACGGCTACGCGATCTCCAGGACCGTACCGGCGGCTTCAATACCTTTATCCCCCTGAAATTCCGGAATAAGGACAATGACATGAGCCATGTGCCGGAATCTTCGGTTGTAGAGGACATGAAGCTCTACGCCGTTGCCCGTCTCTATATGGATAATTTCCCTCATCTGAAAGCCTACTGGCCCATGCTGGGAAGACAGAATGCACAGCTGACGCTTTCTTTTGGCGTCAACGATCTCGACGGCACCATCGACGACACCACGAAGATCTATTCCATGGCCGGGTCCGAAGAACAAACGCCCAGTCTTTCCACGGCACAATTGGTCTCTCTTATCAAACAGGTGGGAAGAGAACCGGTGGAAAGAGATACATTATACAACGAGATAAAGAATTATAAGGACGTCGATCTGAATACGATCAGCACAGATCCATCCCTTAATTAAATGCCGGGTACCCCGTCATCACATACTCACTCCGACCTCAGCGATTTCACCGGGTTCGCCAACGCCGCCCGTATGGACTGATAGCTCACCGTTGCCAATGCCAGCAGTAAAGCGCCTGTTCCCACCAGGGCAAAAATGCTCCCGGTGATCCTGATCCTGTAATCGAATTGCTGCAGCCATTTGTCCAGGAAATACCAGGCAAGGGGAATGGCGAGGCAACAGGACAGGAGTACCAGCGCAACGAACTCCTTCGACAACATTCTCCACAGGATATATACCGAAGCGCCCAGCACCTTGCGGATACCGATCTCCTTTGTACGCTGCTCGGCCAGAAAAGCCGCCAGACCAAATAATCCCAGACAGCTGATGAAGATCGCCAGGCTCGCAAAAACAGCCGCCAGGCGGGCAATGCGCTCCTCATCCCCAAACTTCCTGGCAAATTCTTCGCCGGCAAACTTATATATAAAGGGTGCAGCGGGATTGTACCGCTCAAGCACTTCCTGTATCTTTTTCATGGCCACGCCGGAGTTTACATGAGGAGCTATCCTGATATCCACAAAGTTGCCCGGTTCATACAGCAAATAGAATATCATGGGTTGAACGGACCTGTAAGGAGATTGCATGATCAGGTCCTTTACCACGCCCACTACGGTGTAACGCTTATTCATCGCCCTGACGACCTCTCCTATCGGATTTTTGAGACCCATAGCCTTCACCGCCGCCTGGTTTAAAATGATCCCGTTGCTGTCCGAAGGGAATTCCGTCGAAAAATCACGACCCGCCACTATCTCCCATCCAATCGTCTTTCCATAGCCGGCGGTGCCGCCTACCAATGAAAAGCCCAGGGTTCTGTGCGGGTCCTTCCCCCTCCATTCGACATCATCATTCCCGACCCAGTTTTCCGTGACAGGCCCCTGCGACTCGGCTACCTCCGTCACCATACGGCTGGCCAGCAGCTCATTGCGCACCGCATTATAGTTCTTGTAAATATCCTCCGTGGTCATGGGTATGGATAAAAGCCCTTTACGCTCGAACCCCACCGGTCTGTCCTTGGCATATTCTATCTGGCGAAAAACAATGACAGTACCGCCTACCAACAGCACGGACACGGTGAACTGTACCACTACCAATATCCGCCTCGGTACTGCAGCATACCTGCCTGTCTTGAACTCGCCTTTCAGCACCTTCACAGGTCGGAAAGAGGACAGGTAAAAAGCAGGATAGGATCCCGCAATGACGCCTGTCACCAGGCTGAACCCGACACCGATGACCCAGAACCAGGGATAGCTCCATAAGATGGCTACATTCTTTCCCGACAGCTGGTTGAACCAGGGCAATGCCGCCTGAACGACCACCAGGGCTAATAAAAACGCAAGCAGGGTCATCAGCGTAGACTCGCTGAGAAACTGGACGATCAGCTGCCGGCGCAGGGATCCGACAGCCTTCCGGATACCGACCTCTTTTGCCCTTTTCTCGCTCCGGGCCGTGCTGAGATTCATAAAATTGATACAGGCCAGCAGCAATACAAACACGCCGATGGCCCCAAAAAGCCGGACATACCTGATCTGCCCATCTCCATCCCTGGCATTGTCCCAGTGGTCGTAGAGATGCCAACGCGACATAGGCCAGAGGAACAGCTGGGCATCCCTGGCCTTGGGGTCGGGATCCATCTGCCGTCTCAAATTCCTTATGTCCCATGATACTTTCTCCATATCCGTATGCGGCGCCATCTGCACCAGCACGCTAAAAACATTGAAATCCCAATTATCTTTCTGCTTCTTCACCCATTCCCATTCAGAAGTAAAAAGATCCCAGGGCAGGACATAGGTCACGTCTGCAAACTCGGAATTGACAGGCAGGTCTTCGTAAACGCCCGTCACCTTCACCCCCATGCGATTGTCTATCGTTACGGTCTTTCCCATAGGGTCCGCACTACCGAACAACGATCTCGCCAGTTTGTCCGAGATGAGGATGGAATGTGGATCTTTCAATCCGCCACGGGTCCCTCTTTCCATCCGGAGCGTCAGCATCTCCGGCGCCTCCTGTCCCATAAAGTTGCCATACTGGAAGAGTTTCTTATCTCCGGCAGATATGTTATGCTGAGCATTACCGGAAGCCATGACGATATGTTGAAATTTACTCCCGTAATAATGACGGAGAGCTTCGCCCATCACCACAGGCATTGAACTTTGTAAATAAGTATTATCCTGCCTGAAATTACGTTGCATCACAAGGGCGATGTCAGCATAATGGCTGTGGTATTTGTTAAAGGACAGCTCGTCCCAAACCCAGAGACCGATCAATAAGGTGACGGCCATACCCATGGACAGTCCCAGAATATTGATGGAGGAATAGATCCGGTTCTTACGAAGGTTACGTCCGGCGATCTTTAAATAGCTGCCCAGCATGGGAAGATGTTTTACCCTCGGCTGACGCCGGAGAACGGGCGCAGCGGGCCGGTCGATGGATTGGGTGATCTTCCGGAACAGATCCTCACTGTCCCCTGCTGAAAAGGTGGCCTTTACATTACTTTCTTCCAGGGAATTGAGCGTGATCAGCCATTGGACGGCCTCTTCCGCCAGCTGTTGATTTTCCCGGCTGGCTGCGATCCATTGGTTCCATCGTTCTATTTCCTGTTCATCGGTATGACGATACCAGGCTAAGAAGCCCTCATCCGCCAACAGCTGTTCAACAGTGGTATAGTTCATTTCCAGGGAGATAGGTACGAAAGAACGGGGTAAAAATTATGCCGGGCGCACAAGATCCTGGTTATCAGCATATAGGAATGAGTTTTATATACTTGCGTGTCCGCTTATGATACATTGACTGTACGGTGTACTTATTCCTTTTTACTATTATTCTTACGATACTCATCCAATAGCTTTTGCAAATCTGCCACCTGTTGCTCCAGTTTTGCTATTCTCTTTTCATGGTCGATGAGCTTCTTTTTTTCTTTCTTATCGGGGAAAGGCTCTGCAACACGACGAGAAGGTGTGGTAACAATGGGACCTATTGCGGCAGCGTCTGATGGAGGTAATTTCTGTTCACGTTTAGGTGTCTCGATACCCCGAGCACGCTTTAAAGTACGACCATACGCTTTTTGAAATTTTTTCCAGAAATTATCACCGATGGGTTTCGTGCCCTTAAAGTACTTGACTACGTTGCTCCTGTCCTCCCCTGTCCGCTCACTGATGTGTGCTGAATAGTGTCTCATGTGACCCTTTTCCGTCAGATCATTAACAGCCTGTTGAAATTCGCCATGTCTTTGTATATCTGCCGGGTTGGTTAATGACACTTTCTGCTCTTGATTTTTATTTTGTTTGCGGTACAAAAGAGGTATATTTGCAGTACAACCTTCTTGCTTAAAAATTGATCAGGATTTGAATTCAAAATTGGATTCAATTCTGGCTAAAAATACGAATCAACGATGAAACTGACAAAGGTGGCTTTACAAGCCATTATTCAGCATTCTCCGGGGATCAAATCAAAGCTCGCCTTAGCACTCGGCTGCAGCGAAGGCTCTATCAACCGTTATATCCGGGAGAATGACGACAATCTCACGAAAGCCGCAGCCCTTGACGTAATTCGGAAAGAGACTGGGTTGACAGATGATGAGATATTGGAAAAGGAGCCGGCTACATCATCGCGGAGGTAAAAGTAGAATGGAGAGATAAAAAGAACGGGGCTTTAAAAGCCCGCAAAATAAAAGCCGGCAGTGAAAACCGCCGGCTTTGTAGAGGTCTAACGTGGGATCTGCCTAAGTGTGCTGATGATCCTGAATGAGAATAACTCAAACCCTTTCAGGTAGCACGAAAAGCTGATCGTGCGCTTGTGGCAGATCTCTTTCTTTGTCATGGCAATATATTTTTGAGGTGACTGGCAAAATCGCCATTGCATTCGAATCCGGTATACCGGATTTTTACGCAAGGACATACCCTCTAAGGCATATTGGCCAGACAAAGAATAACCAAATGTTTGTTGGGAATAGCAGAAAAGCGAAAGAATAAAGACAGTGCAATGTAAGATTTTTTCCAGTAATCGATGAATAATCGTTAAGGGTGCTTATTTCTTTTCCCGGAAGCTTTGAGTTGTGAAATTACCAAATACTGGGGAAGCGCTAATGAACTGGCAAATTGGATATGAAATGGATGTACCTTTGTCAAAATCTCATCCCTTGCCACACGAATCCATTTCCGTATTCGACATGTTCAAGATAGGCATTGGCCCATCCAGCTCACATACGCTCGGCCCCTGGCGAGCCGCCCAACGCTTTATCGCTTCCCTTGAACAACAACACGACCTCTCGCAATTAACACACCTCAACATCCTGCTCTACGGCTCACTGGCCAAGACAGGCAAAGGACACGGGACAGACATCGCCATCCAACTGGGTCTGGCCGGTGAAGACCCGGTCACTTTCGACGTCGGCAGTATCACACCAACCATCGAAGCCATCGCCCGGGATAAAAAGCTTATCATTAAAAACAGGCAGGAGATCAACTTCGACCCTTCCGAAGACATCTCCTTTCTCTATACCGAAACACTGCCCTTTCATCCCAACGCCATGACCTTTATGGCCACTTTACACGATGGACAGCAGCTGGCCGAAACCTGGTATTCCATCGGCGGTGGATTTGTCAAAAAAGAAGGAGAAGAACCCGGTGGCAGTAATTCCGTTCAACTCCCTTTCCCCATCGACATCGCGGATGATCTGCTCCACTGGTGCCGCAAGACAGGCATGAGCATCCACGAAGTGGTATTGGAAAATGAGTCAGCGTGGCGACCGGAAAAAGACACCCGTAAAGGAGTACTGGACATCTGGCACGTCATGCAGGAATGCGTTTACCGGGGCTGCCATTCTGAAGGGATGCTCCCGGGCGGTCTCAACGTAAAACGACGGGCCTCGGCACTCAATAAAAAATTGATCGGTGGAAGAGAATATAATGACTTCAACACCTGGGTGGCAGCCATACGGGCAGGCGGTCATGACTTTAAATATATCCTTGACTGGGTAAGTTGCTTTGCACTGGCCGTCAACGAGGAAAACGCTTCCTTTGGCAGGGTAGTAACAGCCCCTACTAATGGCGCCGCAGGGGTGATACCCGCCGTCCTGCAGTATTATGTTACATTCTGTGACGGCCTGTCCGAAGACAAAATATTCCAATTTATACTCACCGCCTCCGAGATCGGCAGCATTTTTAAAAAAGGCGCCACGATCTCAGCAGCCATGGGTGGATGCCAGGCCGAGATCGGCGTTTCTTCCGCTATGGCAGCCGCAGCCCTTACCGAATCCGTCGGCGGCAGCCAGCGACAGGCAATGATGGCCGCCGAGATTGCCATGGAACACCACCTGGGCCTTACCTGCGACCCCATCGGCGGCCTCGTGCAGATACCCTGTATCGAACGGAATACCATGGGCGCTATCAAAGCCATCACGGCTTCCCAACTGGCCCTCCAAAGCACACCCGACTTCGCAAAAGTATCCCTCGACGCAGTCATCAGCACCATGTGGCATACGGCACAGGACATGAACAGCAAATACAAGGAAACCTCCGACGGCGGGCTGGCCCTGCAGATCCCGCTGGGGTTGAAGGAGTGCTAAATAACTGGTTATCAATAATATACCCCAAACATCAAAATAACATAACCCGGGAGGTCAAAAACAAAAAAAGCCTCCAGTGAGGTGGAGGCTGTTAGCAGGTAGTTCATGGTTACTGCACATCAAGCAGATGTATGTCAAAATGTAAGGATAGAATAGGTTGTGATTGATAACCAAACGGTTGTACGTAATTCCGTCAGTTGATCGGTACGAGTAAGCAACATTTCATTGGAAAAAGGCGCGCGAAACAGGTCTCTGCATAATTAGACAGCCATTAAATCGGAATTGCTGCAAGAGATTAAAAAAAAATTCAAAAAATTTTAATCCTCCGGGTCACGTTCCTACAGAAAAATACCCGTGCCCCTTCGGATTAATCATTTGATGGGCCTTCGGCCGGAATATCTGTGATATTCCCTGCTTGGACATTAGGGGTAGTACCGGAGTCATTCGACCGCTTGCTCAGCAGCTCCCGGTAACGTTGTTCGTATTGGTCCCACTTATATTTCTGATAAAAGATAGCGGTGAACCCAACGATCAGCAGCAAGGCCACCATCAACACCATCATGAGGGACTTTTGAGAAGAAGCGCTGTTCTCCGCAGCCGCCTGTACATCCCAGCCGGAGGCAAAATTTATAACGATGGGGATCGCAAAAGCCAGTCCCACAGGAATGCCCACAAGAAATTGACGGAATACTTTCTTTTGCCGGGAACGATTCTCTTCCCAATACCGGATAAATGCCTCTTCCTGCTGTGTCAACATGGGTATTTTTGTTGTACAAAGGTACATATGAGGGAATTACCAAGACTTTTTTTTATCTTTAAGGCGCTCAAAATCCATATGTTTTGAAATTACCTTTACTACTGTCGCAGTTCCTATACCAAACTAAGAAGCTGGATCTACCTGGCATAGGCAGCTTTACACTCGATCCCAATGCTGTGATCCCGGAAGCTTCAGACCGAAATCCGCAAACATCCGCTTCGGGCATTAGTTTCAAAAATGCCACGATACCTGTCCCGGACGAGGCGCTGATACAATTTATAAAAGACCATACGGGTAAGATGAAACCCCTGGCCGCCGCCGACCTGGACTTTTTCCTGACCACCGGCAAACAGCTGTTGAACATCGGCAAACCTTTCTACCTGGAAGGCATCGGGACCCTCACCAAGAATAACCAGGGCAAATTTGATTTTACCCCTGGAGAATACGCCGCTGTAAAGCTGGGAGACATAGCCACTGAGAAAAAAAAGGTCTCCACTACCCAGTCTTTTGAAGAACCTCCCAGAGAATACGAGCCCACTTCGAATAATGTCCGCCAGGGCGCCCTGCTGCTGGCCCTTATCGCAGGACTCATCGCCATCGGCTGGGGAGGATATTATCTTTATAAACGAAATACCTACGTCGAACCCATCCAGGAAAACCGGGCCGTCGTCACCCCGGACACCACGCCCCAGCAGACGGCACAGACAGACACCGGCAAGGTCCAGCCCTCTACCCAGACTACAACATCATTTGCCGCCAAACCGGCCGATTCAACAAAACAAGTCACAGCTGCCACCCCACCCCCTCCCGGATCAACCATGTACAAGTTCGTTATCCTGGAGACAGAGAGAAAGGGACGCGCTTTACGGAGATACAATCAGTTACTTGGCTTTCAGTTAAATATAAAGATGGAGCAAAAAGATAGCGCTTATTTCAAGCTCTATTTCCCCATCTTTACCACTGTCCGCGATACCACCCATATCAAGGACTCACTGGCTGATATATACGCAGCTCATGTGACCATCGAACAATGACCTTTTGATCTATAGCTATTGACTGCTTATGCGACCGCGACCGAACGCCGCCTATTGGATCCAGCAACTGCAATTGACATCTCACGTCGAAGGAGGCGCCTTCCGGGAAGTCTACCGTTCAGAGCTGACGGTGTCCCCAAAAGCCCTGCCTGTATTCTTCCAGGGTAGCCGCAATATCTCAACGAGCATTTATTTTTTGCTGGCCAATGGACAATTCTCCGCTTTCCACCGGATAGCCTCAGACGAACTCTGGCACTTCTATTTTGGAGATCCCCTCCTCGTTTATGAAATAGGACATTCAGGCGTCCTGACCACCCATCGATTGGGCCCCAACATTGAAAAAGGAGAAAGCTTTCAGGTTGTAGTACGGGCCGGCAGCTGGTTCGCTTCCGCACCTGCGGAAGACAGCGAATATGCACTGGTAGGCTGTACCGTATCCCCGGGGTTCGACTTCGCCGATTTTGAGCTGGCAAACCGGGCCACATTGACAAAGCAATATCCGCAACACGCTGCATTGATCGAACGACTGACACGTCAATGACCCGTCGCCATGGCCAATGAGGCTGCCGGTACGTCGGGATAATAGACGATCCCTTCTTTCATCACCCATTTGACCTTTCTTATCTGTGAAATATTTAGCAGCGGGTTCCCCTCCACCACCAGCAGATCGGCCAGTAAGCCGGGCTTCACCCGTCCAACCACATCGCTGATCCTGAATACATCGGCATTTACTGAAGTGGCCGACCGCAAAACATCCAGGGGCTTCATCCCATATGCTACCATGGCCTCCATTTCACGCGCATTGTCCCCATGTGTATAAACACCTACATCCCCACCCATACAAATAGTCACCCCCGAAGCCAATGCCGCTGCAAAACTTTCCCGTTTCTTTTTTATACGATCAGGCTCAGGGTCCACACCTTTCTTCCAGCCATTGTACTGTTCGATGGCATCGTCGGCGGCCAGCGTTGGACATAACGCAATACCCTTTTCCTTCATTTGAGCAAATAGCTCGGCTGTACCATCATCTCCATGTTCGATGGTAGCGACGCCGGCCTGGATCGCCCTGCGCATGCCCTCCGCCGTTGTAGCATGCACAACGACAGGACGACCGCTGCTCCCTGCCGCTTCCACCGCTGTCTTCAGCTCTTCCACGGTAAATGTAGCCGCCGCTTTCCTGTTGAGTCCCCAACGGTAATCCGCATAGATCTTTATGATGTCGGCTCCTTTGCCGATCTGGGTCCTTACTTCCTTTACCAGCGCATCCCGTCCATCCGCCTCCGCCGCTCCTTTCACAGGAGATTCCAGGTCATAGCTCAGCTCCTTGGGACCATAGCTGCCTGTGGCGACAATAGCCCGGGTAGCAACGATCATATGCGGTCCGGGAATAACACCTTTTTCGATGGCCTGCTTCAAGCCGACATCATCATAGCCGGCCCCTTCCGTACCCAGATCCCGGACAGTAGTAAACCCCGCCAGCAAGGTCCTGCGGGCATGCACGGTTGCCCTGGCCAGACGCTCAGCCCTGGACTCTTTCAGCACCTGGTCATTCCAGGCTGTCTCATTATAAGGATGGAGGAACAAATGACTGTGCCCTTCGATGAGACCCGGTAACAGGGTCATACCTTTCAAATCCATTATGATAGCGCCGGACGGCGCCTTGACAACACCCACAGCCTCTATAATATGATTGTGCACCAACACCTGCCCCCCTTCCTGCATACGCTCCCCGTCAAATACCCTGTCGGGACGCAGCAGGTAAAAGGTATCCTGCACAGGATGCAACGGACGAACATGTATTTGAGCAGTCGCCGGCAACAGGTGGAAAAGAACAGGCAACAAGACAGGCAAACAAAACAATTTTCTCATGTCGATAGGTTTATCCTATAAATTCAGCCATCATACGGTGAAAATGATGCGTCCCCTGCTCCCGGGTCACCGAATAACGCCCGTAGTCATAATACCGGCTCCGGACACCCTTTTGCACAGCTTCCACCACCTCCTCATCCTCCATCTCCACGGTATCGAGACCGGACCCGGCGCCTGAGTTATATTTCGCAGGATCCGAAACATAGGTCAGAAAAGAAACCCTGGTCTCTCCCAGGCCAACAGGCTTTACAATATTTACGCTAAGCCCCCAGGGATAAAAGTTCATCATCAGATTGGGAAAGATAAAGAAATAATAGGCCGCCACCTTCTTCCCATAGTCGGGAGAAGAAGAAGGCAGATCAAAACAATCCTCATCGTCCTTGGCAATACCCAATTGCAGATTCGAATACCTGAACAACTCGGTAGTATAATTGCCAAAGTCGATCACAGAGTTCAGCCCCGCATGGACGAAAGGAATATGGAAGCCCTCCAGGTAGTTCTCGCAATAAAGCGCCCAGTTCGCCCTGACGGTAAAATCCCTGGAGAGATCGGGACGGAAAACAAAACTATCCAGGGGCAGCCAGTGCAGCCTGTCGATCATATCCTTCAGAAAAAGCTCCGCAGACAGCCGGGGGTCGAGGGACGAGAACAGCCATTTCCCCCACTGGAACAAAGGCAGCGAAGCCAGATCATCGTTCTTTCCCGGAAAATCTTTTACCTCCTTGAACTCAGGCATGGAGAGAAACCTCCCATCCGGATGGAACAAACGGCCATGATAACGGCACCGGAGATGGTTGACCTTACAAGGCTCATGAACGAGGATATTCCCCCGATGGGTACAGACATTGGACAGCAGCCTGCACTGCCCTTCCTTATCCCGCACCAATACCAGCGGCTCATCCAGATAATGCTCCAATAAGGTCAAAGGACAAGCATCGCCCGGCTCCTTGACAATGTCCGTGCTGCCGATAAATTGCCAGCCGGCCGCAAACAGCTTTTCTTTTTGTGCTTCGAAGAGGGCAGGATCCGTGTACAGACCGGTATCCGGCGTCTTGGCCTTGGCGATATCCGGGTCGATGGTAAATCTGGGCATAAAAAGGGAGTTGAGCATGTAATATAAGACCGTAAATTTGCACCCGCAAGAAGTTACATCTATGTCTGAAGATCTTACCATCGTCTCCGGCGCCAAATCCGAACAATATGCCTCCCTCCTGCCCCAGGTCAGGGCTGTCATCGAAGGAGAGCAGGATGCCATAGCTAACCTGGCCAATATCGCCGCTGCCCTGAAAGAGCAGTTCGGATGGCTTTGGGTCGGTTTTTACCTGGTTAAGGAAGGTGAGCTGGTGGTAGGGCCCTTCCAGGGACCGGTGGCCTGCACCCGCATCCGGAAAGGAAAAGGTGTCTGCGGCGCCAGCTGGCAGGAAGCCAGGCCCCTCATCGTTCCCGACGTGGAAGCTTTCCCGGGACATATCGCCTGCAGCAGCCTGTCCAGGTCCGAGATCGTAGTGCCTCTCTTCCGTGATGGGGAAGTCATCGGCGTATTGGATGTGGACAGTGTGAACCTGAACGCATTCGATGAGGAAGACCAGCGCTGGCTCGAAGAGCTGGTAAAGGCTATTCCAGGGGTAAATGTTTTCTGATTTTAAGTGTTTATTAGTACGGCTTGAAAAAATAATTTAATACCAATTTCGTTTAAAAGCATCGCACTTATTAAATGTATATGTCAAAATTAATCGTAAGCGCTTGCCTTGCACTGGCGGCCTGTAGCCTTTCTCCCAATTCAAAAAACACATCAACTGCCGCCGGCCACCCGAATGATTCAGCCGCCAAAACAGCAACCGTAAGCACTCCGGGTAACACCCTTCCCCCTCCTTCCGTTATCCTTGGCCGGAAACAAGTGCCCATTCTCTGCTATCACCAGATACGCGACTGGAAACCTACGGACTCCCGGGGTGCTAAGGATTATATCATGCCCATCGCCGATTTCAAGGCAGAGATGAAAATGCTGCATGACAGCGGCTACCACACCATCCTGCCTGACCAGCTCTATGCCTATCTTACCACAGGCGCAGCGCTTCCCGACAAACCGGTGATGCTCACTTTCGACGACAACGATGAAGATCATTATACCATCGCCTATCCCGAGCTGAAGAAATACAACTTCAAGGCCGTCTACTTTGTCATGACGGTCACACTCGGCCATCTGCCGCATTACATGAGCAAAGACCAGGTAAAAGAACTCTACAATGCCGGTAACGTCATCGGCAGCCATACCTGGGACCATCATAGCGTAAAAAAATACCAGGGCAAGGATTGGGAGATCCAGATCGACAAACCCACCAAACAGCTGGAAGCTATCACAGGAACGCCTATTCGTTACTTCGCCTATCCCTTTGGGCTATGGAACCGCCAGGCTTTCCCCGAACTACGGAAAAGAGGCTTCGTAGCCGCCTTTGGACTGGCTGACCGCCGGGACGAAACAGACCCGTTGATGTGTATCCGCCGGATCATCGTGGCGGGAGGATGGAGTTTGAAGACGTTCAATAATGCGATACACAGCTCGTTCAAATAATTAACAAAGAAATTTAAGAAGAGTGGGCCGGTACTTCCTTTCTCGTTGGGAGGCCGGCTCCTTCATTTCGCAGATAATTTTCCATCACCAGGGCCGCTGCCCCCGTCAATTCGGCATCATAACCTAATGCCGATACCTCGATACTGACATTGGCGGCCAGCCGGGGAATACAGTGTTCATTCAATGCCTGCTGAACGGATGTCTGCCATATCCTTCCTGCAGACGATCCCCTTCCGCTGAGTATGATCGTTTCGGGGTTCAGCAGATGGATCAGGATAGCCACTCCCCTTCCAATATTGTAGCCGGCTTCTGATAATAACTCTACGGCAAACTTGTCTCCCTTTTCCGCTGCAGATATAACAGCCCGGCAGGCTTGATCGACATTCTCTGCCGGCAGCTGGTGTTCCAGCATGGTCACGGCGCCGTTGCGGATGCCTTCCTTGGCCTTGTTCACTACAACCAGTAAAGAAGCTTCGGTTTCCAGGCAACCGCTTTTCCCACAACTGCACAGCTTGTTATTAGAGAACAACGGTAAATGGCTGAACTCGCCTGCAAATCCATTATTCCCCCTGAATATCTCGCCGTTGAAGACCATACCTAACCCGATGCCCCATCCCAGGTTGATCACCATAACGGACCGCTTATTGTGTGCGGCGCCAAACCTGGATTCGGCTAGCGCAATAAGGCTGGAGTCATTCTCGATGTAAGTCTGTATACCTGTCTTCTCCGTGAGATAGCGCATCAGCGGTACATTCCCTGTTTCCAGGAAAGAATAATTCACTCCCTTCCTGGCATCCACGAATCCAGGCATACCTATTCCGGTGCCCGTAATTTCTTGCTTGGGGATACCGGCTTCATGGATACACTCATTGATCATTTCAGCTAGCATGTCGGCAGCCCTTGGATTGCCGGTAAGGGGTAATGGAAATTCCTTCATAGCTGTGACATGCCTGCGTTGCATATCCATGATGACGATGCGGGTAAAGAACTGGTCCATGGAGACAGCAACGATAAAAAAAACATCTGATCGTAGGGAATAGAGTAAAGGGCGCCTACCGCCAGTGGAGGGAGCATAACCGGTTTCTACGATGACCTGGTCTTCCATCAACGCATTGAGCGTTTTTGTCACCAGTGGTAGACTCATACGAATACGATCACTTAAATCTGAGCTGCTAAGGTTTTGTGCGAAATATAACTCTTTGATGACCCTTTTCTTATAGAGTACATTCTTTTTTGTCATAGGATGAATGAGAGTTTGAAAACAGGTTTTTTCCACACAAAACTACCAAAAAAGTGCCTGTTTACTACAACATTAACAACCAATTACTTAGAATAACACAACTCACTCAAACTGTACGATTTCGATACTATAAATGTTTCAATATGATCTTTTGTGAGACCCAGCGCCCTATACGTTCGCCTGACAAAAGCCCTCCTTCAATAGCCGCACGATAATGTATCCCTCCATAAAACCGGGAAATGGCAGCTTCATTCGCAGCCGCCTGGAAAGATGGAAAATGCCGAGCAGGCAGACCAAACTCCTTCTCGGTATCGTCATCAAAGGAAAAACGCTCGCCCAGCAGCCCTGTAAGCACAACCGCAGTCGCACTGGAAAGAATGCTGTGACCGCTGGTATATTCCGGGAAAGGCGGCGTCTGTAGTAAAGGCCTCCACTCTTCATCGATATAGGCATCGATATAGCTTTCAGGACGAATGACATTGCTGCGGTATTTCTCATCCCAGCAGGCAATGAATGCATCGAATAAGGTAATGGATACCATCGTATAAACGGCTGAGGTCTCCAGTATAGTTAGGCCTTTTTGCCGGGCGGCCAGCCCTACTATCGATATCCAATGGCCGCCGGGGGAGATCTTTTTTACTGCATAATGCAGATGCCCTTCCATAGTGACGGCAAAAGGATTACAATCCCAGAAATTTGCGATGTCCTTTTGCTCCTTTGAAAGCTGGTTACCCGTAACATAAACATCATGCGCTTGTTGATAAAAGACACTACCGGTATCTTTACTGAATGGCGGAGGCTGCGCAGGGCGGAACTGGCTGCAGCTGTCAAGTGTAACGGGCCGTATCCTGTTCCAGTAAGGCTCTACGGCAGCCATATAGGCCGGAGGGGTCGGTATCCACTTACCTTCCTGCTTCAGGAACTTATATCTGCTGAGCTTACGCGTCTCCTTATATTGATCCTTATCCGCCCATGACAGGATAGAGTCCGCAGCCATCCTGCCATAACGTAAGGAAGCCTCGAATAAAGGCCTCTCCAGCCGGCGATACATCTTCAGGATCAACTGTAACGAATCCTCCAATACCGGTTCGCTAAATATCAGCCGCTTACCCACAGTCATAAAAGCGTATACAGCCGCCAGTGAGCCATTGATCTTTTCACGGGGGGTCGGCAGATCAGGAAATGCCCGCACCTGCCCGTGAAGGCTCCAGTAATCACCCGGATATGCTTTTACCAGCACTTCATAAGCCGCAATATTTGTATAAAGATAGATGCGGCTGGCCACCGGAGGAGAAAAGATATCGTGCACCATCACATCGGTAACTGCTTTTTCAGCCCTGTGTAAGGGAGCCGCGTCCGGAGATCGATCCAACCGGCCTGCCGCCAGCGAAACGCCGGTCTGCAGACAAAAAATAAGGTAAAGCCATCCTTTCATTTTCTATTGACTTTTAGCACTTGTACAGCATCGTTATTCTTTCCAACGATCAGCAGCTTTTCTCCGGATGAGGTTGTAACTTCTACTGCCCTCCTTACATCTCCGCCCACATAGAGCCCGCTGACAACCGGATCCACAGACTGATACGCACCTTCGGCAGTCCCTTTCAACAGTAAACCGAGGCTCGCATCACAAGCGCCCAACTGTGTGCGATAGGGATAGAAGTTACCGGCGATCAGCAGATCGGATATGCCATCTCCATCAAAATCATCCGTTATGGCGGCAAAAACTTTAGAGAACTGCACAGCGGGTGGCAATGCGGTAAATTCATACTGCTCTGTCCCTTTACTGCGGAGGATACCCGAAGCCAGCTGTTCACAGGTGTAAACCCTGGCGTTCGCAATCTTGTCTCTTGGGAAAATATCCTGCAGCGTAGCATCCGCATAATCACTGTAATGGATAAATTTTTTCTTCAGGGCTGTTATCTGGTCCAGCAGCTCATCACGGGATGCCATGGGATAGCTTTTCCCCTTTATATAATAGCAAAAAATAGGGTCGATCGCTCCGTTGTCATCAAAATCGGCGGCATACAGCGTCATCGGTTGTGACACAGACGCCTTGAACTGGCTGTTATAACCGCCATTACCCAGGACAAAGCCGGTCTTTCCATCCTTATCTGTGGGCAGCGGGGTAATGGAGGACCACATACCATTGAGATGCGTCAACCCGGCCTTTGCCGAAACATCGGTAAGCATGCCCTTTTCATTGTGGAATAGCTGTACGGACATCCAGTCGCCTGCCAGCAGCAGTTCGGGATAGCGATCATTGTTCACATCGGTCCACACCGCTGTGGTGACCATACCCGGCAACCGCAAAGCCGGACAAACCTGGTCCGTCACATCTGTAAAATGCACTACTCCGTCCCGGGTATCATTCCTTAATAAATAGCTTTTGGAAGGCAGGGGGAAAGAGCCGGACATCCCCCTGCCGCCTATAAACAGGTCTATGTCACCATCCTGGTCAAAGTCGCCGGCGGCTATTGCCAGCTTGCTGCTGAGCATGGAAGGCAAAGCTGTTTCGGAGGCTCTTGTAAAATTGCCTTTCCCATCGTTGATATACAGCTGGTCCTGGAACTCTGGAGACTGATCGGCATATTCATTGCCGCCGCTGACGATGTACAGGTCCAGGTCACCGTCATTGTCCGCATCAAAGAACAACGCATTCACCTGCTCATGCACCGTGTCTGTCAGCCAGGGTTGAGCCGGCGCAGGTATGAACCTGCCTTCATTTGTCTGCAGGAAAAGCCGACCGGCCTGTCCGATAGCGCCCCCCAGATAAATATCTTCCAGCTTATCTCCATTCACATCCCCTTTTGCCAGTGCAGGCCCCTCACGGGACAATTGGTATGGCAGAAGAACTTCTTCCTTGAAATCCACAAAGTCATTCTCCCTGTGGATAAAAGACAGCCCGGAACTTTTGGTAACATCTGTGAACAGCCGGTATGGCTGGTGGACAGGTTCCTCCGAGGCCACCGCATCCTTTTCATTCAGCTGCAATATCTGATCAGACTCAACCCCGGTAAACACAGTCCGCTTACCTGAAGGCCAGATCACTGTTAGCTGCCGGGCAGTTGCCTGGGCAGGGAATCCGAAAAAAAGCTCCGGGGCCATCGTGGACTGGTACCCTCTCACAGGGTATAATTCCTGGTACTGTTTTGTACCATCGGCCATTGTTAGTATTGCCCTGGCGCCATAAGCCTTGGTGTTCAACCCCTCGCCGGAAAGCCGGATACACAGGAAATGATTTTTTTTCAACTGGTTCTCATCATTGCGATATACCTGGGCTGGCTGATTGTTGTTGCATATGATCAGGTCGAGATCACCGTCGTTGTCCAAATCGGCATAAGCAGCAGCATTCGACACGCCGGGCTGCGACAATCCCCAGGCGGCCGATACATTCGTAAATCCCAGATTGCCGTTGTTATGAAATAGGTAGTTAGCAAGCTTATTGGACGGCATCTGGCGCACCAGCTCATAGGTCTGAAAATCCTGGTGCCCTTCTTTAGCTGCCTGCACTTTTGCGTCAGGAACAGTATACTTCAGGAAATCCATATTGGTGAAATCGCGGAGGTAGCCGTTACTGATAAAGAGGTCCTTCCATCCATCGTTATCAAAGTCCGCAAAGAGTCCCGCCCAGCTCCAGTCCGTATTCGAGACGCCCGCCAGTTGGCCTATCTCGCTGAAACGAAGGTGCCCCTCGTCATCGACGCCTTCATTGAGATGCAGCATATTCCGCATCTGCTGATGATAGTAGCCGCTGTCGAGCAGGAGATGATATTCATCGTATTCATCCGGCCCCTTCAGCAGTTTTTGCCGGTGATTGTCCTCCGGCAGCATGTCCAGGGTCAATACGTCCGGGCGGCCGTCATTGTTATAGTCGGCAATATCGCTGCCCATGGAATATTTTGAGATGTGGGTGAAGCTCCGGCTCAGGGATTCTGTAAAATGCCCGTTGCAGTCATTGTGATAATAACAGTCTTTTTCTGTATAGTCGCTGGTTGTATAAATATCCGGCCATCCATCTCCATCAAGATCGCTTACCGTCACGCTAAGTCCGAAATTCAATGCATTGTTCACGATGCCTGCGTCCAATGTCACATCCGTAAAATGCATATTACCTGAAGCATCCCTGTCATTGCGAAATAGCCGGTTGCCGAATTGAAAATTGGGCGTGCTCCGTATCTTCCGTGTATTGAGAAAAGGATTGTAAGTGTGATTGGAGTGGTTCAACAGGAACATGTCCAGGTCGCCGTCCTTGTCGTAATCAAAAAAAACGGCCTGCGTGGACTGGGTACCGGGAGCATCCAGACCATAGGCCGGGGCCATATCCTTGTATAAGGGCATTCCATCCCGGATGCCCTGGCAAATAAACAGCTCGTTGCTGAGACGGGAAGGATCGTCGTATTTACCCGAATGGCAGACATATATATCCAACAGACCGTCCCCATTGACATCGGCAATGCTGACACCCGTAGACCAGGTACCATTCCCCTGTACACCTGCCTTATGAGTGATGTCCTCAAATTTGAATCCGCCCCTGTTGATGAATAGTTTGTTGGGGCCTGTATTGCCCGAAAAGAAAACGTCGTTCAACCCATCATTGTTCAGATCGGCAATGCCGACGCCTGCGCCGTTGTAGAGATATTCATACCGCATGACATTGAGCACGTCCGTCTCCACAATGTTGTTCAAAAATGTAATGCCCGACGCCTTGCCTTCCATATGGGTAAACATCGGTCCTTCCGCCGTCTGTGAAAAGACGGTCCCGCCCTTCGACAGAAGGGTAAGCAGGAGCAGTAGTTTTGTTGATGTCTGTCTCATTTTACTCGAGATCGATATTCTCATCTCCTTGCCGGTAGGGCAAAAAGATCATCATCAAAGTCATCATTTCATCGGTGGTCTTCATATCTCCATAGGAAAAGATGTTCTTCGGCGGGCTGTTTGGATTAAAAGGATTGTCGGCCGTATTGTCATAAGTGCCCTCTATGTGTATGATGGATCCCTTGGGTATTTTAACCAGCTTTTTAAAACGGTAGATCTCCTGCCAGCGGAAGTCCCAACGAGGGATATGCACCAGGCGGATGGTATCGCCGGACGGGGCGACGGCATAGGCCAGGTATTCTTTACCGATGAGGTGCATGTGAGGCCATACGTAGAGGATGGATTGATCATCATTCGGGTTGCTCACTTCCAACGTAAATTTCTGCACCGAGCCGGCCTTGATATAAAAAATGGGTTCGATCTGCCGCTCGCCGATACCTCCTGACCCGAAGCTGACCACTTTAACAGGGCGCTTGATGGGAGTCTTTTTAAAAAAAAGGTTGACCCCGAGTTTGGCAATGTCGTCCACGGCCGTGGGTGCAAAATGCACCGTCAGCAGGATCACTCCCCTTTTCGGCATCACCCATCCGAAGTCTTTCGGATAGGACTCATAGCTGGTACCCGGTATCCACCCCCCATAATATGTAATGGTCTTGCGATAGGGCTGATATTGATCGAACTTGCGCCGGTCGTCCTCCGTAAGGTTGATCAGTTTATCAGTACTGTATATGTCGATAGCCGGGTCCGGTACAGAATGGATAGCGTAGTTTGCGTGATGGATCAGCTTTTTATTATTGCAATATAATTCGATGGCTTCGACATTGAACGAATCCTTCAGCTCGAAAGGTATTTTGAAAATAATATAGCGCTCAAGATTATCCCCCGTAAGATGGAAAGAATCGGCAGCATACAATACCAGGTCGGGTTTCCGGAAATAGCTGGTGCCCGGGACAAAAGCCTCTTTTAGATAGGCCGTGTCAGGCTGATCACCTTTAGGCGTTTTGGCGTCTATCCATTGCATAATCAGCGACTTCTCTTTCTCCGACAGGGATCTGTCATTTGCAAATAATGTATAATGGTTATCCGCCTTCCACGGCGGCATATAGCCTCGTTGAAGGACATCGCGGATAAAGGAAGCTCTCTTGGCTACATCTTCATAGGTGATCAGGGGAAAGGGACCGGTCTGCCCGGGTTTATGGCAGGGGCTGCATTTAGTACGGATAATCGGAGCCACGTCCGTAAATGTGATGCTTTGACCTTTTACAAAGGTCAGCAACAAAAGAAGAGAGAGACAAAGCAGAGGTCGTTTCATGTTAATAATCGTTGATGAGACAGCCTACAGGCTTATTAAAGCTGATACGGACGGGAATGTGCTGCAAAGTTTCATCGATGGCGTCACGTAAATAGTATTTGGTTGGACGGGCGCTTTGCATGCCCAGTTCCTTCAACCAGTTATCAATTGCGCCATGGTAATAAATTTTGTTTTCGCCCCGCAACAAGAATACTTCGGGCGTCACCGTTGCCTGTAAAGCCGAGGATACGATCTTCCCTGAATCGATGTAGACGGGAAACGTTATCTTGTATTTCCTGGCAAAGTCTTTCACATCGTCAGCCGTGTATGCCTTGCCTGGGATGATCCCGGTAAAAATTACCCTGCCCTCGCATCGGGCGCGAAGCTGATTCAGCGTCAGCGTATAATTCTTGCACAAGGGACATTCGGGAGAGAGGAAGACAATGACCTGCAACTGTTGTGTATCGTGCAGTGAAAAAGGCTGTGCCTTGTCAGCGGCAGGATCCCAAAGACAGATAGTTTTCTGGGCCGAGGCGCCGGATATCAAAAGCATACACGATGCATACACCGACAAAAGAATTTCCTTCATGCTGCCTTTTTAAAATCTCTACTAAATTAAAAAACTCCGGGCTGATATCCGCCCGGAGTTCAGTTTATTTTCAGCGGACATTAAGGCATGTCCCACCAAACGCGACCTTTGAAATCGCCGGGATTATCTCCCCAGTTGCCATCGCTTTTCATTGCAGCGAAAGCATCCTGCTGGTTCTGATAGTTCAGGTCGGCAGGAGTAAGGATGTTGAGTGCGGCTCTCCTGGGCAGCGTCAGGGCTGCACCGTTAAGCGTGGTAGGCTCCCAAGCCAGGACAGAAGTGGTGTTGGGATAGCCCGTACGTTTCCACCAGGCCCACGCTTCGCTCGGTTGACGGAAGAAGTCGAGATAAGCCTGGCAATAGATCTGGTCCAATGCCTTGGCTGCATCGAATTTCGCACTGCTGAGGGTTAAGTAATCGCTGATCTTCTGGTCAGATACAGGTGTATACCCGGTAACCTTAGCAGCTTGAGCGCGAGCGTCATAAAATCTGATGGAAGCCTCGACGCCTTTGTTATACCATGCTTGCGGATCGTCATTCGTAATGCTCTTAGCCCCCAGCTCGGCACGGATAAAGCAATATTCGGCATAGGTAAGGAAGGGAAAGAAAGCCTGCCCGCTACCGCCGCCGGCTCCGTCGCCTTCATCATAGTCGGGTGTGAACATACGATGTTGCAGCTGTGACAGCAGGCTATCGGAATGCTGGAAGAGATTTGCATTTGGAGCAATGCTATCAGGGTTGGTGGGTGCGCCGATATAGGTTCCTGACTTGATCGCCGGACGGTAATACATTTGCAGCCTCGGATCTCCGGTTGCCTTCATGAAATCTACAACAGGCTTGCTGGCCAGGAAACCGGTGGGATTCCAGTTGCCCTGGTTAGCTGAGTTGGCATAAGAAGGACCCGCATACAGTACCCAGCTGTCAGTATAGTCGCTCATTTGTTTGGCATCTGCCAAAACTTCCGTAGCGATGGATTTCAGCTTGTTCGGATCGCGCTTCATGAGCCGCATGGCTATCTTAAGGCGTAGGGCATTGCCGATCTTGGTCCAGGCCAGCGCTTCATCGGCTGCGCTCAGGCCGGCAGGAAAGAAGGGGTCTTTTGCGCCGTAGGCGGTTTGAGTACTGGCGTCTGTCGACTCCAGGCTTGCTACCGCTTTCTTTATCTGTGTATCCAGGGTATCGAACAAAGCCTGCTGGCGATCATACTTGGGCGTTACCGTGCCGCCATACCGTGCCTGGAACGCTTGCGAATAAGGGATATCTCCGTTGATGTCGCTGACATAAAAGGCATAATACGCCTTGAAGATTGCGGCGATATTTACCTGGTTGACCCGCTTGGGCTGCTCGGAAGCCGGCAGCTTGGACACCATGTTGGGCACATCACTCAGATCAGTGCCGGTACGGCCGTAAAATACCTTCGCGTATCTTCCATTGAAGTTGCCGGTGATATTCAATGCGCCGGCCTGCGTCCCACCTGCACCGGTGGCATATTGCATCCACAGGTTCTCAGCACGCAGGACATCATAAAAAAATTCAAAATCGTCCTGGCTGCCTGCTGCTGCGGCCAGGAACTGGTCGGCCGGGTCCACGGAATACAGGGTATTCGGGTTGATATTGGCGTCGACAAAAGATGACTTCTTACAGGCGCCTATGGCTAAGCAAGCCATAGACAGCGATATGATATAATTTCTCTTGTTCATAATTTAAATTTTGTGGGTTACAATGTTAGAAACCAGCTTTAACAGAGAAGCCAAGGCTTCTTATGTAGGGTAATCCACCATATTCGGCGAAACCAGCCGAATTGTTATTATAAAAACCTTCCGGGTTGATGCCGTCCTTGGCAGTCTTGTGCAGATAGCCCAGATTCCTGCCAGTGACAGACACCCGCAGCGAACTGAACTTGATCTTTTTGTAGATGCTTGCAGGCAGATTGTACCCGACGGTCACCTCGCGCACAGCTACCCAGGAATTCTCGAAGATGGAATATTCGCGGATACCAGTGCTCCATTTGGAGAGGTTCTCGTAGTAAGCATAGGCCGGTATGGGTTTTACAAGGTTTGCCTTCACTGCATCGGCGTAAGTCATACCGCCGAGGTCAGTGGCTCCGACCATGGTGCCATCGGCAAATACTGCATCGGGTATGATGCCATCGTCATGACTGCCGCTCGCGTCGGTATAGGTTACACCACCCAGGGAAGCATTACGGCCGGGAAGGGAGTTCTTGAAATTACCGCTTTCAGAGCCGTACTGGTGCGAGGCGGAAGCCATCACGCCGCCGATCTTGGCATCGATCTGGACGCTCACGCTGATATCCTTGTAACGGAATTCCTGTGTAGTGCTGCCCATCCATCTTTCCATGATATTCCCCAACGTCTTGGTAGTTCCGTCGTAGTTGCCGGAACGCATATATGTGTAGTAGTCTCCTGTAGCTCCATTGACATTACCGACTACCCTTTTGCCCTGTACGGCGGCATTCTTCCCGCTGTAGGTAGCGAAAGCATAGTTGGAAAGCACAGTACCGTAATCCTTTCCGACGACGGCGTTGGCGGAAGCGTCGGCGCCAAAGGCCAGCTCCAGCTGCTTGGTGGTGGTGCCCGGAACAAGCGCGATGATCTTATTGCGGTTGCGGGTGAAGTTGACAGTGGCATTCCATTGGAAGTCCCTTGTCTTCACGGGCGTAGCAGTCATCAGGATCTCAATACCCTGGTTCTGGATATTGCCGGCATTGACAGCCCTGGAAGTCACGCCGCTTTCAGGTGGGGCAGCCAGCTCGAGGATCTGATTGAACGAATTCTTCTTGTACCAGGCTACGTCGAAGCCCAGACGGTTGTCGAAGAATCGGATGTCGGCGCCGAATTCCAGTTCCCGCGTACGCTCGGCTTTCAGATCCTTGTTACCCAGCGTTGAACCATCGAAGGTATACAAAGGCTGGTTGGCATTGCCTGAATTGTTGAAAGTGCCATTCTGTCTGTAGAAGCCGATGGTGTTGGTATAATAAGCATCGGGATAGGCGCCGGACCAGCCCAGGCTGGCGCGCAGCTTACCGAACGAAAGAATGGATTTATTGCTCTCTTTGAACATGGGAAGCTCAGTAAATACCCAGGAAAGACCGAAACTGGGATAGAGGGCGGTAATTTTCCCATGCCCATCCTGGTAAGCTAGTGTCGAAGTCCAGTCGTTACGCAAGCTGGCATTGACGGTAAGCATGTTCTGCCAGGTAAGGTCGCCATATGCATATACGGCATCGATACGCTTGGTGGCATAAGGCCAGTTGGAATTGTTCACCGACACATTGGCCGAGCTGACAGAGTTGCCGATGTTATATAAACCTGGAACTACCAGTCCGCCGTTGGTGCTCACCTGCTCGGAGAAACCGCCAAGGTCACGCACCGTTTCACCACCTGCCGAAGCATTTAGGGAGAAATCCTGGCCAAAATCCTTCGTATACGTAAGTAAGCCCTGTACACGGATGTTCCGGTAGCTGCTTTGAGTTAGACTATAGCTACCTCCCGAAAAGCCCGCGCCAGTTCCCAGGTACTTATCTTCAGTATTATCATTATAGTTCGTAACGTTAGTCCGTACGAGACCGGTAAGTCCGGGAGCGATATTGATTGTCAGGTCCAAATCCGCCAGCAGGTTGCTTTCCTTTCGGATGGAGTTCTCCTCGAAAAGATGAAACATCGTATGCGCCAGGTAGTAAGGATCTTTCGAAGGACCGGTCTTATAGCCCCCCCGCGCCGAATCGATATAATTATTACGATAGTCCATGATAGGCGCATTCCTGGGCATCAGGTATGTGAAGGCAAACAGTGGGCTATAGGTTCCACCCTGGAGTATCGGGTTCCGGATACGGGACATGGTATAGTTGACGCTGGCCTGCAGGTTGAAGATCTTCCCGATCTTATGAGTGGCTTTCAGCGCAAAGCTGTTCCGGTCCATCCGGTTATTTGGCATAACGCTGTTGTTGGCCAGATTCGACCAGGAAAAGCGGTAGGTGCTGCTCTCATTACCACCTTCGATTGCCAGGTTGGTATTGATATATTTACCGGTGATAAAGAACTTCAGGGGATCGTTGGCTACCCAGGGCCTCATCTTTCCGTCGAGGTCCAATACCATGTGACCGTCGAACTTGGGTCCATAAGAATATCCGGCCTCACCAGGCGTCAGATAGATATTGGCATATACGGGGTCTACGATATCATTGCCGCTGCCATCTTTGTCAAAAGTGGGCTTGATACCACCGCCATACACATTCTGATAATCGGGCAGCTTGTACGCCTTATCGAACGACTCCGTATGGGTCAGCGTGATACCAAGGTCCTTGCGGGCCCGTCCTTTCTTGGTCGTGATCAGCAGCACGCCATTCTGAGCGATACTACCATAAAGAGAAGTAGCCGCAGAACCTTTGAGGACATCCACGCTCTCATAATCGTCGGGGTTGAGATCCTTCACAATATTACCGAAGTCCTTGTTGGAACCCCAGCTGTCTGCCCCCGTGTTGCCAGGCTGGATCAGGATACCGTCGATGACGATCAACGGCTGCGTATTGGGACGCAAACTATTGTTACCGCGGATACGGATCTTAGCGCTGGAAGAAGGACCGCCGGCGCCCTGTCCGACGTATACGCCCGCAACCTTACCCTGAAGGGCAGCGACAAAGTTGGCATTGTTGGCACGGGTGATCTCATCACCTTTGATCTCGGTAACTGAATAGGCTACCTTGCGAATATCTTTGCGCTGTCCAAAGCCTGTAACCACTACTTCGCTGAGGTTCTTTGGATCCGAACGCATAACCAAATTAAACGCACTGCTGCTGACTGGCACTGTTTGAGAAAGATAACCAATACCGGAAAAAACCAGGCTTTCTTCACGACCGGCGGCTATCTTGAAATTTCCCAGCACATCCGTGGTCGTGCCGGTCTTTGTACCTTTAACTGAAACTGAAATCCCCGAAAGCGGGTTACCCACACTATCCCTGACCGTTCCGGAGACTGGTATCCGGTCCTGGGCCAATAGTGCTGTACTCCACATGCAACATAGCATGGTCAGGAGCAAGAGAGTCTTTGACTTTCTCATCGCGTTGTAGTTTTGATTTTGAATATTTGCTCTGTTTTTCTTTCATATGGCCGGGCAAGCTGATCACCGGTCTAGGTCATTACAGTTCCGCCGGTGTGTTTTATGCCTTTCTTGATAAAACCCTTTTCGTAGTTGTCCATCACCAGAGCCGCCGCACCAATGAGTTCGGCGTCAAAACCCAGTTCGGACACTTCAATTGCTGTATTGGCAGACAGCCGGGGAATGCAATGCTCATTTAGCGCTTGCTGTACCGGCGCCCGCCAGATCTTTCCCGCCACTGACCCTCTTCCACTAAGCACGATTGCTTCAGGATTCAGCAGGTGGATAAGGATCGCTACTCCTCTGCCGATGTGATAGCCTGCCTCCGACAACAATTCCACTGCGAACTTGTCACCTTTTTCCGCAGCCTTGATCACCGCTATCGATGCCTTGTCTGTGTCGGCAGTGAGAAAATCGCCGTTCTTCAATGTAGTCAGCCTTCCGTGCCGGATACCTTCCCTTGCTTTCTCTATCACTACCAGCAGAGATGCCTCTGTTTCCAAACAACCGCTCTTACCGCATGAGCAAAGCCTGTTATTGAAAAAAAGAGGAATATGGCTGAACTCTCCTGCTAACCCTTCGTGTCCCCTGAACAGCTCGCCATTCATCACCAGGCCCAGACCAATACCCCACCCCAGGTTGATCACCATCGCACTCTTCCTTCCTCTTGCCGCGCCAAAACGGTATTCGGCGAGGGCGATCAGGCTCGAGTCGTTCTCTATATACACGGGCACTTTTATTTTTTCGGCCAGATATTGAGGTATGCTCACCCCATCCAACTCTAAAAAGGAATAATTGATCCCCTTTTTTGCGTCCACAAAACCGGGCATCCCTATCCCAACACCCGCTATCTTTTCCTTCTTTATCCCGCTGCGATGGATATGGTTGTCAACCTTTTCTGAAAGAATATCCAAAGCCTGGGGGTTCTTGTCCAGGTACAGCTCGAACTTTTCAGGCTGGGTTACCTGTTTCTTTTGCATGTCCAGAATTACCACCCGGGTGAACAACTGGTCCATGGCCACCGCCACCACATACAATACTTCGGGCCTCAACGAATACATTACAGGCCGCCGCCCTCCTGTTGAAGGCGCATAGCCGGTTTCTATAATATATTGTTCATCGATAAGCTCATTGACCATTTTCGTAGTTAACGGAAGACTCTTTTTTGTTTGGGAGCTTAGATCACTGCAGGATAAGGTACCGGCGAAGTATAACTCTTTTATAATCTTTTTTTTATAAAATATAGTTTTGGACATTTTTTCGCCTTTCTCATGCTAAATTAATGTTAAGTTACAATACTTTTATAAAAAAATACAAAAGTAGTCACACATTTTTTATTAAGTGACCTTAATCAATAAAATTTATGCAGGAAGAATCCCCGGTAAAGTTGGAAAAATGAGGATTTGAACGGGATTATTTACCACTCAGCCAATCCCTGAACCAGTAGCCGGAATTCTTGATAGTGCGCAGTTGCGTGTTGAAGTCTACATGGATGAGACCGAAGCGGGCCTTATAGCCTTCCGCCCACTCGAAATTGTCGGTAAGGGTCCAGGCAAAGAAGCCCTTGACATTGACCCCTTCTTTTTTAGCCCTGAGCAGGGCCAGGAGATATTGTTGATAATAGTCGATGCGATCCTGGTCATCCACCACGCCCCCTACCAGTTCATCTTTAAAGGCGGCGCCGCTTTCGGAGATGATGATCTCCTTCACTCCCCCATACAGCCAGAACCGCTTGATCAGGCGATAAAAGCTGTCGGGATTGATCTCCCAACCCATGGCGGTGTGAGGCACCTTCCGGGTGACCGCTTTTACCTCCGAAGCCTGGACGATGGGTATAAGCGCATTATGCCGCACGACAACGGGGAAATAATTCTGGATACCGATGAAGTCGAAATTGAACTGCATCCGCTCCGTATACTTCCAGCTTTTATTATGCAGCTCCAGCTTTTCGAGGAACTTGAAGTCCTCACGGGGATACCCTCTTCCCAAAGCCGGTTCGATAAACAGGCGGTTCATCAGGATATCCAGCCGTCTCGCGGCCTGGATGTCTTCCTGCGAATTGGTATACGGCAGCACCTCGGAGCAGGAATACGTAGTGCCGATGTGGGCATTTTTCACCAGCTGGCGAAGGATACGTCCCCCCTCGGCCTGGGCCAGAGCGGTATTGTGGATAGCCGGCAGAAAATTCGAAAGCCCTATTTTTCCGGGGGCATGCTTGCCCAGCATATACCCCAGGCTGGTAAAGCCAAAAGGTTCATTCAATACGATCCAGTTCTTTACCTTATCGCCATATTCCTCCGCGCAAAGCGTAGCATAGCGGACAAACCACCGCAGCATAAGATGGCTGGTCCATCCTCCCTCCTTTTCCAGGGCTGCGGGAAGATCCCAATGGTAAAGGGTGACATAAGGTGTCAGCCCCAGCTTAAGACATTCGTCGATGACACGATGGTAAAATGCAATACCTTCCTTATTCACCCTGCCCGTCCCTTCAGGAAGGATACGGGCCCAGGAAAGCGAAAATCGAAAGACACTAAAGCCCAGGGCCTTTGCCAGTAAAAGATCGTCCTTAAAACGGTGGTAAAAATCGCAGGCCACAGTAGGCCGGCCACCTCCCTTTATCTTGCCCTGCCGCCGGGAAAAGGTATCCCAGATGGAAGGCCCCTTGCCATAGCTGTTCCAGGCGCCTTCATTTTGTACGGCGGCCATTGCTACACCCCATGCAAAATCATCTCCGAATTCCTTGGCTATCAGTTTGTGCAGGTTTGTCACCACTGGACGGAAAATTTAAGCCGCAAATTCGGGCTACAGGATGTTACGTTAATATTAAGCTTAGGTTATTTTTTAGGCTACAACGAACGAATGCAGGTCAGGGTTCTCGCCGGCATCTACCCATTGAGTGGAAGGATCCTTGCGAAACCAGGTCATCTGCCGCTTCGCATACTGACGGGTGTTGATCTTGATACGCTCTACAGCCTCATCCAACGACAGCTTCCCTTCCAGGTGATCGAAGAGCTCGCTGTAGCCCACCGTCTGCAACGCATTCCATTCGCGGTAAGGCAGCAATCCCCTTACTTCCTCCAACAGTCCTTCTTCCATCATCCTGTCCACCCGTTGGTTGATGCGCTGGTGCAGAACCTCTTTCGACAGGGAAAGACCGATTTTCTCTATTTTAAATGGACGATGTTTCTTCTCCCGCGTCCGAAAGGCCAATATGGATTGCCCTGTAGACCGCTTTACCTCCAGGGCCCGCATCAACCGTTGAGGATTTTGTATCTCCCCTACCCTGAAGAACTCGGGATCGCTGTCCCTCACCTGTGCCTGCAGCCAGTCTATCCCAGCCTGTTCATACATCTGCTGTATCTGCTGCCGGATCATAGGGTCGATGGACGGAATGGTATCGAGCCCTTCGGAATAAGCTTTTATGTAAAGTCCTGTGCCGCCGACCACAACGGCAACGGGTGGCTTGCCTGCCGCCGTCTGCCGCCCAAAGATATCCTGCGTCCATTGCAGGGCCAGCTCTTCAAACAGGGCTGCCGTCACCTCCTCCCGGATGGAATGGGAATCGATAAAATAATGATGTACTGCCTGCAGCTCCCGGGGGGACGGCTTGGCTACGCCGATATTCAATTCCTTAAAGCATTGACGGCTGTCGGCTGATATGATCTCTGTGGAAAGTCGCTGTGCCAGGTGGACAGCTGCTGCCGTCTTGCCCACAGCAGTCGGGCCCGCGATAATAATGACAGTAGGGTCCTTTATGACGGTGATTTCCTTCACGTTCGGAAAGATAGGCTATTCCTCTGTACCGGTTTCTTCGCTTTCGCTTTCCTCTTCATTCTCGCTCTCCTCTTCCTCCGCGTCTGTGCCGTCTTCCGCCTTTACGCCAAAGCCTTCCGTACCCTTGGTGAGATCATATTTTTCTTCTATCTCGGTGAGCTTGTCACCCACCAGCCCCTTGGTGCCGTATTGACTAGGAGGGATGCCTTCCGACTTGACGACGGCAGGATAGTCCAGCTTTCCATTCTCCTCTTTCGAAACATTGATCAATTCCACGAGAAAGCTCCAGTTCTTTACAAAATCGTATACGTAGATGAATTTCTGATTGGGGTCCCGGATCTCCGAGCCAATCGTTGTCGCATCCATGATTAGGGGTTCTACCTTATACGGCTTGTCATATTTTTCCAGTGTTATTTCCCTTCCCCGCTGCCAGTTGTCGTTGCTGCGATAAAAGGTGGCCTGGTGCTTACTGTCGAACTCATAAGCGCGCAGGATCACCTGGTGCAGTTGTAAAAAAGACTGCGTATGCCTCACCGCTACATCCCGGTAAATACTATCATCTTCCTCGAAATAAACCCTGAATTTCAAAATGGCCATAAGCACTGATTAATTCAAGAAACAAAATTAAAGATATAATTGGGTCACAATATAATATGAATTATTTGGATTTGCACCTGCTATTCCACCAGGACTTATTTTACAGGGATTAACTTAAGTTCGGCGGCTTTTTTCATCATAAATTCGGCCGCAGCCTCATAATTGTTCTCAATGACACCGTCAAGGATAGCTTCCCTTATGGCATTCTTTAGCTCACCCACCGTCCGGCCGGGCGGCAGCCCGAATTTCTCCATGATCATCTCACCCGTGATCGGCGGTTGCCAGTTGCGTATCTGATCTTTCTCCTCCACTTCCTTAAGCCGTTGCCGCACCAGCTCGAAGTTGTCCAGGTGACGGCGGACCTTTTGTTTGTTCCTGGAAGTAATGTCAGCCTCACACAATGTCATCAAAGCGTCTATATCGTCGCCCGCATCAAAAAGCAGCCGGCGTATGGCCGAGTCAGTGATATTTTCTTTCGTGAGGCTGATGGGACGAAGATGATATTCCACCAGCTTCCTGACAAAACGCATCTTCTCATTTTGCGGCAGCTTGAGCTTTGCAAATATCCGCGGCACCATCCGTCCCCCTACTACTTCATGCCCATGGAAGGTCCAGCCATGGTCCTTTTCAAAGCGTTTGGTGGCAGGCTTGCCGATGTCATGGAGGATAGCCGCCCATCGCAGCCAGAGATCGTTCGTATGCTGAGAGATATTGTCCAGCACCTGCAGCGTATGATAGAAATTATCTTTATGTCCCAGACCATCGATGTATTCCGCGCCGGCAAGATCCACCATTTGCGGAAAAATGATCTTCAGAAGACCGCTGCGATATAACAGATCAAACCCAATGGAAGGCTTGGGGCTGAGGATGATCTTATTCAGCTCGTCGGTGATCCTCTCCTGCGAGACAATGGCAATACGGGGAGCATCCTCCTTTATGGCCTTGAACGCAGCTTCGTCGATGGTAAAATTCAGCTGGGTGGCAAAGCGGGTAGCCCGCATCATACGCAGGGGATCATCGCTAAAGGTCTGCAAAGGGTCCAAAGGCGTACGAATGATCCGTTGATCCAGGTCCTTAATGCCGTCAAAAGGATCGATAAGACGGCCATAGTCCTCCCTGTTCAGACTGATAGCCATGGCATTAATGGTAAAATCACGGCGGAGCTGGTCATCCTCGATGGTTCCGGGAGCGACCTGCGGGTTCCGGGAATCCTGGCGGTAGCTTTCCTTACGTGCCCCCACGAACTCGATCTCCCAGTCATCGAGCTTTATCTGGGCGGTACCAAAATTCTTAAAAAAAGATACAGTAGGCCTGGGCTGGAAGCTGCCGGCCACCTTGTGCGCCAATTCGATGCCATCCCCCACACAGACGATGTCTGCATCCTTCGTAGGCCGGCCGATCAGCTTATCACGGACAAATCCCCCGATTAAAAAACAGGGTACGCCCAGCTCCTCAGCTGCCATGGCTATTTTATTGAATACGAATAGCTCTTTTTCGGTACAAGTAATATCCATAAACGCCACAAAGGTACGTTAACCCAAGCTGTTGATCAACTGCTCATCGCGAATGAAATGAGCACAATTAAAATGCCCGAGCGGGCAAACTTTATATCCATGCAGCCCGCAGGGACGGCAGTCCAGAGGCTCCGGCGTCTCTACGATAAATTTCCTGTCCGACAGCGGACCAAAGCCAAAGGCAGGGATGGTGCTGCAGTACACCGCCGTCACAGGAGCATTGAGGGCCGAAGCGAAGTGCATGGGGGCCGAATCGTTGGTGTAATTCATATGGGCATCCCGCATAAGGGCGGCGGATTGCAGGAACGTAAGCTTTCCGCTCAGGTCGGTCACCCGCGGGTCATCTCCCTTTATATAGGCACATAACGCGGAATCCGATGGAGCGCCTAGTAAATACACCTTATACACACCCGGCATCTTCTTTATAAGCTCCACCCACTTCTCCTTGGGGTACTGCTTGGTGAACCAGACGGAAGCGGGAGAGATCGTGATATACGGGACTCCTTTATACTCTTGTACTTTCCTGAAGTCTCCCCCCCCCGGATAAAGCCGTGGCATGGCAGGCGTGTCATCCGTAAAGGAGCGTATTAATTCCTGGTTGCGTTGCACCTCATGCAATGGTGCATCGGCCGTACTTACAATATGCGGAACGCTTTTCGTAAACCAACGGCTCCACGGATTCTTGTCAAAACCGGTCTTCTCTTTTGCGCCGGAGAGCACTGTCAGCAGACCGGTGGCTGCAAACCGTTGTACATTGATGACAATGTCATACTTTGTACGACGAACCTGTTTTATCAGCCTGAACAGATTACGGAGTTTATGCTCTTTTTTATCCCAGATCAATACTTCATGGATAAAAGGATGGCCCAACAGCAACGCCTCATTCCCTTTGCGGACAAGAAAGTCTATTTGTGCGTCGGGAAAATGAATGTGGAGCTTCTCGATAATGCCTGTCGCCAGTACCACATCTCCTATAAACGCCGTTTGTATGACCAGGAATTTTTTCACGTCGCGAAGGTACGCCATCAGGGGCGAATGACCGACACCGTACCATCTTTATTCCACCGTACAATGGCAGACGGATCGCGGGGTACGGTATCCTGCTGCCGGTGGCATACGATATAATCCACCCCTTCCTTCACCCTGGAGTCGATGGCCATAAAATTGGCAGGTGCAGGCTCCCCTGAAATATTCGCGGAAGTGGACACGAGGGGCTTACGCAACCGCTTGATCAGATGCCTGCAGAAAGGATCATCCACCAGGCGGATGGCTGCTGTGCCGTCGGCGCCGGTCAGGTTGCCTGCCAGTCCCACCGCCCCTTCATAAATGACAGTGGTCGGCTTGGTCACCGTATGCAGATAATCGAAGATCCGGAGGTCAGGCTGGCTCGTGTATTTCAATATGTCTCTTTCATCCGCCATCAGGACGATGAGGCTTTTGGTCTCAGCCCTTTGTTTCAAAGTAAAGACCTTGCTGACAGCGGCGGCGTCCGTGGCATCGCACCCAATCCCCCAAATGGTGTCGGTGGGGTAAAGGATCAATCCGCTCTTTTGCAGCACGGTCAGCGATTGTTCTATGTCCTGTTGAAAGTCTGGGGAATGCATACGCCGTAAAGGTAGTATGTTTGCAAAAAATTTTTAGATGGAATTGAAACAACTGATTGCGGAAGCCTGGGCCAACCGGGATCTTTTAAAGGAAGCCAAATATGCGGATGCTGTAAGGGCCGTCATCGAGGAAGTGGACAAGGGCCGTTTGCGGGTAGCCTCTCCTGCAGCCGGCGGCGGCTGGGCGGTGAACGAATGGGTCAAACAGGCCATCCTGCTGTATTTTGGTATCCAGCCCATGCAAACCTGGGACATTCCACCCTTTGAGTTCTATGATAAAATGCTGTTGAAGAAAAATTATAAGGACCTGGGTGTTCGCGCCGTTCCTCATGCCGTAGCGCGATATGGCGCCTACCTGGCCAAAAACGTAGTGCTGATGCCCAGCTACGTCAACATCGGAGCCTATGTGGACGAAGGCACCATGGTAGATACATGGGCCACTGTCGGCAGCTGTGCACAGATCGGTAAGGGCGTGCATCTCAGCGGCGGCGTAGGCATCGGCGGCGTGCTGGAACCCCTGCAGGCAGCACCGGTCATCGTCGAGGACGGCGCCTTCTTAGGCAGCCGCAGCATCGTGGTGGAAGGCGTCATCATAGAAAAGGAGGCTGTACTGGGCGCCAACGTGGTGCTGACCCAATCCACCAAAATTATCGATGTCAGCGGCTCCTCCCCCGTGGAGTACAAGGGCCGGGTACCTGCCCGCAGCGTAGTGATACCAGGCACTTATCCCAAGAAATTTCCTGCCGGCGAGTACAATGTCAGCTGCGCATTGATCATCGGTCAGCGCAAACCGAGCACGGACCTGAAAACCAGCCTGAATGACGCTTTGAGGGATTTCAATGTATCCGTCTAAGCAGAATACATTACTGGCAGGCTTCCTGATATCCTTTACAGGGGCTATCCTGTTCTCAACCAAGGCCATCATTATCAAAAAAGCTTTCCAGGCAACATCCGTGGACGCGCTGACACTGCTGACGCTACGGATGTTGTTCTCCCTGCCTTTTTATATCCTCGCAGCTTTTTGGGGTACCCGCTCTTCCACCACTCCCAGGATGAATGCACGGCAATGGTTATGGGTTATCGTACTGGGTATATTGGGCTATCATCTCAGCAGCTATTTTGATTTTGTAGGACTGCAGTACATTTCGGCCGGTCTCGAACGGCTCATCCTTTTTCTCTACCCCAGTTTTGCAGTCCTGATCAATTCTTTGGCTTTCCGTCAGCGGATCAGCCGGGTACAGATAGGTGCATTGTTACTGACCTACACAGGCATAGGGATCGCTTATTTCGGCGAATTAAAGATCGATACGGGCAATGTCCATTTCTACTGGGGCAGCTTTCTTGTCTTCCTATGCTCCGTCACCTATGCATTTTACCTCGCAGGCATGGGCCGGGTCATGACAGTGCTTCCGCCTGCCAAATTCACCACCTACAGCATGCTGGTAGCCATTGGAGGAGTATTCCTTCACTTCCTGGTACGCGGATGGGTCAGCGGCGACTTCAAAATACCTGCAGCTTCCCATAATCTATGGATCTATGGCATATTGCTGGCCTTATTTGCCACCGTCATCCCCTCCTTTATGCTCTCAGCAGGCATGAAAAGGATCGGTGCCAACAATGCAGCTATCGTCACCAGCATTGGTCCTGTTTCCACCATCCTGCAAGCCCATTTTATATTGGGCGATCCCATTTTCGCCGAACAGGTGGTCGGCACCTTGCTGGTCATTGCAGGAGTTCTGCTTACAGGCTGGAAAGCACGGGCGATTGCAACGGAACCTTCTGCACCAGCCGGTTGATATATTCCTGCAGGTGGCATTTTGTGCAAAATCCGTTCCCGCTGTCCTTTTATAAAAAAAATTATATGAGTTTATAAACGTGTCGCGCTCACCAACAGGTGTGTCGATATCGCCCATAACCGTGTAGCAAAACCGACGCTAACTGCGCTTTTTTGCCGCTATTGCGGATGTCGCATTTTCTATTTCAGGACCGGTGATATTATCTTGGACACCTAAACCAAATAAACCCTACATGAAAGCAACCTTTCAGATCTTAACTCTATGCATTGTCGTATCCGTACTCAGCTCTTGCGCCAGCATTGTAAGCAAATCTACCTGGCCGGTGTCGGTAGACAGCACCCCCACCGGTGCCACAGTCACGATCTTCAACAGAAGTGGACGGCAGGTATATAAAGGCACCGCTCCTGCCACGATGTTTTTAAATTCCGGAGCCGGCTTTTTTAAAAAAGAATCCTACGTGATCCGTTATGAGCTCGAAGGATATCCCACACGCGAGATCCCACTGGAATTCAAGGTCAACGGCTGGTACTGGGGAAACCTTCTGCTGGGCGGGGTCATCGGTATGCTGATAGTGGATCCTGCCACAGGAGCCATGTATAAACCAAGTACGGACTTTATACAGGCCACCATGGTCAGAAATCCCGTAAGTGGACTCAATGGGAATCCCGGACTGAAAATTTGCAGCATCGGGGAGATCCCTAAAGACATGGAAAAACAGCTTGTAAAGATAAATTGACCCCGTTTAGGGGCGTCCTTCAATAAATTTGGATTTTTCTTGGGCAGCTATTTCTTCTTTTCCTATATTTGCAGCCCCGAATGAGGAACTGCTGCTTGCAGATCGTTCACATTCAAGCGGATGCCCAGGTGGCGAAATTGGTAGACGCACTGTTTTCAGGTAGCAGCGCCGTAAGGTGTGCTGGTTCGAATCCAGTCCTGGGCACCAAAAAGCACATTAACCCGTTGATAATCAACGGGTTAATTTTTTGGCGGGTCAGATTTTGACCCATTTTACCCCTTTCTACCACATTTGGTGACCCACGGATGACCCACCAACTTTGTATTTTTGACCCACGGAAAATGCATTGTTTTATAGGTATAACAGTAATAGAAAAAAAGTCACGCGGCGAAGGGCAACAGAGGATCTTCTATACGTTGGCCTGGGGCCGCGAAGCAGGCCAGCGCTCTGCAACAGGTATCTTCACCTATGCTAAGCCGAAAGACCAAATTCAAAAGAATCATAACAAGGAAGCACTTGCCATCCTGGAAATGAAAAAATCGCAAATGGTGCTCGACCAGCAAACCATTTCAGCAGGCTACATCCCAAAGCATAAGTATAAAGCTAACTTCCTTGACTATTACCAGGAGTTTGTGAACAACAACCGTCAGAACAATAACAGGCATTTACCTAATAGCCTGGATCACTTTAAATCGTTTTTGAAAAAGGCTTTTATATCTCCCAATGACCTAACAGAAAATCTGTGTCAGCGATTTCAAAAATACTTGCTGGATAGGTTCAATGGCGATACGCCAGCGAATTATTACTACCGGTTTAAACGAGTAGTGAAGGCAGCCACCAAAGAAGGGTATTTTCGAGTCAATCCTGCTGAAGAGGTCCCTGCAAAATCAAATAAGAATTATAAGCGCAAAGGGCATCTTGAAGTTGAAGAATACCTTGCCATGTTGAAAACACCTTGCCTGTATAATGAAGTCAGGGAGGCATTCATTTTATGCTGTTATACAGGTCTGCGTTGGTGTGACGTAAAACCGTTGGAATGGAAGCACTTTAAAAGTAATCAGTTGGTTTTTTTCATTAACCAAGAAAAGACGCAGGTTGAACACCGCATAGAATTACACGAGGTTGCAAGGACTATTTTGGAACGGAGGTATAACAGCTTTCAAACATTACCACCTCAAGGTAAAGTTTTCAAATTGCCTTCACAAGATATGGCATTGCGTACACTTGATACTTGGTGCAGTGAAGCAGGTATTGAAAAACATATTACATGGCATTCAGCCCGTTTGAGCTTTTCTATACTATTGCAAGATGCCCGGGTGGATGATGCAACCGTTGCATTGCTTTTGGGGCATACTAGTACTGAGTATGTTCACAAGACTTATAAACGATACAGGCCTAAAAGTCAAGCTGACGTTATTGCAAAATTACCTGGAACCGGATTTCCACCATTGAAGAGCGTTTCATAAGTGAACTTTTTAATTCCAGGACAGAAAGTAAATAATATTGATTTATAACCATTTACAAGCAACGAGGTACAATTGACGAGCAGCAAAAATGGTCAAAAATGAATCGCTTGTCCGAAGCAAAATTGTGGATAATTTCTCCATTTTTTAACACCGGTAATTTCGCCGGTTATGTCTTCAACACGAGGAAAGTGATAACACCAAAAAGCGTCTATTGTCGCGTGGCAGCCGGCTAACATTCTTGTCAACTCCTAAATGATAGATCTTCACCGGGTCGAATTATTTGCCAGGAGCCGCCGGGGATTTTTCCCGGATCATGAATACGCAGGTTGGGATGTGTTCGGCAACGAGGCCAATAACTCTATTCACATTCCTGTGAAGGAATAAAATAACCCTGTATGGAAAAAGAAAAGCTCATTAATAATTTTTTCGCTGCTGCTGAACAGGATTGCCGCATAGCACCTGTTCACATCAGTCTATATGTCGCACTCCTGCAGTGGTGTGCAAAGAATGGAAATGCTGATCCGGTTTCGTTCTATGCAAGGGATATTATGCCGCTGGCAAAATTCTCCAGTAGTACAACACTGCATAAATGTATCAGGGACCTGGATAAGTTTGGGTATATCAAGTATGTGCCATCTTATAACCCTTTTTTGGGGAGCCTGGTATACTTATCGGAAGCCAAATAATTTGCTTGTGGCGATTTTGAATATGAGGAGGTGGATATGATGAAGCATCACGATTTGTCAATTATGAAAGCAGTCGCGCTTTGTATTAAAGACTATTTAAAGCCTGAAGAGGCAATGATCTATACCAACCTGGGTCGTACCAGGCTGGCCATGAAATGCGAAGAATACGGCATTTATAAGAATGCAAACGGGTATTATAAGCGTGCGGACCTGGATTTGATTCTATCGGGGGCACCGCCTAAGATCAATGAGGCGGTCGAAAGGTTGAATAAAAAGAAGGGATGGTAAACTTACTAAATAAGGGTGTTATATTTCAAGAACTTGTCGCCATACCTGATAAAATGCTACTGCAAATAAGGAAAAGATTTCCTATTTGATGGTAAACAAATATCCTTCTAATTGATAGACTTACGACTAATCTGTATATTCGTAAACCATATGAAAGAATCCTTATGCCCCTGACCATTATTTTTGATGAAAAGTTTACATCAATAAATTTAGATGCAGTAATCGCCAAATATTGGAAAGATAGCTTCACCGAAAGAGAAGTGATCTTCAATTTGAAAAAAATTGAATGGATTTCTCTTGAAGAAATGACATTCTTATTCGGGTGGATACGTGCCATCAAAAGGCAAAATAAAAAGCTGGCTAAAATATTTGTTGAACTGCCCTCACTTCAAGAATCTGAACCTGAGATCTTCAAGAACGACCAAATTAGGTCAGAAATAATCCGAAGAAGAAGAACTAGGCTAATTAGTTTATGGGATAAGTGGAAAATATACGAAAAATGCGAACTTCAACCAGACGATTTCAACGTAACTAGCGAAATAAATAAGTTTGTTAATAAGCAGGAACTCAACGATAACAATTGGCACAAAGTAGTGCCATTTTTTGCGATACCAATAGGAAAATATCAAAACGTAAACGAATTACGTGAAACCATAAAAGCTGAGATTGAACAAAAGTTTAAGTTACAGGAACACGTCCAGCGAATCTTAGCTGACAATACCTCAAATTCCGTCTTTTCCAATAAATCACTTAGCCAGATAATAACGACTGAGTTGTACCTCAATGCAATTCATCATTCAGAAAAAGGAACAAACAACGAAGAAAAGGAATGCTATTTTGCAATAGCTTTAAAAAACAAGATCAATGTTCAGAAATATATATCTGGGAAGAATACGGAGGGTAAAATCATTGATAGTAAAATGGGCGAAATAGCTGTTCAACGAATTTTGGAACGAAATGCTAAAAATGAACGACCAATAGATGAGCGTGGTTTTTTCCAGGACCCAAAAGATCAGAGCCGATTCGTCAATAATTCATATGTTGAATTTACCTTCATTGACTATGGTCAAGGAATTCCTGATACATTGAGATTAACATATAGAAAAGAAATTGAAAACCCCTTAAGACAAGATTTTATAAGGGCTCAACTATCCAACATCCATTTTTCTAAGGATAAAAGTTATAAAGTAAATGAAGACAGCCTAATTCTTGAGTATGCATTTCTTCTACATTCGTCAAGGCACCCTTTTGAAACACAACTGCAAGTGAATGAATACATCCCTCGGGGGCTTTACTTTTTGCTGGATATTATTAAACGTTACGATGGTCAGGTAGTAGTAAAAAGTAATAGGGGAAAAATCGTATACGATTTTTCTAGGACGTCTATTATAAAAGATGCCGTTACTTGGGGAGAAGAGCCAAAAAATTCATTTTTTCCCGGCACATTAATATCCATTTATATCCCCGCGGAGAAACGAGAAGGCACGGTCAGGTTGAATGCGGTGCAACGAATATTACAATATTCGAGGGAGGAGCAAAAAGTTCAGAATGAATACCTAAATGTTGGAGACCTGCAAAAAAAAGCAATAGCTGCCTATCACAAGAATAACTCTCTTACTGAGCCATCTTTATTAGAGCTTTATAACAGCTTTTTCAAAGTCCTTAACGATGAAATTGATACATTGAATAAGTCTGCTTGTATTGTGTATCTTGATTTCGCAGGCTCCAATTCGAATGTAATTGATCATAAGATTTATTACTATTTATGTAATTCTCCAAAAATTAATGAACATACGTCTCTCGTAATAATAAACCCTCCTGACAGGCAAATTTTAAAAAACGTACAACAAAGTATACTAAATTCAAGTGACGCGATTTATAGACCAATTCCTTGCGTCTTTGGAGTAAATGATGTCATATGGATTGGAATAAAAACTTTGGACGACGAACAAGCATTAAATAGATTATTGAAATATGTTGCATCAGGGCAAACAGCCGCCGTATCTGACTTCAGAGACGTGTATTCTCTAAGTGGCAACGTTGTGAGAATAAAGTGGGTTGATAATAAACGAACAAGGGGTAATGTATCACTTGAAATGGCTCCGGTAGAGGAAATTATGAGCATGAAACTCCTTGTACCTGAACTGAATAACAAACATCTTTTTGAGACCATTCCGGCGATGTTTATTAAAGGAGTGTTATCAAAAGAGGAAAAGCATAAGGTCTTATTAAAAAAGAAAGATCAAGTTTACTGGACTTCAGGAGGTTATTACCAAAATGAGTTTATAAGATTTATTGAAAAATTATATGAAATTAATTTTATAGATCAAAGTGCTTCAAGGTTTCAAAATGACTTTGAGTTTGGGCGAAAAGTTTCAGAATATTTAATTAAAAAATACGAGCATTTACTGGGAATAAGCCTGGAATTCGATTGTATTGTAAGTGTTACATTAAGTAGCCAGTTATTGGCGAATTCAGTAAGAGATATATATTGCCAGCACAAGAACATAGAGGAAGAAAAAGATAAACCAGTAATAATTCGGCTAGCGAACTATTACGAGTTTACAAGCGAGCAAGCATTTAAGAAAATAAAAAAATATCAGCGTGTTTTAATAGTTAATGACGTTATTTCCACAGGCAGGTTAAACGAAGAGATTTATACAAGTTTAGTAGGGGAAGAGAAGAAGGCTAATGTTATTGGCATATTTTCAATCGTCGATTCCAGAGAACAAACAGAGATTGTGAATGGAAAAGAGATTTTGCCGGAAGTTGAACACTTTTGCAATAAAGAAATTAATGATAAAACAATATGGCTGCTGCGGTATCCCATCAAAAAATTTAGACATATTCCAAATCGGAATGCGGAAATAATATCAATTGATCCCGTTATCAATACGCCGAATACGATGAGGTATGAGAGAAGTGATGTCAGCCGTCTAATATATTCCGACACTAATGAGAAAGGTTATAACAATGCCCATTTTTTATCTGCTATACAAGATCCCAAGATGTTAATGATAGGGCATCTTCATCACAATGTAGCCCATCATAGCTACTTTTTTAAGCTTCACGAATGGTTTTTGTCGCTCGAGGGCCAAAAAGTGATCACTTATATGTTAGACTCGATCCGGGATGGCAATTCAGGAACTAATTATAATGCAGTAAATAAAGGAAAAACGATCACAACTGTTGATTTCCTTCAGCATGAACTCGCAATCAATGAGTCGTATTTCAAAGAGCACAACGTTACTACGTTCAAACAGTATGAAAAAGTAATGGCAGAGCTTAAAAAGCTACGGGCTGAAGTAGACGATCTCGAATTGCTTAATTATGAATTAAAAACCAATCTGGTCTTTTATCCTATGTTCAGTGGGGCCGAAGTTTTAAACAAAGGTGACTATAAGAAGGTCTTTCGATTGTCCTCGCATGCAGATTTCATAGTTTTTCCACTAGGGAGAGTGGATACACCCAAAGGATGGAGATTTACATTCCCACCAAAAGTTTTGAATGAAATAACTGAAAAATACAAGCATATTTTTATCCTCGACGATGGAACTTGCACAGGCGAAACCCTGATGCAAATAATTGATTCTGTGGCATTTCTGAATGTAGAGCGAATTGCGGTATTATCTGTTGTTGGGCGGTTAGAAGACTTTCAAAGGGAGTTTTTTAGTCGTCTGCAGTCGATAAAGGTAATCTATGAAAAATCGGATAAGGTTGTTCGAAATCGAATAGTTCCACTAAACATCTTTTTTGGAGCACACTTCCATATCCAAGTATACCCGGCCTTTACGTCCAATTGTCCCTTTTGTGAAGAGCTTCAGCATTTGAAAACGGAGATGAACTTAAACCCGCCGGAACCAGTGGCAAGATATATTAGAAACCGTGCGGAGGATTTGGATGTTTTCGAAACAGATGGCTTGCGCTATGAAAATTTCAGGCACTCAGATGGTAAGTTATTCAATGGCCTGCCTCCATATCTACCCCAAGACATTGATCGCAGGAAGCTTTTTTTGTACCGCGATAAGATAGGAAAATTGTCTTCGTATCGAACTTTCAAAGAATATCTTCAAGGTTTTAAAGATAACAATCTTGAAATTTGGATCGCAGTACTTCTTCACGAACCAAAATTATCGAAAACAATAGAACAGCTATTACCATCGCTGAAAAATGAATTACTTAAATTCATCCAGGACGTTTTGAAAATTCTAATTTCTGACGATATGCCGCCGCGACTTTCCGAAACTTTGCAAAACCTCAGATTTAATTGGAAGCAATCTCAATTAGTCCGGTTCCTAAATTTATTAGATAGAGAATACCTAACTGACTCTAAGAACCTTAGGGCTGTCATTAATTTCATTCATGTATCAAGTAAACCAGTTCACATCATCAATGACGTTTCTGAATCACTTGATACAATTGCCTATCATTTATGGAAATTGGTACTACCAAACCAGAAAGGTCGGGTAGATGAAATAATTTCTAACCAGTGTATTGTAACTGTGGCAGAAATTTGGAACGATATTGACAAAAAAAGAGCAGATCATGAAAAACACCAACGTCGAAATCTTGTTACTTGTTTTGACAGGCTTATTTCTTGGATCCGGCTTCATCAGGGATTACAAAATAGGCCTCAGGATATTTTCATGTTATTGAACCGATTCTACCAAATTCGATCCGCTGAATTTCCGAATCATAACAGCTACGTCATACAGTTCGATCTTCTTATCGCGCAGATTCAAAGAGTGCAGAATTTAATGAACGTACTCAAATCTGAGTTCGTTAATAGCGATGAAATTCAAAAAGTGAAAAATGCGGCAAAAGAAGCGTTCTCAAAGCTTAACGAAAGCCCCTTAACTTTGACAAATGATTCGAGATTTCAAAAAATCATACCTAAATCCACCATCTATGATGAATATTTCGGGAGTGACAAAAGATGGGACAGAGTAATTGGGTATATAAGCACAAAAATAGAATCTTTGACTGTTACTGGAGACTTAAAAATGCAGATTCCAGAAATAATGCAATTGGTTGAAAAATTTAAAAATATGTATCTATCTGGTCGTTCACCATTTGCGAATTATTTTAAAGAACATGAATCAAACTTTACAGACATATTTCTAAAAACTCATGAAAACTTTGAGGGGACAATGGCAGAAAGTCAAATTAATTTTGATGTTTCCGAAATCAAGAGGTTGCAGAAAATTATTATAAATATGCATCCCGATTTTTACAGGCAAATTTTAATTCAATTGTATAAGAATTCAATTAAACATACAGAAGTATTTCTTAAAACGCATTCAAGGAGAAGAGCTTTCATTCAGGTCACTAATAAAATTTCTGTTGAAGACAGAAAAATCATACTTCATCATTCTCAAAATATCCCAAACGAAAATGGGATTGGAAAAGGGTACGAGGATATTGAAGCCATCTTGGTTTTTTTTGGCGGAAAGTTAGTTAAAGACCCTAACCCTGACGTTTTTTCTGTTACAATTGAATTTGCACTTCCCGACTATTCTATAAATCTTGGACAATGAGCGACAAAATGATCCACTTCATTTTTAATGAAGAAAAGCCTGATGGTGACCCTTTTTCAAACCGTGTTTTAAATAAGGCTTTTCCAATCTGGTTAGTTAAGGACCTGCCCGGCTTTACAGCTTGCCTCGAAGCGTTGCCTTTAGACCATACAATTACCGTATGGGTGCATCTACAAGCAGTTTCAAATGTTGGTTTGAATGCCATTCCCAACCTTCCCTACGGACCTACACAAACTTTTAAAGGCGAAGATATTGCAGCAGTACTCAAACGGAGATTTGGCGATTCGTTTTTCTTTGAATATATCACCCGTGCTGATGTATCAACTTTACCACGAACACATCGGGACCAAATTGGAATTATTCATATTAATGAGCTCGAAGACAAGGTAAAAGAGGTAAGATACCATCATAAGGTGTCTGAATTACTTGGTCCTGGAATGAAAGAATATGACACAGTATTTATTAGCCATTCGCATCTCGACAAATCAATTTGTGATAAACTTACGAAGTTACTTGTCAACGGGTTTGCTATTCCGGCTGATAAAATATTTTATACATCTGGTACAAGTACCGGTATCCGGACGGGCAAAGCCATTCCAAATGCATTACAAGATCGTTTTCTTGAAATCGGACTCTTTATCTCGCTAGTTACACAGGAATATTTGAAAAGCGATGTTTGCAGAGGTGAAATCAATGCAATGAAATTGTTGTCTAAGTCACTAAATAATGCACCCATTGTGTTTAAAACAGAAGATGTTTCTTACAAAGAAACCGGTTTTTTGAACGAACATGATATTACACTCAATTTGAGTGAAAAACAACATTTTTTCAAGATATTTGATGACTTCAGATCATTCTTCAACCGATACCCATGTAAGCTTGAAAAATTAAACGAAGAGATAGATCTTTTTATAAATAATTTCACCTGAGAAAAACAGCGAAACGGCATTAGCGCAGATTCTACCGATAGATCTAGTTATATGAACTTCAATATTATCTGTTATTTTGGCTTGAAAAACTCAATACAAGTAACAACTTAAAAAGATACGAATGACAACGTTAGCATCTTGGGTTACATACAGTAAAACCGGTGAAAAGCCTGAACTTCCAAGGGCTATTTATATGATTTCAGATAGCCGCATTACTTGGGGGTCTAAATCGGTGCGCTGGGATGCTGGTAGAAAGGTTTTTAATTCACAAAAAAAACCGCATATTTTTGGGTATTGTGGTGCTGTTGTTTTTCCAAGTCTTGTACTTGGTCAAATAGTTACAGCTATAGATAATGAAATTATCTTTGAAGAAGAACATACTCCTGATGAAAAGCACGAACGAATATTTCAAACAATAAAGGTCTCATACAAACAGAGTCATAACAATCCCACGATGGATTTCTCAATTGTACATGCATGCAGATCTCATCCTTGGCCTGAAACAGCATTTTCATTCTGGCATATTTCATACAGGGCAAATACCAATAAATGGCGTAGTAATAAGATTGAATTACCAAATGAAACAGGTCTTATAATTACACTGGGTTCAGGTATATCAAGCGCTGAAAATCATAGAAGCCGTTGGCAAAAATCAGATGTAGGAGGCACCAGTCGATCGTTCTTTTCAGCGTTTTGTGATTCGATTAACTCAGGAGACGACAAGCTTTCTGGAGGACCTCCACAGCTCGCCGCGATATATACAAAAATGGCTGCGAAGAGTATAGGCATAATAAAAGATGAGCGTTACTTTCTACACGGTATGGAGCTTCAGCCCAACCCAATGCTGTCTAATATAGAATGGAAAGATGAATTATTTCGCGATGTCGATCCTTATACTAAAAAATTAAAGCAAGGAGCAAGGCCTTTTGCAAAGCCAAATTTAAAAAAAAATAGATAAAGCATTTATTTTGTTGCAATCGCATGCAGCAATACAACAGTTGTGCGCCATTTTAGACAGACCGGTTACTTAATAAAATTAAGTGAACAGAATGAATGTGGATCATGGGTAGCGCCCAGTATTTATTGGGAATAGATCCGCAAACACTAAAAATATCTATTTCTGATCAGATTAGAAATGAATACGGTAACTTGGAAGGGCGTGTACTGAAAAAAGCGAAAAGATAAGAAAGATCCAGACCCGGAAGGAATGAAAATGCGTTGGAGGGAATATATTAAGAAGAATTAATTTGGATACCAAAGGGAGCGAAACTACAGCCTTCGCGTGTTTGAGTAATTACCTTTTGCATGCAGCTTAATCCGAATATTAATGACTAATAAAACTTAAGAGAACGTGCCTTAACCAGCACACTACCAGATTCTACCACACACTTTCCAGTCCTGGGTGCAGATTCTGAAGTAAAGTGCCCCGGTGATTCTGGATCAAAGTGTCCCACCGGTGGGTGCGTAGATGATAAAGTTAATTCGTTTTGTCTTTTCTTAGTGATTCTCCTTTCAAATCTATTT
>Ga0105240_10000752_pt1 | contig 59142 bp, 51 predicted proteins | sample KBSC54metaG_FD_80426 | JGI IMG/M metagenome (GOLD analysis project Ga0105240, IMG submission 80426) | Corn rhizosphere microbial communities from Kellogg Biological Station, Michigan, USA - KBS C5-4 metaG | ecosystem: Host-associated > Plants > Roots > Rhizosphere > Soil | place: Michigan, USA... | reverse complement strand
TTGCCCGATATCGGCCGCGCCCCCGGTAAAGTCCTGCCGTTTTTTCCCATCTACAACTTTTTTGAGGATCTATGGTTCGTCTACTCCTGTCTCGCCGCCATGGATTACAACTTGCTGCCTCATCGAACACATCGGATGGCTGGAGCATTGGAAGAAGTTCCTCGAATGGTATTTGCTCCGGCGGCCAAATCCGGCCGTGCCCGCCGGTGGTACGTGGCCGCAGCCGCCTGCCCAGGGACCCGATTGGCCGCAACCATTCCGGGCGAAAACGATCTTCGGCATTACCCCGATCACGCCTTACCGTCCCAAAATAACGTATCCGAGCCTGACGCGACGCTCCCCTGCGCGTGATAGAATGCTCGCATTCCAGGATTGAAGCCACTGCTACACGCCACTAGGAATCGGACCGTCTCTACAATTTTGCTGCTCGGCGTACTTCTGTCCGCCGGTGGCGCAGTCGCGCTGCGACAGCTCGAAACGCGCCAATGGCGCAGCCTGTTTTCCCTGGGCACCGAGCGCCGCGCCCGCGCCATCCAGCGCCAGATCGACGGCGATCTCTCGGCCCTGAACGCCCTCCGCAGTTTCATGGAAGCCCGCTACCCCCTGACCGCTTCCGATTTCAACGATTTTGCCCGCCGCCTGCTCGAATCCCACCACAGCCTGTTAGCTGCCGAATGGGTGGCGCGCGTGCGCTCCGGCAAAGAGCGGCAGTCGTTCGAAGAGGAATTGCGACGCAACGGCCTCGCGAACGCGCAAATCACTGAAGGGACCCCGCAGGTCAGCCGCGTCGCCGTCGACCGTCCCGAGTACCACCCCGTGCGCTTCATCTTTCCGCTCGGCGACGCGAACCGCTCGGCGCTCGGTTATGACATGGGCTCCTGCGCGTCCTGTCTCAAGGCTTTCGAAACCGCAGCCACCACCGGCCAGGCCACCACCATGGGAAGGTTGAAAATCCTCGAGCGGAACGGCTTCGGCGTCCTCGTAGTCCTCCCCGCCTATCGCGCCGGCAGGACCGCGGGCCCCACCGACTACGCCATGATCCTCCTCCAGGTCGCGGGCGTGGTCGAGCGCGCGCTCCAATACTTCAATCCCGAGGAAGGGATCGACGTCACCGTGCAGGACGAATCCGCCACCGACGCCACTCGCTTCCTCTACTACCATCCTTCGCATGCCGTCGCCGGAAAATTGGATTTTGGCCAGGAACCAGTCGTACCCGCCGGATCGTTTCAGCGCACGCAAGCTCTCTACGTGGGCAACCGCAGTTGGAAGCTGATCTTCACGCCCACCGCCGCAGCTATCGAAGCGTCCCGCACATGGTGGCCCTGGCTGACTTTGCTGCTCGGCCTTGTTTCCACGCTCGCCGTGGCCGCCCACTTCCGCTCGGAGATCGCGCACGGGCTAATGTCCCGCCAGTTCTTGCAAGACCTGACCGACGCCAACGCGCACCTCTCCCGCGAAATCGAAACCCGCAAGAATGCCGAAGGCGCCCTGCGCACCTCCGAGGCCGAATACCGCCTGCTCTTCGAGGGCAACAACCTACCCACCTGGGTTTGCGAGCTGCCGTCGTTGCGCATCCTGGCCGCCAACGATGCCGCCGTTCGCCACTACGGCTATACCGCCGATCAGCTCAAGTCCCTGACGCTGTTCGATCTCGGAGCGCCCGAGGATACCGACCGCCTCGCCGAACGTACCCGCTCGGGCTTCTCTGCCAAGGACCAGGTCCTTCCCTGGCGGCATCGCAAAGCCGACGGCGCCCCCATCATGGTCGAGATGACCGGCAATCCCATCCGGTTCCGCGGACAGAATGCCTGCCTGATCATGGCCAACGATGTCACCCGCCGGCTCAAAATCGAGGAACAGGCGCACCAGAGCCAGCGCCTCGAAACCGTCGGCAGACTGGCCGGCGGCATCGCTCACGACTTCAATAATCTGCTGACGGTCGTCAATGGCTACAGCGACCTGATCCTGTCGGAGATCGGCTGCGAGAACAAGTTTTCCGTGCGGCTGTCGCAGATCCGTTCGGCCGGACAGCGCGCAGCCGAACTCACGCAGCAACTGCTCGCCTTCAGCCGCGGCCAGATCATCCAGCCCAAGGTGCTGAGTCTCAACGACGCGGTAAACGAAATGAGCCGCATGCTCCGCCGGGTCATCGGCGAGGATGTCGATTTCCGGTTGAACCTCTCGCCCGAGTGCCGCAACATACTGGCCGACGAGGGACAAATCAGCCAGATCCTGATGAACCTGGCCGTCAATGCCCGCGACGCCATGCCCGAAGGCGGCGCGCTCGTCATCACCACCTCCCCCGAGTACTTCGAAGAAGGCTCGAAAAGCCTGGACGCCGATGCCCGGCCGGGAGATTACGTTCGCCTGACCGTTGCCGACACCGGCAGCGGGATCGCCCCCGACGTGAAGGCCCGCATCTTCGAGCCTTTTTTCACCACCAAGGGAATAGGTAAGGGAACGGGACTCGGACTGTCCACCGTTTACGGCATGGTGAAACAGCAGGGCGGCTGGATCGCGGTCGACAGCGAACTGGGCCTGGGCGCCGCGTTTTCCATTTATTGGCCGGCCACGAGCGACCCGGTCGCGGAACGGCGCTCACCGGCGAAACAGGCGGTCCGCGGCAGCGAGAGCGTCCTCGTGGTGGAAGACCAGGACGACGTCCGCAAACTGGCCGTTTCCGTGCTCCAGCGCTATGGCTACACCGTGTACCACGCGGCTTCGCCCGAGGGCGCGCTGGCCTTCGCCGGCAGCTTCTTAGGACCCCTCGATATGCTCCTGACCGATGTCGTGATGCCGCACATGAGCGGTCCCGAACTGGCCATGAAGATCCGCCAGATCAATCCCAACATCCGCATCCTCTTCATGTCCGGCTACTCCAATGAAGCCAGCGGCCTCGACACTTGCGACCTCGGCGAACTCCCCTACCTCGCCAAACCCTTCACCGCCGAAGCCCTAGCGTCTTCGGTCCGCCACACTCTCGACCGCGCCTGTTTCTCGTTCACGAGTCCGGCGTAGAAATTGTTTCTTCACCACGGAGCCACGGAGAAAACGGAGAAAGCACGGAGATGTGGATATCACTCTAACGCATCCGAATATCGGATAGAAACCGCAAGTTAGAATGAAATTATGCTCCCGGCTGTCCTCTTATATGTCTCCCTGATCAACAACGTCCGGGATGCCATCGCCAATCGCGATTTCGCCGCCGCCGAGCAGCAGGTGCGGACCGCCCGCGCGCAGAACGGCGCTACTCCCGAAGTCGCCGTCGCGATGTCGTGGCTCGCCCGCGGCGCGTTGGACGCCAAGAGTTACGATCGCGCCGATGCTTGGGCGAACGATACGCGCAAACTCGCCGATACTCTCCTCCACTCCCGCAAACTCGATGCCGACAACTACCTGCCGCTGGCGCTGGGAGCGTCCATCGAGGTCCACGGGCAGGTGATGGCGGTGCGCGGCGATCGTGCCGAGGCCGTCGCCTGGCTCCGCGAACAATCCAAATTATTTGCTGGTACTTCCGTTACTGAACGTATTCGCAAAGACATCAATTTGCTGAGTATGGAAGGAAAACCCGCACCCGCCCTGGACGAATCCGAGTGGCTGGGCGCCCGTCCGCCGTCCCTGCTCTCTCTGCGAGGCCACCCCGTCCTGCTATTTTTCTGGGCGCACTGGTGCGGCGACTGCAAAGGCGAGGTGGCCATCCTGGCAAACATCCAGCGGACCTTCACGCCGCAAGGCTTGGCCGTGATTGCTCCCACCAGGTTGTATGGTTACGTCGCGGGCGGTACGGATGCGCCGGCATCCGTCGAGAAGCCCTATATCGAGAAGGTGCGGCTGCAATATTACTCGGCCCTGCCGCATATGGCCGCGCCGCTAAGCACCGCGAATTTCCAGCTTTATGGCGCCAGCACGACTCCCACGATCGTGCTGGTCGACAGAACCGGCATCGTGCGCCTTTACCACCCCGGAGCGATGTCCGAAGTGGAACTGTCCAGTCGAATTCGTGCTCTGCTGAAGAAGTAAGCCGCTGATTCAGGCGGTCTGCCGCTTGTTGGAAAAATCGTCCCAACGCATTCGGGAAAGATCGTATTCCTGCAGTGTCCTGATCAATTCGTCGATGGCCGATCGCCGTGCATAGAGGTAGTCGAGTTCCTGCTTGCGTCCCCGGTCGGGTCTGCTGGACGTGTTGGGCGCTTTCTTCACGAGCATAGTACATGTGTACCAGAACGCCTAATCCAATACAATAGGAAATATAGGAAGATCCCTAATCTAAGTTGTGGGAACAGTACTACCCTCATTTGAGTGGTAGTAGACTGTTAACCCTCTAATAACCCTGTAATTACGCTCTCATCGTTCGGAACGACGACCGGCGCATTCCCGTACGTCGAGCTTATTTGGGTACCATCCGGAGCCTTCAAAACGCCGGTATGGTAGCGGTGGATGAAGTCCGGATCCTTAAGGACATTCCCCGTCAAAACCGCCACAACGTCTGCATCGGCCGCCATTGTTCCGGCGGAAGTCAGCTTGCGAATGCCGGCCAACGTCGCCGCCGACGCCGGTTCGCACCCGATCCCCGCCCTCCCGATCACCGCCTTCGCATCGGCGATCTCCTGCTCGCTCACCTGCTCCACCACACCGCCCGTCGCCGTAATCTCGTGCAGCGCCTTCGGCCAGGACACCGGATCGCCGATCTTGATCGCCGTGGCCAGCGTCTCCGGATGTCCCACTGCCCGCAGTTGCGACCTGTCGCCCGACTGCATCAAATCGTAGAACGGCGCCGCCCCGGCAGCCTGGATCACCGCCAGCCTCGGCAGACGGTCGATCAGCCCCAGTTCCTTCATCTCCCGCAGGCCCTTGCCGAATGCCGACGTATTGCCCAGATTGCCGCCGGGCAGCACCACCCAATCCGGCACGCGCCAATCGCGCTGGTCCATCATCTCCAGCATGATCGTCTTCTGCCCCTCGATGCGGAAGGGATTGATCGAGTTCAGCAGATAAATCCCCAGCCGCTCGGCCAACGTGCGGACCAGCGCCAGGATCTGGTCGAAGTTCGCCTCCACCTGGAACGTGCGCGCGCCGTATTCCAGTGCCTGCGCCAGCTTGCCGTACGCGATGTTGCCGTGCGGGATAAAGATGAACGGCTGCAGTCCGGCGGCGCTGGCGTACGCCGCCATGGATGCCGACGTATTCCCCGTCGACACGCACGCCACCCGCTTCATCCCCAGTTGGATCGCCTGCGCCACACCGCACGTCATGCCGTTGTCTTTGAACGACCCGGTGGGATTGAAGCCCTGGTGCTTGAAGGAAAGGCCGTCGAGCCCGCCATATCCGGCCGCCAGCCTGCCGTCGAGAATCGGCGTGCTGCCTTCGCGCAGCGTCATCACGCGACTGTAGTCCGCAAGGAACGGAATGAACTCGCGATAGCGCCATACACCGCTTTGGTCGAGCGGAGCGTTCGAGGTCCGGCGATTGCGCCACAACGTCTTCAACTCCTCCGCGGCCATGGCGGGCTTGCCATACGACGCCTCTAGCAGCCCGCCGCATCGCGGGCAATTGTAGATGATTTCGGTAATCGGGTATCGCGAGCGACACCGCTCCTCGAAACAAACCAGCTCTGCTGTCATGAAGCTTTTATTATAGTGGGATGCTTGCAGTTCACCTGGAAAACGGCATCGCCACAGTGCGTGAGACCGGCGTTCCCCATCGTCCCGAAGGCTTCGCCCTGCTGCGGCTGCTGGTCGCCGGAATCTGTAATACCGACCTCGAATTGCAGCGCGGCTATTACGACTTCTCCGGCGTGCCCGGCCATGAGTTCGTGGCCGAGGTGATCGAGGCCGATACTCCGTCGCTCGTGGGCCGCCGCGTAGTCGGCGAGATCAACCTGGCCTGCACGCACTGCGAGTGGTGCCGCAAGGGCCTGGGACGCCATTGCCCCACTCGCACGGTGCTCGGTATCGTGAACCAGCCTGGGGCCTTTCAGGAATACTTCGTCCTGCCCGAACGGAATCTGCACGTGCTCCCCGACGGCCTGCCGCTGGAACGCGCCGTGTTCGCCGAACCGCTGGCCGCGGCCTGCGAGATCCTCGACCAAGTCTGCATCCCGCCCGGCGATACCGTCGCGGTCCTCGGCGATGGAAAGCTCGGACTCCTGGTCGCGCTCGTGCTGAACGCCCACGGCTACAAGGTGCGCCAGTTCGGCCGCCATCCGGCGAAGCTCGCGATCGCCTCCGCCGCCGGCGTGCAAACCATCCTCGGCGACGGTCCGCCCGCGGCCTTCGATTGGACCGTGGACGCCACCGGCAATCCGGACGGTCTGCGCCTCGCCGCCGCCATGACCCGTCCCCGCGGCACCGTCATCATGAAGTCGACCGTCCACGGCATAATCCCCGTCGACACCGCCCCGCTCATCGTCAACGAACTCACCCTGGTCGGCTCCCGCTGCGGCCGATTCGAAGCAGCCCTCCCCCTCCTGATCGACAACCTGATCCCCGTGGAGAAGATGATCGCCGCCCAGTTCCCACTCTCGGAAGCCCCCCAAGCCTTCTCCCGCGCCTCCGAAAAAGGCGTATTGAAGGTCCTGCTTCGCTAACTCTTCTTTGCGGCTTGGCGTCTTTGCGTCTTTGCGTGAGACCGGGCTACGCAGGCTGCTGCTGCGTCATACAATGTAACGCCCCCAGCCCCCAAATCAACTCCGTGCAGTTGATCCCGACGACTTCCCGATCGGGAAACAACCGCGCCAGCGTATTCAACGCCACCCGGTCCGACGGATCGTTGAAGGTCGGCACCAGCACCAGCCCATTCGCGATATAGAAATTCGCATAACTGGCCGGCAAGCGCTGCCCCCGAAACACCAGCGGACGCGGCATCGGCAGCTTTACCACCCGCAGACCCGTGGACTGCAGCAGGCGATAGTTCTCCCGCAGCGGCGCGTAATTCGCATCCTGCGGATCGCTCTCCGACGCGATCACCACGGTCGACGCATTCACGAACCGCGCCAGGTCGTCCACATGCCCGTGCGTGTCGTCCCCCGCGATCCCGTTGCGCAGCCAGATCACTTTCTTCACGCCCAGGAACTCGCGCATGCGCTCTTCGATTTGCCGCCGCTCCAACCCGGGATTCCGCGCCTGCACCGGACTCAGCAGGCACTCCTCGGTCGTCAGCAGCAGTCCCGCGCCGTTCACGTCGATACTGCCGCCCTCCAGCACCATTTCCGTGCGCATCAGCGGCAACTTCAACCGGCGGGCCAGCATCCCGGGTACTTCCGCATCGTGCTGCCAGTCGTCATATTTCGCCCAGGCGTTGAAGCCCCAACCCGTCAGCGCCACATGCCCCGCGTCATCGCGCACGAAAATCGGACCGTAGTCGCGGGTCCACACGCGATTCGTCGTGCACACATAGAAATCCACCGCGTCGAGATTCGCGCCGACGGCGCGCAGCACGCGGAGCGCCTGTTCCTGAATCGCCCGATCGTCCACCAGGATCCGCACCCGCTCCACCCGGCTGAGCTTGCGCACGATCTCGCCGTAAACCCACGGAATGGGCGTGAAGCGGCCCGGCCAGTCCTCGCGATTGTGCGGCCAGGCCAGCCACGTGGCCTCGTGCGGCTCCCATTCGGCGGGCATGCGGAAGGTGCCCGCGCGGACGCCCTTCAATCGATCACCCGGTTCAAAATGGGCGCGTACGCGTCGATCCGCCGGTCGCGCAGGAACGGCCAGTTCCGGCGCACTTCCTCGATCTGCCGCGGATCGCACTCGACCACCAGGACCTCTTCCTGGTCGTGCGTGCCCTCCGCCAGCATCCGCCCGAAAGGATCGGACACGAACGACGCGCCCCAGAATTCCAGCCCATGCTCCGGCGGTCCTTCATACCCCACGCGATTCACCGACGCCACGTACAGCCCGTTCGCGATCGCGTGCGAGCGCTGGATGGTGCGCCACGCATCGTGCTGCGCCGCGCCGAACTCCGCCTTCTCCGACGGATGCCAGCCAATCGCCGTCGGATAAAACAGGCACTGCGCCCCGCCCAACGCCGCCAGCCGCGCCGCCTCCGGATACCACTGATCCCAGCAAACCAGCACGCCGATGCGCGCGAACCGCGTATCGAAACAGCGGAAGCCCAGGTCGCCGGGAGTGAAGTAGTATTTCTCGAAGTACAGCGGATCGTCGGGGATGTGCATCTTGCGATACAAGCCCAACAGGCTGCCGTCGGCATCGATCGCCAGCGCCGTATTGTGATACACGCCCGCCGTGCGGCGCTCGAATATCGAGCCGACGATCACGATGCCCAAATCGGCCGCCAGATGCGAGAACGTCTGCGACGTCGGACCCGGCACCGGCTCCGCCAAATCGAACAACTCGGCATTCTCTTCGCGGCAGAAATACTGCGATCGGAAAAGCTCCTGCACGCACACGATCTGCGCGCCCCGCGCGGCCGCTTCGCGAATGCGGGTCTCGGCCTTGGCCAGGTTCTCGTTGGGATCCTTCGAGCAGGACATCTGAATCAGTCCCACGCGGAATTTTGCTTGGTGCACACCACTATTGTAGCGGCCTGCCTGCTATCATTCCGCAAGTGGCTTACAGCGCGTTGGTGCTTTTCGATATCGATGGAACCTTAGTCCGGCGCGCCGGACCGCATCATCGCGAGGCCCTGGTTGCCGGCGTGCGCCGCGTCACAGGCCTCGAGACCACGACCGAGGGAATCCCCGTCCAGGGCATGCTCGATCCCGACATTCTGATGCAGATGATGCTGCGCGCCGGAGCCTCGCGGACGCGCATTCGCCAATGGCTGCCCGAAGTCCAGCGGGCTGCCGAGCGCTACTACCTCCGCGTCTGCCCGCCATTGCACGAGAAGCACTGTCCGGGCGTCGAACCGGTCTTGCAGAAAATGACCCGCCGCGGCGTCCTGCTCGGACTCGTCACCGGCAACCTGACCCGCATCGGCTGGCGCAAACTGCAGCGCGCCGGATTGCGCGATTATTTCCAGTTCGGCGCCTTCGGCGAAATGGCCAAAACCCGCACCGCGCTCGCCCGCCTCGCCATCCGCGAAGCCCGCCGCCAAAAGTGGATCGACCGGACCGCCCCCGTTTCCCTCATCGGCGACGCCCCCCAGGACATCGAGGCCGCCCGCGGCAACGCCATCCACTCCATCTCCGTGAAAACGGGCATCACCCCTCCCGAGGAACTCGAGGCCCTCCACCCCGACTACCTCCTCAAAGATCTCCGCCACCTCCGCCTGCGTTTCATCGAGGCCGTCGTCGCTCCTGGTCGCGACCCCCTATGACTGGCTGGTATCTCAAAGCGGCAGCGAAAGCTCTATTCCGTTATCGAAAGACCTCGCTCCCGGCAGCCGCGCTCCTCGCGCTCGGGATCGGCATTGCGGGACCTGCAGGAAAACATCGCCGATTTCGAATACGTGGCCGTAATGCCCACCTCGTTGTACGGGTATGCGCGCGTGCTGCAGACCGGAAACGCCGAGCCGATTCAAATTGAGAGCGCGCTCGTATCGCACGACTTCTTTCGCGTCCTGGACGTCTCCCCAGTGCTGGTCCGCGACTTTCGAGACTCCGATGAACACGTAGGAGCAGCACCCATCGTCATGGTTTCCGATTGCGTGTGGCGGGCCCAGTTGGAGAGCGACCCGCATATCGTTGGCCGCATCATCCGGCTCAATGGGCAAGGCTACACCGTCATCGGCGTCATGGGCCGTGGCGTGGAGTTTCCTCGCGGCGTCGGATTCCGGGTGCCTCCTGGCGTGGAGGCCCGCGTGGTGGAACGGCGCAAAGCTACCTTCCTGCAGGCCATTGCGCGCGGGAAACCGGGAGTCTCGCACGAACACGTCGCCGCCAAAGTCGACGGCCTGATCCGGCGATTGGCGCGGCAGTACCCCGACGCGTATTCGCCTTCGCAACAGGCCTGCTTTGGTTCGCCATTTGCGCGGCGGTGCTTGCCACGACGAGCATGTATGCCGTGCTCGCGGAGAGCGTCGTGACCGGCAAACAGGAGCTTGCCATCCGACTCGCGCTCGGGGCCCCGCGCATCGGCCTGGTGCGGCTGATGGTCTCCAAAACCGTGATGTCCGCCCTGCTGGGAGAAGCGGTCGGCCTCTGCGCGGCTGTACCGATCTACCACCGCATCTCGGACTTGCTGTACCGTGTGGCGCCCTACAACTTACTCTTGCTTGTCCTCGCGCTGGCCTTCGTTTTCGCCGTCTCGCTGCCGGCGGGCGTCTGGCCCACATGGTCCGCCGTGAATCGGGATTCAATCGACATCCGATAGCGCAAAAACTGCGGCGCGCCCCGCCAATATTCCCCACATAAGGGTACAATTGACGTTTAACTAAGGTAAGTAATGATTCGGGTCCCTCGCACTTCCCTCATTGTTTTACTGGCCAGCGCGGTTTCCGCACAGCAGTTCGTAGTGAATACGGTTGCCGGCGGCACTGCTCCCTCGTCCGCGTCTTCCGCCCTCCAGACTTCCATCGGCGATCCACCGCGCGTGGCCGTCGACGGCGCCGCCAACGTGTATTTCGGCAGCCTGCACTCCGTCTTCAAGGTCACTCCGGCCGGAGTGTTGACGCGCATCGCGGGCTCGGGCCGCGCCGGAAACAGCGGCGATGGCGGCCAGGCGACCGCCGGCCAACTGATTTTCCCCGACGGCGTCGCCGTGGACGCGGCGGGCAATATCTACGTCGCCGACCGCGGCGCCAACGTGATCCGCAAGATCTCGGGCGGTAGCATCACCACGGTGGCAGGCACGGGCGCCGCGGGATACACCGGCGACGGCGGCCCGGCATCAGCCGCCCAACTCAACGGACCCACGGGACTCGCGCTCGACTCTTCCGGCAACCTGTACGTCGCCGACACGGCCAATAACGTCGTCCGCAAGATCGCCCTTGGCGGCAATATTTCCACGTTCGCCGGCAATGGCAATCAGGGCTACAGCGGCGACGGCGGACCGGCCGTCGGAGCCTCGCTCAATCAGCCGCAAGGCGTGGCCTCGGACAAGGCCGGCAATTTCTACATCGCCGACACCCTCAATAATCGCGTGCGCCGCGTCGCCTCCAACGGCCAGATCGCGACCGTCGCCGGCGACGGCCTCGCCAACTACTCCGGCGACAACGTCGGCGGCACCGGCATCGTGGCGTCGACCGGCGACAACGGCCCTGCCACCCAGACCAGCATCGTCCTTCCGACCGATGTGGCCGCCGATGCGTCCGGCAACCTCTACGTCAGCGATTTCGGCAACAGCAGAATCCGCATGGTCTCGACCGCCGGCATCATCACCACCCTGATCGGCAATCCCGACGGCGTGCCGCTGGAAGACGGACAGGCAGCCGCTTCCATCCGCATCTCCGGACCCACCGGTGTGGCCGTCGATTCGGCCGGCGCCGTATACTTCACCGAAGGTTCGGTGGGCGCGGGCGCGGGTCTCGTGCAGGGCGATTACAAAGTCTGGAAAGTGGCTGGCGGACTTTTCGGCGGAGTCGCCGGCACCGGGCTCATGAGCTACTCCGGCGACGGCGGTAGCGCGGCCACCGCCCAGTTCAACACGCCTTCCAACATCGCCATCGACGCCGCAGGCAACCTCTACGTCGCCGACGCCTTGAACAACCGCATCCGCAAGATCGCTGCCAACGGCGCGGTCAGTACCGTCGCGGGCACCGGCGCGGCGGGCTTCAGCGGGGACGGCAAACCTGCGGTGAACGCGCAGCTCAACGCGCCCCACGGCGTCGCAGTCGACTACAACGGCACCATCTTCATTGCCGACACCAACAACAATCGCGTCCGCGTCGTCAATCCCGACGGCACCATCTACACGCTCGCCGGCAACGGCAACGCCGGATTCTTCGGCGACGGCGGCATGGCCATCAACGCCGCCCTGCATGCGCCACAAGGCGTGGCCGTCGATACGCTGGGCAACTTCTTCATCGCCGACACGCTGGACTATCGCGTCCGCAAAGTCACTCAGGACAACCTCATCACCACGATCGCCGGCAACGGCGTCGCGGGGTTCAGCGGCGATGGCGGCCCGGGCAGCAAGGCGGCCCTGAATCTGCCGGTGTCCGTCACCGTAGACGGCAATGGCAACATCTACATCGCCGACCAGGCCAACGGCCGCATCCGCAAAGTCGCGACGGACGGCACCATCACCACCGCGGCCGGCAACGGTAACACACCCGACTCGCAGCTCTACAATCCTTCCGGCGTGGCCGTGGACGCCCAAGGCAATCTCGACATCACCGACACCGGCCACAATCGCATCCGCCAAGCCTTCCCCGGCGGACTGATCACGATCGCGGGCACGGGCGATTGCTGCTACGCGGGCGACGGCGGCCCCGCCACTGCCGCGCGCTTCAATGCCCCCTCAGGAATTGTCGCGACGCCGACCGGCTCGATCTATTTCGCCGACACCGGCAACAACGCCATTCGCCAGCTCTCCGCGGCATCCGGCCTGACCACTTCGATCACCTCGATCGCCAACGCCGCCAGCAATCTGACCGGCGCCATCGCCCCCGGCGAGATCGTCACCATCAGCGGCACGTCGCTCGGTCCGCCCCAACTGGTGGCGGGCACGGTCGATAACAACGGCATCGTGACGACGTCGCTCTTCGGGACCACCGTGTCGATCAACGGCATCCCCGCCCCGATCATCTACACGTCCTCGAATCAGGTGTCCGCGATTGTGCCGTTCGCCGTCAGCGGAACCAGCGCGCAGGTCTCCGTAAAGTATCGCGACCAGGCGCCCGCGCAGATCACCGTGCCCGTAGCAGCAGCCGCGCCCGCCCTCTTCACGCTGGACTACTCAGGCAGCGGACAGGCGCTCGCGTACAACCAGGACGGGTCCGCCAATGGCAATTGCGCGCCGAATCTGCCCGGTCAGACGCCGCATCCGGTATGCGTCCCGGCGGGGCTGAACACGCTGCTTACGCTGTTCTTCAACGGCGCGGGACAGACGTCGCCCGCCAGTGTGGACGGCCAGATTCAGGGCAGCGTGACGCCCAGTCCGATACTCCCTGTGAGCGTGAAGATCGGCGGACAGCAAGCCATCGTCCTGTTCACTTCGGGGGTGCAGGGCCAGGTCGCCGGCATCACTCAGGTGCAGGTGCAAATACCCGGCAACATCACGCCGGGCACAGCCGTTCCGGTCGTGGTGCAGGTGGGCACGTTCTCCACCCAGCAGGCCACGGTGTCGATCCAGTAGGGATCCCGGATCTCTACGAGGCCTTCGCTTCGGCCACCGCGAGGTATTCCTCGTACGTGCCCTTGAAGTCTTCGACCCGTCCGTTTTCGATGTGCCAGATGCGGCTGGCGACTTCATCGATCACATCGTGATCGTGGGTCACCAGCAGGACCGTGCCTTCGTACTTCTGCAGCGCGATGTTCAGCGCGTTGATGGCTTCCAGGTCCAGGTGGTTGGTGGGTTCGTCGAGCACCAGGAAGTTGGGCTTCTGCAGCATGAGCCGCGAGAAGATGAGGCGTGCGGCCTCGCCGCCGGACAGTGCCTGTGTGGGCTTGAGCGCGTCGTCTCCGGAGAAGAGCATCTGCCCGAGCAGTCCCCGCAGTTCCTCCTGCGATGCCGCCGGATCGAACGAGTGCAGCCATTCGATGGTCTTCATGCCCTTTACGATCGAGTCGGCGTGATCCTGCGAGAAGTACCCGATCTGCACTTCGTGACCGAATACAACTTCGCCGCTATCGACCGGGACATCGCCCAGGATGGACTTGAGCAGCGTGGTCTTACCCGCGCCGTTGCGGCCCATAATGGCGATCTTCTCGCCACGGGCGACGCTGGCGGTGAACGGATGGATCACACGCTGATCGCCATAGCTCTTCGACAGGGCCTTGAACTCCAGCGCGTGCTTGCCCGACGGGCGCTTCATTTGGAACCGGATGAACGGCCGCTGAATGTTCGATTTGGCCAGGTCGGAGGTGTGCAGGCGCTCGACTTCCTTTTTACGCGAGGTCACCTGCGAGGACCGGGTGCCGGCGGAGAAGCGAGCGATAAACTCCTGCAACTGCGCGATCTTCTTCTCGCGCTGCGCGTTCTCGGCTTCGATGCGCGAGCGGATCTGCGTCTTGGCCAACACCATGTCGTCGTAACCGCCGGTGTACATGATCACCGTTTGGTAATCGATGTCGGCCACGTGAGTGCACACGCTGTTCAGGAAGTGGCGATCGTGCGAGATCACGATCAGCACGCCCTCGTACTCGCGCAAATAGTCCTGCAGCCAGTGGACCGAATCCAGGTCGAGGTGGTTCGTAGGTTCGTCCAGCAGCAGTACCGGCGGATGGCCGTACAGCGCCTGCGCCAGCAGCACGCGGACCTTTACGCCGCCCTGCAGTTCGCTCATCTTGCGCTCGTGCAGCGCGTCCTCGACGTCCAGCCCTGCCAGCAGCGTCGCGGCGTCCGACTCAGCGGTGTACCCGCCCTCGTCGCCCACGATGCCTTCCAGTTCGCCCAGCCGCATGCCGTCTTCGTCGGTCAGTTCTTCGTAGGGCTTCGCATACAGCGCGTCGCGTTCCTGCAGCGCCGCCCACAAGGGAGCGTTGCCCATGATGACGGTGTCGATAACGCGGAACGCGTCGAAGGCGAATTGATCCTGGCGCAACACGCCCAGCTTCTTAGGCCGCGTGACCACGCCTGCCGCGGCGTCGATATCGCCGCTCAGGATCTTCATCAGGGTCGATTTGCCGGCGCCGTTCGGTCCAGTGATCGCATACCGCCGCCCCGGCAGAAAACTGCAAGTCACCTCATCGAACAGAATACGGGCGCCGAAGCGCATGGATAGGTTTTGAATGGAAATCAAGGGAGTGATCCCATTTTACCAGATACAGCCCTAGAGAATGGGCTTGGCGCGCAAGTCGGCGACCCAGTGGGACTTCTTCTCCTTCAGGAGGTCCATCACTGCCAAGGGCTGCACATCCTCGTCGAGCTTTTCCAGGACGGAGAACTCGAAGGCGGGCTCGCCGTGGGCGTTCCAGTCGACCTGCAGGGACTTCTCGTGGTGGGAGCCGAGGCGCAGGGCGGCCCAGGAGCCGTTCCGCGCCGCATAGAGATTGCGGGCCGCGCCGACCCAAACCTTTCCGGTCGAGGTGCAACGGATGGCGAAGGTTCCCTGGTCGGGTTTGGTCTCTTTGTACTTCCGAATGGCTTCTTTGCGTGATTGGGTCATAATTCATCCGGGCATAATCATTATACCCGGATAAATCTAGGAGTCAATGGGACGGCGAGAGCGCCTGGCGACCCATCCCAGGGCCAGCAGGCATAGCCCGAGCGTCGCGGGTTCCGGCACGGAGGTGATTTCGGCGGACGAACTCGAGCTGTAAAAAGCATTTTCGTTGAGTAACACCAAAGATCCGCCACCGACGAACGGAATGGTGAATGCGCTGGCAAATCCATCGTTCGGGCTGGTGAGGACGGTGGGTGACGGCGAATCGGCGCTGAATGCGGGGGTCACGCCTGTGAAAATATCCGCCCCCATATCGAAATAGAAATTCGAATCCGTCAGGCCGGCTCCGTATTGAAACCCAGACACAGGATCCAGCAGAAACACCTTGACGTCGGCATTCGGGTCCACGGTGTACGAGTTGCCCAGAAGATGGAACGTGATCGCGGCGTTGAAGACTCCGAATCCGGCAGCCGTGTCGAGGTCGCCCGCGGAATCGAACGTTGCCTGGAACGAGAACGGTGTGTGGTCGTTCAGTGCGACACCGTTCAGAGTAGTGAAATAGGTGAAATCGCTGGAAAAATTCAGAACCAGCGGACTCGCGTGAGCAGCGGTCGCTGTGACGATAGAACCAAAAGCGAGGAGCAGTAAAGAGTGACGAATCATACGTTGGAGCTATAGATTATAGCTCAACATTTAATGATGCCGGTGGCTGAATCCGAGAACGATGTTGATGATCCCGAAAGCGCCGATGGCGAAGCCGGCGATCCGGTTCATCCAGCACATGGTTTGCTGCTTGATGCTCCGCCGCAAACGGTACACGCCTCCGGTCAGCAGCACCCACCACATCATCGACCCGCAGAAAATCCCCGCGATCAACAGCAGCGTCATCGGCACAGTCCGCTGTTCCCGCATCCCCATCGTCGCCAGCACCGCGATGAACGACAGCACCGTCGTCGGATTCGTCAGCGTCAGCAGGAAGGTGGAAACCAAATCCGAGTGCGTAGACTCTTCCTTTTTCTCTTTCAACTCAATCGGTTTGCGGAAGAAGTAGACGACGCCGATGGCGATCAGCAGAAAACCGCCGAGCACGCGAATCCAGAACTGCTCCTTCAGCAGAAAGTCGATCACCAGGGTGATGCTGAACCCCGCGATCGCGCCGTAAATCGTATCCGCCGCCGCCGCCCCCAGCCCCGAGTACAGCCCCGACTTCCAGCCCTTCCCCAACGTCCGCTGGATGCACAGAACGTTCACCGGACCCACCGGCGCCGCGATAATCAGTCCCGTCGCAATACCCCGTATCGGTAGTTCGTAATTCATCATCGCGCTACCACTCCGGGTCGATGAAGCCGGCCGAGCCGCCCACCCACTCCATCGCTTTATTATGGTCCACGCCCATCTGGCTGCCCCGCCCCATGCGGATGATCGTGTTCACCGGCCGCAACCGGTCCAGCCACACGTACATGATCCGCACTTCAATTTTCGTCGGACCCGCAGGAGTCTCCACCACCGGCTCGAAATCCACCCGCTCCTGCAGGATGTAATCCTCAGCCGGCGCCGCCGCGATCTGCTCCGCCGTCGGCCCCACGATCACCCCCGACCCGGCGAACGAATACAGCGGCTTCAGCACGTACCGCTCCGGATCCTCGATCTTCCCGACGTCTTTCAGAAACCGCGTGCACGGCACCGCCTCGTGCCGCAGATACGGCAGCGAAAACTTGCTCAGCCGGAAGAACCAGTTCGGATGCCCCGCCCACTCCACCTCCAGCTCGTCGCGAAAATCGAACTGCAGAGGGACCTGCCGACGCACCAACTCATCCACGATCGCGCGATTATAAATCCGCGCCACCGGAGTCTCCACGCCGCCGCGATCGTAGTACAGCCGCTTGCCGCGCTTCCGCAGCGACGAAATATCCACCGTGTGGATGCCCAGCATTCGCTCCGTCATCAGAAAATCGTGCCGCGTCTTCTGTTGCCACGGATCGACCTCCGCCAGCACGACATTCTCCGGATCGTGCCCGCCGACGATCGCCTGCCGCAGCAGGTCCTCGTACTCTGCCGTGTCGAGCCCGTCCGGCAGAGCCCGCAGCCGCCCGTCAATCCCGTAAGCCTCCCTGTACGACGCCGCAATCAGCGGTTGATACGCATACAGCGTCGGGAAGCCCTGGATCTCCACCAGCTTCGGCCGGCCCTGCTCATCGACCCCGAAATCCGCCTGAACAAACAGCGGACGCGGATCCTCGTTCGGCACCCGGTATGCCTCCGGAATGGCCTCCCGCGACTCCCGCCGATACCGCTCGTCCGCCATCAACCGCTCCACCATCTCGCAGCCGTACCGCGACATCCGCGCCACCAGCGACCCCGGCAGAAAGCACGGCGTTTCACTGTGCCGGAACTGCACCGGCTCACCGCATTGCCGTTCCAGCAGCGCCAGGAAACGGCCATACTTCGCCGGATCGTAATTGCTGTTAAAGCACTGCCGGTGTGAGGGAATCAAGCAAAAATGCTCCGCGATTCATAATCTGCCGCCCATCGATCCACACGTCGAACTTGCGGCCCACCACGTCGATATGCGTCGACGAATACCAGTCGGCGCCCGTATGCGCCCCGTAGGGATTGCCGAACGCGATATGGATCCCCGGGATCTTCTCGTCCTGCAAAATATTGCCGATCACGTCGTGCACCGCGATATTCGTGCCGATCGCGAACTCGCCCACGCGGTCGCTGTTCTCATCGGTGTGGCAGTATTTCCAGAACTCCTCTTCCAGCGCTTTATTCTCGCTGTGCGCCTCGCGCAAGCGGCTGTCCTCGATCACGATCGTCAGCGGCGCCTCGCCCAGGTCGCCGTATTTTTCGCACAGATAATCGCCGACCACCCCGTCGATCACGAACGTGCCGTCCACGCGTTCGGGACACGTGAACGTTTCCCCACCCGGCAGATTGCCCCACTTATTCGGACTAATGATCCCGCTGGTCTTCAGCCATTTCAGATTCGGCGAAAAGCGCCCCAGTATGTCGGTCCCCGCAGGATTCGTCGCGCGAATTTCCCGCGCGCCCGACGCCATCCGCCAAACGAGTGTGCTGATGCGATCCACCTCCTCGAAATCCGCGCGCATCCCCTCCAGCATCACCCGCCGATCGATATTCACCATGTGCGCGTGCCGCATCTTCCGACGATTCACCACGTCCGTCATCTGCATCCGCGTGCGCAGTTCGTTCGATTGCGCCTTCACCGCGAAGATGCTGACGTCGCTCGTCTCCATGTCATCGAGCACCGCGCGCGGCATGTCCACCAGCGGCCGCGGCGCCAGGTTTTCCAGCACGAATTCATGGAACCGTAGCCCGCGCGCCTCCAGTTCGTGCGCCAGCGCCGCGCCGATTTCTCCGCAGGCGCGATCCGTAATCAGCGTCGTCTTCTCGTTCGGCTGAATGCGCAGGCATGTGTCGATGGCGTTGCGCGCGCCCGGTATCAATTCGCTGTCGATACTGGTCAATTCGCCGTCCCCGCGGCCACCATGCCGCGCTCTGTCTCTTCGATCATGTAGTCCACCACTTGTTTCAAATCGCCGGTCTCATGGAACACGCACAACTGCCGATCCGCGCCGTTGCCGTGCTCCAGAATCTGCCGCACGTATCCGATCTCTTCCCGACTCCCGAGCTCCACCGAAACATCGGCGACGAACTCCAGGATCTCCTCCACCAGCTTGCGCGCCGGCACCTCGCATTGCTTGCCGAAATCGATCATGTTGCCGTCCAGCCCGTACCGCGCCGCGCGCCACTTGTTCTCCATAATCAATGCGCGGCTGTACTGCCGGAACGAAAGATTCTTCTCGTGCAGCTTATACAACTTCGCGATGATCGCCTGGCAAAGCGCCGCGATCGCGATGCTCTCCTCCAGACGCATCGGCATATCGCACACCCGAAACTCCAGCGTCGGAAAGTGCGGATGCGGCCGGATGTCCCACCAGATTTTCTTCGCGTTGTCGATGCAGCCCGTGTTAATCAGCAGTTGCACATAATCGTCGAACTCGCTCCAGCTCTGATAAACATCCGGAATATTCGTGCGCGGAAATTTGTCGAACACCTTACACCGGTACGACCGTAGCCCCGTATCCATCCCGAGCCAGAACGGCGAGTTCGCCGACAGCGCCAGCAGGTGCGGCAGGAAGTACCGCGCGCTGTTCATCAGTTGGATCGCCGTCTCGCGATCCTCCACCCCGATATGCACGTGCAACCCGAAAATCAGATTCGCGCGCGCCACCATCTTCAGGTCTTCCACGATCGTCTTGTAACGATCGTCGGGATAGATCTCCTGCTCCCGCCATTGCGCGAACGGATGCGTGCCCCCCGCCGCCAGCCGCAGATTATTCTGCCGCGCCAGCCCGATAATCTGCCGCCGGATATCCCGGATCTCTTCCTTAGCTTCCTGAATGTTCTTGCAGACCCCCGTCCCGATCTCCACCACCGACTGATGCATCTCCGGCTTCACCCGCTCGGCCAGCAGCATCTTCCCCTTCTCCACGATCTCCGCGTGGATGTGCGACTTCAAATCACGCGTCACCGGATCGACCGTCTGGTACTCCTCTTCGATTCCGATACTCAGGCTGGGAGGTGTGTTCCCGCTCATTTGCCCGATTCCTTCGCTCGCGAACCTCGCGGCTGCGCCAGAAATTGCGCCCAATGATACGGCAGATTCTGCGCCGGAGCCTGCGCCCGTTCCACCGCCATCTGCGCCACCGCGTCCACCACCCAGCGGAAATTCTCCGCGCCCACCGATTCCAAACCTGCGTCCGGCGCCGGGTTCATGAAGTCGATTGCATACGGAATGCCATCCTGCACGGCAAATTCCACCGTATTCAGGTCATACCCCAGCGCCCGGCACAGCGTCAGCGCATCGTCCACCATCCGCGTCCCCAGCGCTTCCGATGGCGGCGGATTGCCCTCCACGTACCGCAAATGGTGCGGCTGCCGCGGATCGTAGCGCATGACATGCACCTTCTTCTGATCGATCACGTAGCAGCGGAAATACTCCTGGAATTCCACCGCGCCCTGCAGCGTCATGCACAGGTGCTCGCTCTCGTCGTACGCGGCGAAGAAATCCATGGGCGAGTCGACCTTGTACACGCTCTTCCATCCGCCGCCATCGTGCGGTTTCAGAAATGCCGGAAAACCGACGTATTCGAAAATGGCCGTCCAGTCGAGCGGATATTCCAAATTGCGCATCGACTTATCCGTCGTGCCCGCCGGGTGTTTCTTGTGCGGCAGCAGCACCGTGGGCGGAATCGCCACGCCCAGTTTCGTGGCCAGTGCGTAATTGAAAAACTTATCGTCGGCGCTCCACCAGAATGGATTGTTGATGACCTTCGTCCCCGTCAGCACCGCGTTCTTCAGGTACGACCGGTAGAACGGAATATCGTGCGAGATGCGGTCCACAATCACTTCGTACCCGCTCGGCGCCGCCATGCGCACGCCGCCCACGCGCAGATGCTCCGCCGTTACGCCCGGCACTTCCATGGCGTTGATGCGATCCACCAGAGCCGGCGGAAACGATTCTTCCATTCCATACAATACGCCGATTTTTGCCATGTCATCTCTCTACGAAAAATTTCTGCGCCATTTGATACCACCACGGCCAGTCATGCCCGAACCCGTCCCACACATCCAGTTGGTGCGGAATCGACTGGGTCCCGAACACGTGCGCCATCTTCACATTCTGATCGAAAAGCGGATCGCCGTTGCCTACCGCAAGCACATAGTAGTTGCGCCGGATCTGGTCCAAAAACCACCGATCGCCCAGGTTCGCCAGATTTTCCAGCGGACTGTGATAGTAGGCGTCATCGTTATAGTATCCGTCAAGAAACCGCTTCGGAATATCGAACGCGCCCGACATACTCACCGCATAAGTCACCACATCGGGATGCCGCAGCGCAAGATTGATCGCATGATATCCGCCGAAACTGCAGCCGGTCGTACCCATCTGCGGCCAGCTCGTGCGCTGCCGTACGAACGGCGCCAGTTCCACCGCGAAGTAAGCGTCGAAAGCGTTCTGCCGGTGCAACCGATCCGCCGGCCGCGCCGCCTTGTTGTACCACGACTCCTGATCCACCGAATCCGCGCAGATCAATTGCAATTCGCCGCGCTCCATCTTCGGCGCCAGCGCGTGCACCATCCCACGATCCTCGTACTCGAAGAAGCGGCCGCCGGAAGTGGGAAACACCACCACCGGAAATCCGCGCTCGCCATACGCGAGCAACTCCATGTCCCGATACAGCGACGGGCTGTACCACTTTACGTACTCTCTGCGCATCCTCCTAGGTAGCGTACACTGGAAATTGTCTCCCTGCCGCGCGAAAGACCAAAACAGAATCCGGATGCACCGTCGTTTCCCCTCCGGCTACCTTTCCACTCCCCGCGACATCGCCGTCTACCTACCGCCCGGCTATGACGAGACCACCGCCAAACTGCCCGTCCTCTATCTGCAGGATGGACAAAATCTCTTCGATCCCGCGACCGCGTTCAACGCCCAGGATTGGGGCGCCGACATTACCGCCGACGCGCTCATCCGCGAGCGCGCCATCGAGCCTCTCATCATGGTCGGTGTCTTCAACACGGGCGTCCGCCGCATCTCCGAGTACACGCCCACGCGCGATCCCAATCGCCGCAAAGGCGGCAAAGGCGACCGCTACTCGCAGATGCTCGCGCGCGAACTCAAGCCCTTCATCGATCGCGAATATCGCACCCGGCGCGACGCGGCCGGCGTCGGCGGCTCCTCCCTCGGCGGACTCGTCGCCCTCGAAGCTGCGCTCCTCTATCCTCGCGTGTTCAGCCGCGCCGCGGTTCTTTCGCCTTCCGTCTGGTGGGACAACCGCTCCATCCTCGAAATGGTCCGCCAGTACCAGGCCCTCCTCCGCCCCCGCATCTGGCTCGACAGCGGCACCCGCGAAGACAATCGCGTGATCGACGATCTCCGCCTCCTCCGCGCCGCCCTCCTCGAGAAAGGCTGGGTGCTCGACGACACCCTCCACTACCGCGAAATCGAAGGCGCCTCCCACAACGAGGCCGCCTGGGCCTCCCGCTTCGGCGACGTCCTCAAATGTTTGTTTTAAGTCCCTCGGCAACACCGGCGATCTTGTCGCCGGTTGGCGGGCAGCGGCCGTCCGTCTTCACCGAATCCGACCCGGCAAGCGTTCGTGCGTAGAACGCCGACGCATGACGATGCTGTAAAGGTTGGAGGTTCGCGGTGTGCTGCCCGGCGCCGTGGCGACAAAGAACGCCAGGAAGTCGGTCGACGCCGCCAGCCCTTCGTAATCGCCGGGAACATACGAGCCGCCACCCGGCACTGGCCCCGTCGCCAGGTCGAACGGACCAGCCAAACCGGTCTCCGTCCATGTATCGCCTCTATCGCTGGATTCGACCTGCCAATAATTCGTGAGCAGACTGTTGTTGCCGGCCGCGTCGTTTCGCGTATCGTAATACGTCATCGCGATCCTGCCGTGGCTGGCGGCTTTGCGGCTTGGCGTGAAACAACGAATCTCGCTGAAACGCCAACATCGCAACTGAAAACACCGAACACCCCCGCCTTCCGCCTTATCTGTGTTCATCTGTGGCCAATCGGTCCACAAACCAAATAACCCCGATCCCCACTCCATACGCCAGCAGATCCAGAAAGCTGAACTCCACACCCATCAACCGCGCACAAATCCGCGTCACCCAGTGCTCACTCGCAAGCATGTGCGCCGGAATCATCGTCAGTTGAAACACCTCGATCGCCGTCATCGCAACCATCGCCCACACCGCCGCCGTCCTGGCCCTCAACCCCAGGCGCAAAATCGCGTAGACCATCGCCGCGTACAACGCATCGCCCAGATATTTGTCGAACACCACGAGCCCCGTGTGAACGGCTCGCGAGAGAATCCCCACAGCGATGATGCCCACCGTGCACCACACCCAGAACACGCGCGACCTCATGCGAACGATCATACTACTCTATTGACAAATAAATTTGTCAATGTTCTACTATTCTCGTGCTCGACGTCGAGGTTATCCAATCCCCGCAAGCCGCCGCTGCCGCGCTCGACCCTGTCCGCGCGCGCCTCCTCGCCGAATTGTCCGAGCCCGCTTCCGCCGCCGCTCTCGCCGCCCGCCTCTCCCTCCCGCGCCAAAAAGTGAACTACCACCTCCGCGCCCTGGAGTCCCACCACCTCGTCCGCCCCGCCAGCGAACGCAAGTGGGGAGGCATTACCGAGCGCCTCGTCGAAGCCACCGCGACATCGTACATCGTCTCGCCCGCCGCCCTGGGACCCGCCGCCTCCGACCCCGCCCGCAGCCGCGACCGCCTCTCGGCCGGCTACCTCATCGCCCTCGCGGCCCGCGTCGTCCGGGAAGTCAGCGAGCTCGCCACCCGCGCCCGCGAGTCCGCCAAGCGCCTCGCCACCCTCTCCATCGACGCCGAGATCCGCTTTCGCTCGCCCGCCGAGCGCGCCCAATTCAGCAGCGAACTCACCGCCGCGATCACTCAACTCGTGGCCCGTTATCATGACGCCTCCGCCCCCGGCGGACGCACGCACCGCCTCGTTCTGGTGGCGCACCCCTTACCCCAAAAACATAAGGAGACCGCAGCATGAGCGTGAAGAAGGAAGCGAACGGACGCCGTTCCGTGCAGGTGGAAGTGGAGGTGCCCGGCACCCCCGAACAGGTCTGGCAGGCCATCGCCACCGGCCCGGGCGTCGCCTCATGGTTTGTGCCCAGCGAAATCGAGGGCCGCGTCGGCGGCGCCGAAACCACTCACTTCGGTGGCGGCATGGACTCCACCTCCACCATCACCGATTGGAACCCGCCGCATCGCTTCTCGACCGATGGCTCCTGGGGCCCCGGCGCGCCCACCATCGCCACCGAGTGGACCGTCGAGGCCCGCGACGGCGGCACATGCATCGTCCGCGTTGTACACAGCCTGTTCGCCGACACCGACGATTGGGACGATCAGCTCACCGGCGTCGAATCCGGCTGGCCCTCATTCTTCCGCATTCTGCGGCTCTATCTCGAGCACCACGCCGGCCAGCCGAGCTCGCAAATCCAACTCATGGCGACGCCCCCGGCCGCGGGCGCTTGGGAGAAACTCGCCGACGCCCTCAATCTCGCTGGCGCGGCGCCCCGCGATCGGCGCGACTCTCGCGACGGCGCCCCTCCCTTCAGCGGCATCGTCGAGTCGGTCAATACGGTCGGCCATCCACACATGCTGTTGCGCGTCGATTCGCCCGCTCCCGGTGCCCTCTTCGCCACCGCGTCCCCCTGCGGCGACAAAGCCTGGGTCACGATCAGCCTCTACCTCTACGGCCACACCGCCGCATCCGTCGTTGGCCGCGACCAGCCCGCCTGGACAGCCTGGATGTCCAATCTCTTCCCGGCGTAGACTTTCGACACTTCGTACGCACTCTCCGTTCGAAGCGCGTGGGGCAGGCGCTGTCGCCTGCCCGCCCCCGCATCCATGTGGTACGCTGAACCCCGACCAACATGAGACTGTCGTCGGCATTCCTCCTCTTCCTCTTGCTCCCCACCGCCTCCGCGCAAACTTTCTCGCCGCAAATTCCGCGCGCCTGGGCCGATCGCGATGTCGCCGCTTTCGAAGTCCCTCTAACGCATTCGGACCGCTCACCGCGCTACATGACCGAAAAGGAATACTACGCGCTCCCCGTGCGTCCCATCTACCGCTCCTATCCGGTCTACGCCGAGGGCCGCGAGCCTGACGGCTATCTCGAATGGCTGAAACAGCGCGAGCCCGAAGTGATCTTCGACCCCGCCAAACTCCGCACCAAAGAGGACTGGATCCAGGCCGGCAAAATCGTCTTCGAGGCTGAAAACTCTTTCTTCACCGCAGGCGATCCTCCTGGTGGCAGGAACGTCCCGCCACAGCGTCGGAAGTGGATCGGGCAGAACGGCGCGATCCGCGGCTTCGCGCCCCGCACTGTCTACATCATCCGCCGCAAGGGCGTGCTGGAGATGGGGTCGAATTCCTGCGCCGGCTGCCACACGCGCCTCTTGCCGGACGGCGCCATGCTCGAAGGCGCGCAGGGCGACGAGGGCGCGGGCATTCGCCAGCCATTGGGCCCAGGAGTTTCTGCGGAACGCATCAAACAGGCCCTCGACGCTGGCTGGGTTTTATTCGGCGCCCCCTGGATTCAATCGCGCCAGGAGTTCGATGCCTCGTTTCTTGCCCTGAAACCGGCCGAAGGAAACTTAATGTCGACTTTCGCCCGCCAGGGGACCAGCATCACTCATCCTCCGCACATCCCGTCGTTGATCGGCATTCAGGATCGCAAATATCTGGACGCCACCGGCCTGGTGCGCCACCGTTCCGTTGCAGACCTGATGCGCTACGCCATCATCAACGAAGGACTGGACACCAGCGCGCATTTCGGAGATTTCCAGCCGACCACCGGCCAAACTCCATTCGGCCAGGAGCCCGGCACACGTTTCAGCGACGAGCAACTGTACGCGCTCGGCCTATACCTCTATTCGCTGCAGCCGCCGCCCAATCCGAATTCAATGAATGACCAGGCCCGTGCCGGCGAAAAAATCTTCCAGCAACAGGGCTGCTCCGGATGCCACACCCCGCCCCTGTACACCAATAACAAGTTGACGCTCGCCCTGGGATTCCAACCCACCGCCGAACTCCGCAAGACCGTTGACATCCTCGACCTCTCGGTGGGTACCGACCCGGTGCTCGCCACCAAAACTCGCCGAGGCACCGGCTTTTACAAAGTGCCTTCCCTGCGCGGAGTCTGGTTTCGGACTGCATTCGGACACACCGGACAAGCTGACACCCTGGAGGAATGGCTGAACCCCGAGCGACTCAACACCAACTACGTGCCGCAGGGCTATCACCGCGGTCCCGGACCGATCTCCGGCCACGAGTTCGGCCTCAAGCTCGGCCAGCAGGATCGCGCGGCCCTGATCGCATTTCTGAAAACGCTGTAAGCCGTTTTCCCCCTTGTCCGCGGCGACCTCGTCCGCCTCATCGCCCAGCGCGTCAAAGCCGAAAAGGCCGCCCAAGCCGCTCGCCCCGAAGTGACGGAACGAAGCCAATTTCCCAGCCCCGCCCAACGCGAACAGGCGAATTGGCGCCAACAAATCGAGTGAGCCCCGAAGTGTGTCCCGGCTAATCCCCGGCCCCTGGTCCCCGGCCCCCGACTAGTTTCCGTTAGTCGGCCGCGCCGGCGTCATAAACTTCCGGCTGTCCATCGTCACGTCTGGGATCGCGATATCCATGAATCCGATCATCATCTCTTCCCAGCTCTGCTCCCCAAAATGCACTTCCACCTTGGGATTGGGATTCGCCGGATTGTTCGTCGAATTGTCGAAATGCGCCGTACACTCCAGCCGCGTCCCCGCCGGCACCGCGATCTCCTCGGCCGGCTTGTACGCCAGTTGCCAGTTGAAGTCGTACTTCGGCACTTTCAGCAGCGTCTGGGTTTCGCCGTTCGGAAACACGGCGCGATACTCGAAGTCCTTCCCGCGAAGATGCATGTGCGGGAAGAAGCTGATGATCTTCGCGTCGTGGACCAGCCGCGTCCGCGCCTGCACTTCGTAGTTCGCATCGTCCGGCGGAATCGCGAACCGCGAATTGCTGACCGCCAGGCTCAGGATCCGCTCCGTCGGCGGCTCTTTCGCCAGCACCATCCCGATCTTCGTCTGATCTTTCGTGGCGTGGCCGTTCGCCGTGTAGTGCACCTGCAGCACCAGGTCAGACCCGGCCTTGATCAGCTTGGCCTGATTCGGCTTCCACGCGTCCGGCACCATCCCCGGCGTGTAGATCGTCAGGATCTCGTTCCCGCCCCCGCCGATGTCGTTCCGGCGTCCCGTTTTCGGCGGCACGAATGCCACGCCCGGTTCGGCCTCGCCGCGCAGCCACTTGGATTCCGGATCGCGCACGAACACCACCATGTGATGCACCACGCTGCGGTCCGACGGCCGCGTCTCGGCCATGCGAATCCATTTGTCTTCCTTGAAATTCGTGGGCAGCACGATGTACTGATAGTCGATCTCGCCGCTCGCCGGCACCGCAAAGGGCGCGGGCATCTGAATCACCAGGTCGGGCGTCGGAATGTTCCAGCCCTCGAGGAATTTACGCGGCGGCGGAGCGTCTTTCGCCACGCCTTCTTTGGCGCCGTGCTCGGCCCACGCGGTTAGCGTATCGATCTGTTCCTTGCTCAGCGCGCGATCATTGGAAAACTTGCCATAATGCGGATCCGCGAACCATGGCGGCATCTTCTTGAGCAGCACCGATTCTTTAATCGCCGCGGCCCACGGTCGCGTCTGTTGATAAGTCATCAGCGGCATCTTGCCGATCTCGCCAGGACGATGACACTCCTGGCAATGACTCTGCAAAATGGGCAGAACGTCTTTATAGAACGTCACGTCCTGAGCGGCGGAACTGATCCCCGCAAAGGTCAAGAAAGGTAGGCACACAGACAGACGGCGCATCCACAACATGGTGGGGTTATTATACAGGACCCTCTATAGTTCTAGCTTCCCCTGCCAACTCATCTCTTCAACATTGAAGCTTTTCGTAAACTGCAGAGGACCGATCTGCGCCGTAAACTCGACCCGGTCGTTCCGCCGGATCTCCACCTTCCGCGGAAACATGTACAGGACCAGCGGACCGTCGTCGCGCTCCATGATCTCCACCGACGAAGGCTTCAGCTCCTTCTGCCCGTCGCGGCGAATCGCGGCCTGATTCTTCAGTTGCCGCCCCAGGCTCTTCGGATCCCCGCCGATATACCGGCCCGGCACGCCGTACACCGCGATCACGTAGCTGTCCGCGTCGATATCCGGAGCATTCACCTCGCGCGCCTTCAACTCCGCCTGGCGGATCGGCAGCGCGCTCTCCCACCGCAATCGCACCACGGGAGCCTCGACTTCGGGACTGTCTTCGCGCGGCGGCGGCCCGCCCGATCCCGTCGGCGGATAGCCGCGGCCTCTGCCGATCCCGATCCCCGGGATCCCGAGGCTGATCCCGCCGCCGCGGCCCATGCGGCCATTCGATTGAGCCATCGTAGTAGTCACGCTGGCCGCCCACGGCGAATCGGAGAGCACGAGTTTGGCATCTTCCGCCGTCCAGTCGGCGACCTGTTTGGTTTTCCACGCCGGGTCGGCCGCGAAGCACAGCAGGGTGGAAGCGAACAAAATATGGACGGCTTTGGACATCTATATGGGTTACGCGGCGGAAGCGGGCGGCGTTTCTGTTGACTTCGCCGCAAGAAGGCGCTACATTCTGTAGCGATAACATGTTGGGAGCCCGCAAGCCACGCAAACCCCTGAGTGAACTCGAACACCTGGTCATGTCCGTCGTCTGGACGCGGCCCTCGGTCACGGCCGAAGATGTGCGTCTGTCGCTCGCCGATCGGCACCCCATGAAGGAATCCACGGTGCGCACCGTCCTGACGCGCCTGGAGGAGAAGGGGTATCTGAAGCACGAGGTCGCGGGCCGCACCAATGTGTACACGGGAGTGGAGGCGCCGCAGAACGTGGCCGCGAAGGCCGTGCGCCAGATCATCGAGCGCTTCTGCGGCGGGTCGGTGGAACAACTGCTGGTCGGCATGGTGAACAACGACGTGGTGGATGAGCAGGAACTGCAGCGATTGGCGCAGCGCATCGCGCGCCGCAAGAATCGCGAGGGGGTCTGAAATGGATTGGAGCACGACCGCTCTTTCGTATCTGGCAAGCGTGACCGCACGGTCGCTCTGCCTCGTCTTTCTGGCATTCGCCGGAGTCGCGCTCCTGCGCGCCGGCGCCGCGGCCGCGCGGCATGCCATCTGGACTGTCACGGTCGGCGGCATGCTCGCCCTCGCACTGCTCGCGCCGGTGATGCCGTCGCTGCCGATCCGTGTGTTGAACGCCGCTCCGCCCGCAGAACTCACGAGGTCCGCTGTCGAGCCGCCGGCCATATCGGAAACTGTCGTGGCGAAGGTCGCGGGCACGCCGCTGCCCGCCGCGAAGTCTTCCATCACGTGGCAGCAGGCGGCCGTGTGGATCTATTTCGCAGGGGTGGCGGTGTTTCTGTTTCGTTTATGGATGGGATACCTGCTGACCGTCCGTCTGGTGCGCGCCAGTCGCGCGATTGACAACGCGGAGACCCTGTACGAGGCGAGTTGGATTTCCGTCCCGCTCACTGTCGGCTGGCTGCATCCGCGCATTCTGTTGCCCTCCGGATGGCGCTCGTGGCCTAAACCGAAGTTCCAGGCCGTCATGGTGCACGAGCGGACTCACGTCGCACGGAGCGATTGGGCAATCGCGCTGCTGGCGCGCTTGAATCGCTGCGTGTTCTGGTTTAATCCCGCGGCCTGGTGGCTGGAGCGCCAGTTGGCCGCGCTGGCTGAGCATGCCTGCGACGACGCCGCGCTGCTCGAAATCGGAGAACGCGACAACTACGCACAGACGTTGCTGGAGATGGCAGCTACGGTCAAGTGCGGAGAAGGTCGATTGGTTTGGGAAGCCATGGCCATGGCCAAGGCTTCGGAGGTACGTACGCGGATCGAACGAATTCTGGATGAGACGAGGCAGATTCCCTGTGGGCTTTCGCGCCTGCGTTGGGCCGCCCTGGTGGCGTGCAGCCTGCCCTTAATCTACGTGGCAACCGCGGTGCAATTCGCACCCGTGATGGCGCAGTCGGTGGCAGTGGCTCAATCCGCGGGCGCCGAACGGCCGGACTTCGCGGCCATGGAAACCTACGTCGCTGCCCATCCCGCCGACCTGGAGGCCCGCGGCAGGCTCATTCGCGGCTACTATCTGTACTCCATTAAGGAGCCGCGCCTGAACCACATCTTCTGGATGATTCAGAATCATCCCGAGTCGGATGTGACGGGCTTGAACTCGGTCGGAATCTCGCCCGGCACGTCCGCGCTCAACGATGCCCAGGATTACCAGAACGCTGCATCGCTCTGGCGCACGCAAGTCTCGCTGCACACCGGCGACGCCCCGGTTTTGGCCAACGCCGCCCGCTTCTTCGGCCGCATGGACGCCGACCCCGACGAAGCCGAGCGACTGCTCATCTCGGCCCGCTCGCTCGATCCGCAGACTAACTCCTACACACAGCAGTTGGCGCGGCTGTACGGCAATGCGCTGATCGCCGGCGCCCCCTTCGCCACGAAGGCTAGGACTGCACTCGACGCATCGACGGATCCAACCCTGCTATCTCAGGTAGGCAACATCCTGCGAGCGGCCGACCGCCCGAATTTGCAGGAACTCGGGAAGCAGTTCGTCGCCCGCGCGCAGACTTACGGCATGCGGCCGGCCGTGCTGGTTCCATCCATTCCCTCCGTCGATACACCGCCCATATTGCGCAAGGTAATGCCGGAATACCCGCCGGCAGCTCGCGCCACGCGCATTCAAGGCGACATGCATATGTCGATCGTCATCGGCACCGATGGCCACGTATCTGCGGCGAGCGTTTTAAGCGGCCATCCGTTCTTTAGGGACGCGGCCATCGCGACTGTAAACCAGTGGCTGTTTTCGCCGGTTATGCAGAACGGCATTCCAGTCGCCGCGCGCACCACCGTCACGATACCCTTCCGCCTCGATGGCAGTGACGGTCCCCTGGTCGCGCCTCTGAACGAAGTCAAGCCCCCGATACCCCAACGCATCCGAGTCGGTGGCAATGTCCAGCGCGCGAAGCTCCAGTCGTCGGTCGACCCGGTGTATCCGCAGGCCGCCCGCGACGCCGGCATCGAAGGCAACGTCGAACTCTCGATCGTCATTTCAAAGGAAGGCAGGGTCGCCGAGACGAAGGTGATCGACGGCCACCCCCTCCTCGCCGCCGCCGCCGAGCAGGCCGTAATGAGCTGGGTTTATTCTCCAACCCGTCTGAACGGCGATCCCGTCGAAGTCGTCACCACCGTCACCGTCCCGTTCAAGCCGTAGCGTAGGCGTCCGGCCTGCGCATCGGAGCCACGCCCGTACTGGCGTTGGGCCAACCAGGGAGCGACGGTCCGCCTAAAACGGCCCCCACAAGGCCACGCCGGTGATTACCACGCCGGCGCAAGTAATCACGAGTGCCGACGCGACCGGCAAATATCGAAACGCCGCACTCTGCGTCGTCCGTTCACTATCGGGCAGCAGGTGTTTCGCAAACAGCACGATCATGCCGACCGCCATCAGCACGATCGCCAGTCCCATGCTGAAGGCCACCAGCAGCGTGAGCCCGAGCGCCACGCGGCCGAGCGCAATCGAGCTCAACAGCAGCACCAGCGCCGAAGGACACGGCACCATGCCGCCGCTCGCGCCCAGTGCCAGCAAGCCGCCCAGGGTCACATCCCCGTCGGGCACGTGACTATCCAGGTGCCGCCCGCGACCCTTCGCCGCGCGCATCCGTTTGAAGAAGAGCGTTGTCCCGATCCACACGATCGAGAGGCCGGAGACGATCTCCAGCACGGGCACGATCTTCTCGGGTAACACGTATCGCGACAGGAACAGCGTGACGAACCCCAGGAAGAACACGCTGACCGTGTGCGTAAAGGTCACCACCGCGCCCAGCAGCGCGGCATGTTTGGGCGTCCCGCGCGCGCCCACCAGGTACGCGGCGACGATGGTCTTACCGTGGCCCGGCGACATCGCATGGATCGCCCCCAGGCCGAACGCGACCAGCATGCCGATCATCGTCGCGCCCAGGCCGATGTCGCCCTGATGCAGCAGGCGCTGAAGAAAATCGCCGTTGACACCCATTACAATGGTCCTTACGAATTGTACAGCGGGTTTGCATAAATGAAACGGGTCATCACTGCACAGGACGTGCCGGCAGCCGGCGAAATTCGTGTGCCGATTGGAACAATCGTCACGGCATCGGCGCGCGAAGTCGCGGCGTCGCGGGGCGTTCGCATCGTCGAATTGCCCGAAGATCAGTTGACGGCCCTCGCGCCGGCGGACAAGACGGTCGCCATCGGTGCCGATCACGGAGGCTTCCGCCTCAAGGAGACTCTCAAGCCGGTGCTCGAAAGCCTCGGGCTCTCGGCGCGCGACGTCGGCGCCTTCGACGAGAAGGCGGTGGACTACCCCGATATCGCCCACAAGGTGGCCCAACTCGTCGCCGGCGGAACGGCCGCGCGGGGCGTGATTATCGACGGCGCGGGCATCGGATCGAGCATGGCGGCCAACAAGGTTCCGGGCATCCGGGCAGCCTTGTGTTATGATAAAGCTTCCGCCAAAAACAGCCGCGAACACAATGATTCCAATGTACTTACGCTCGGAGCGCGGCTGCTGACCGAGACCCAGGCGGAAGACGTTTTGCGTACTTGGCTGGCCACCCCTTTTGCCGGTGGACGCCATCAGGCGCGCGTGCAGAAGATCATCGATATCGAGCAGCAGTATTCGAAAAAGGCCTCCTCGTGACACAACTGGAATTGGACCGTCTGGTCGCACAAATCGGCGAAGAAATCCTGGCCCGCGTCGGCCCTTCGCAGCCGGCCGCTCCCGCCAAAAAGGGTGAAGGTCTCAACCTTCCCAACCAGGTCTGCCCTGGTTGCACGCAGCGATGTGCCCAGACGTGCTCGCAGAATACGAAGGAAATTATCGCCGCCGGCGCGTGCCGCATTTCCGCCAGCGACAAGCTGACCAGGATCGATCCGTCGATCTCAGCCGTCATCGATCACACGATCCTGAAGGCCGATGCCACCCGCACCGAGGTCGTCAAGATCTGTCGCGAAGCCCGCCAGTATTGCTTCGCGAGCGTGTGCGTGAATCCCTACTGGGTGCCGCTGGTGGCCGCCGAACTGTCCGGGTCGGGCGTCAAGGTCTGTACCGTCGTCGGCTTCCCGCTGGGCGCCACCAGCACCGAAGCGAAGGTCGCCGAGACGGTCGCCGCGTTGCGTGCCGGCGCGCAGGAGATCGACATGGTGATCAACGTGGGCGCGCTCCGCTCCGGCGATCACGAGGCCGTCAAACTGGACGTGCAGGAAGTCGTCAAGGTGTCGCACGCCGCCCGCGCCATCGTGAAGGTGATTCTGGAAACGGCGCTGCTCGATGACAGCCAGAAGGCCATCGCGTGCACGCTGTGCAAGATGGCCGGCGCCGATTTCGTCAAGACATCGACCGGCTTCAGCACTTCCGGCGCGACCGCGCACGACGTGGCATTGATGCGCAGCGTAGTGGGTCCCGACATCGGAGTGAAGGCCTCCGGCGGAATCCGCACGCTGCAGGACCTGCAAACCATGACCGCCGCCGGCGCCACTCGGATCGGCGCCAGCGCGAGCGTAAAGATTGTTGAGGCGACCGCTGCCTGATTCGCCCGCACCACGGAAAGCTACGATACGTTTTCGCGAGCGTAGCGAACTCCTGGATTTTCTGCTCGAAGTCTCGGCCGCCACGTCCCAGACGCTGGAGCTCAACCAGCTCCTGGCCAACGTCGCCGAGATCGTCCAGCGCGTGCTGCCGTACGACCTGTTCGCCATCCTGCTCTTCAGCGAGAAGCGGCAGGACCTCCGCATCCGCTACGGCGTAGGCCATCGCGAAGAGGTCATTCGCGGACTGTCGATCGCCCTCGGCGAAGGCGTCACCGGCACCGCCGCCGCACGCCGCGAACCCATTCTGGTGGGCGATGTGCGCAACGATCCGCGTTACCTGAACACGGTGGACGCGGTCCGCACCGAACTGGCCGTGCCCATGACGGCCCGCGGCAAACTGGTCGGCGTGATCGACCTGCAGTCCACGCGCGTCAATGCGTATAACGAGTACGACCGCGCACTGCTGCGGTTGATCGCCGCGCGCGTGGCCATCGCCATCGATAATGCGCGCTTGTACCTGCGGGTCGACCGGCAGAATCGCACGCTGAAGACGCTGGCCCATATTTCCCGCGAGTTCTCGTCGATCCTGGACCTGAACGAACTGCTCAGTAAGATCGCGAGCACGGTCCGTGGCGTCATCAACTACGATGCCTTCAGCATCCTGTCGATCGATGACGATGCCAAGGCGCTGCGGCACCTGTTCAGCATTCGGTACGACCAGCGCGTCAACATCGATAACGTCCCGCTGGGCAAGGGAATCACCGGCGCCGCCGCCCGGTCGCGCGAAGTGGTCCGCGTCCACGATACGTCGAAGGACCCGCGCTACATCGCCTCGCATCCGGACATCCGGTCCGAGGTCGCGGTGCCGCTGGTCGTGCAGGATCGCGTGATCGGCGTGATGGATTTGGAAAGCGAGGCCGTCGGCTACTTCACTGACGATCAGGTGCGGACGCTCGCGCTGCTCGCGCCGCAGGTGGCCAGCAGCGTCGAAAATGCGCGGCTGTACCAGGAGATCGCACTGCGCGAGCGGCGCATGGAAGAGGACCTCGCGGCCGCTCGCGAGCTGCAGGGCGTCCTGCTGCCCGACGCCAAGCTGGAAATCGAGGGCATGGAGGCCGCGGTCCGTCTGCGTCCCGCGCGCGAGATCTCGGGCGATATCTACGATATCTTCGAGCATCCCGACGGGCAGACGGTGATCGCGTTCGGCGACGTGAGCGGAAAGGGCGCCGCCGCCGCGCTCTACGGCGGGCTGATGAACGGGTTGCTGCGCACGCTCGCGCCGCGCCATCGTCACCCGGCCGATCTGCTCAAGGCGCTCAACGACGCGCTGATCGAGCGCAAGGTGGAAGCCCGGTATGTGACCCTGTGCGTCCTGCTGTGGGATCCCAAGTCGCGCCAGTTCGTGATGGCCAACGCGGGCGCGATTCCGCCGATGATCTGCCGCGGCGCGGACATCATCAAGCTACGCGTGGAAGGCGTGCCCATCGGGCTGCTGGCGAGCCGCGAGTACGAAGAGATCACGTTCCAGGCCGAGCCCGGCGACCATCTCGTGCTGTACTCGGACGGCATCACCGACCACGTGAACGCCGCCGGCACCGAATACGGCCGCGGCCGCCTCGCCCAGGTAGTGCGCACGCATTGTCAAGGATCGCCCGACAACCTGATCTGCGCCATCTTCGCAGAGCTCGACAAGTTCTCGACCGTGGCCTTCGACGATCAGACGATCCTCGTGATGAAAGTAGCGTAGGCCCGCGCGGACTCGGCCTACCCTCGATGGGTAGCTTATACGTGCCGTTCCAGAGCGCTCCTTTAAGCGGGCGGGACGTTCTTGTGAAACATCTCGTCCTGGAGCAATCTTCCTCGTCCGGCCGAAATGAATTCGGAGACGAACTCGACTTCGAGAATCCCTCTATCCTGCTTCGCTGTCATAACCCACAGTTCCGTTCCTGGCTGCTAGATCCGTCCGGCCCATATCGGGTTCGTGGTGTTCTTCGCCGATCACTACGGCCCCACGAAGCCCATTGAGTGGATTCCGATATGCTCCGACGCGTGGGTAGACCTGAAGAATGATCGCGCGCGCGGCAGGCGAAAGCGCCCCGCTACACCTCGGTAAGCGCGCGATGCACCAGGTGGATGCTGATGGCGCCTTCGCCCACCGCGGACGCCACGCGCTTCACGTTTCCGGCGCGCGCATCGCCCACCGCGAATACGCCCGGCAGGCTGGTCTCCAGCATCAGGGGCGGACGCCGCAGCGGCCAGGCCGGACCGTTCTCGTCGCCCACGCCCGCGTCCAGTTCGCGGCCCGTCAGGATGAAGCCCTTGTCATCCAGTGCGAGGCAGCCGCGCAGCCACTCGGTACGCGGTGACGCGCCGGTCATCACGAATACGTGCGGGACGTCGTGCGTCGATTCCTCGCCGGTCTGCTTGTTCTGCCACGTGACCCGCTCCAGGTGGCCGTTGCCGTGCAGTGCGGTGATCTCGGTGTTGAAGTGCAATTCGATTTTCGGGTTCTGCGTCAGCCGCTCGATGAGATATCGCGACATCGTGCTGGAAAGCTCGCCGCGCCGCACCAGCATGTGTACCTTCTTGGCGCTCTGCGAGAGAAACACCGCGGCCTGTCCGGCCGAATTGGCGCCGCCCACCACCGCCACTTCGTCGTTGCCGCACAGTTGCGATTCGATGTAGGTGGCGCCGTAGTAGATGCCTTCACCCTCGTACTTTTCGAGCTTCTCCAGCTTGGGCTTTTTATATTGCGCGCCGGTCGCGATCACGATGGCGCGCGCCAGCATTACCTCGCCGCCTTCGAGCGCCACCTGGTACGGCCGGCTGCCGCAGTTCAGTCTCGTGACGTTGCGCGCGATCATCATGTTAGCGCCGAACTTTTGCGCCTGCGCCGTGGCACGCGCCGCGAGTTCCATGCCGGAGATCCCGGTGGGGAACCCCAGATAGTTCTCGATCTTCGAGCTGGAACCCGCCTGACCGCCGGGCGCGTGGCTTTCGATCACGAGCACGTCCAGGCCTTCGGAGGCCGCGTACACCGCTGCGGCTAGCCCGGCTGGACCGGCGCCCACGATGATCACATCGCGGACATGATGGTCGCCGTCCACGTTGCTGTTCAGGCCCAGACAGTCGGCCAGTCGCTGGGTCGAGGGCTTGCGCATGACGTGTTCGCCATGACAGATCACCACCGGGACTTCGGACGCCTTGATGTTGAAGCGATCCAGCAGTTCCTGCGAGATCCGGTCCGAATCGAGGTCGACGTACTGATACGGGTGCGCATTGCGGGAGAGGAATTCGCGCAGTTCCAGCGTCTCGGACGAATGGCGCGACCCCAGCAGAATGACGTTGCCGAAGCCTTCACTGATGAGCGCCAGCCGCCGCAGAATGAAGGCGCGCAGCAGCACTTCGCTCAGTTCGGCGTCCTTGCCCACGAGTCCGCGAACCTCTTCGTTGCTCAGCTCGAGAAACTCGCCGGGCTCGGTGACGCGTCCGCACACAAGGCATTTCTGGCCGCTGATCATGGTCATTTCGCCCGTGAACTCGCCGGGATCGTGCTTGGCGACAAAGCGCTCGTTTCCGCGCCCGTCGGGCTGCACGATTTCCATCTTGCCCGAGAGCACGACAAAGAACGGCACGTTCGTGTCGCCGGGCTGGAAGAGGATGTCACCGGCCTTCACCTTCCGCACGTTGCCGCAGGAGCGGATGCGGTTGATTTGTTCGGGCTGTAACACTGGGAACGCCTGCGTGCGGTTATCGAGGGCGCTGGGGGTGGGCCAGGTGGACATGACTTATTTTCGCATCGCGGTCAAGTGCGATAGCCTTAAACTTCACCCCATGCACCGCTACTCCGAGTTGCGCCGCCGTGCTGTGGACTTTGTCACGCAATTCTCGCCCGCGGGACCGGTCCTCGTGCTCGCGCCGGTGCGCGCGGCGGCCGATGAAGTGGCGCTCGAGGCATGCGGGGCGGCGCTGGTCAATGTGCAACGCTTGGCCTTCCGTGAGTTCGTCCTTGAGTTGTCCGGGGCGGAAATGAACCGCCGGGGTCTGATCCCGGTGGGCCGGTTCGTGCGCGAAGCGCTGGCCGCCCGGGTGACGGCCGAGGCCCTGCGGCTGGGGCAGTTGGATTACCTGCGGCCGGTCGCAAGCTTTCCCGGATTCCCACGCGCGCTTACGGCGACCTTCGAGGAACTCCGTCTGAACGCCATAGGTCCGGAGCAACTGCGCGAGTGCGGCCAGTCGGGACCAGACCTCGCGCGGCTGCTCGAAGCATACACGAGCGAACTCGCCACGCGCGGTTTCGCCGACCATGCCACGCGCGTGGACCTGGCCCGCGGCGGTTTCTCGGCGGGCTACAACAGCCTCCGGCAGATGGCGGTAGTGGCGCTCGATATCGTGCCGCGAAGCCGCATGGAACGCGAGCTGTTCGCCTCTGTGATGAAGGCCGCGCGCGTGCCGCTCGAACTGCATCTCACGCCGGGCGAAGCGGAACCGGCGAGCGGTTTGGATTCGCTGCAGCAATATCTGTTTTCCGAGTTGCCCGTGCCCCCGCGCGAAGATGATGGCAGCGTCGCCATCTTCTCGACGTCGGGAGAGGCGCTGGAATGCGTCGAGATCGCGCGCGCGATCCACACGGCGGCGGCCACTGGAGTGCCTTTCGATGAGATCGCCATTCTGCTGCGGTCGCCGGACCGGCACCAGCCGCTGATTCTGGAAGCGCTCCGCCGCGCGGGCATTCCCGCGCATTGCACGCTCGCGGTGCGCCGGCCCGATGCCGCCGGACGCAGCCTGCTCGCGCTGCTGTACTGTGCGTCGGAAGGGCTGTCAGCCTCGCGCTTCGCCGAGTATCTCTCGCTGGGCCAAATGCCCGACGAAGAAGAGCCAGTCACGCCGGCGTTGTGGGAGCGGCACCTCGTGGATGCCGCGGTGATTGGCGGCGCGGATCGCTGGGAGAAGCGCCTGCTCGGATTGCGCGCGGAGTTGTACGGGAAGTACGACGCGGAGGAAGGCGATACCGAGCGCGAGCGATTGGCACGGCGCATCCATTCCGTCGAGAACCTCACGCTGGTCGCGCTGCCGGTGATCAAGCGTCTGGGCGAACTTCCGCAGCGCGGCACGTGGGGCGAATGGATTGCGGCGCTCACGAGCCTCGCGGAAGCCACGCTGCGGGACCCGGGGCACGCGATCGAACTGATCGAGCAGTTGGACCCGATGTCGGACATCGGCCCGGTCGGGCTCGACGAGGTTCTGCTGGTGCTGGCTCCGCGGCTCAATACACTGGCCGGCGCGTCGGAGGAATCGCGATTCGGCAGGGTGTGGATCGGCAGCATCGAAGAAGCGCGCGGGCTGGCGTTCCGGCGCGTGTTCGTCCCGGGCGTTAACGAGGGCCTGTTCCCGCGGCCGCCCGCGGAAGATCCGCTGCTGCTGGAATCGCAGCGCCGCGTGCTCGGCGTCGAGTTGCGGACCGACGACACGGAGCTGCTTCGTGTCGCGGCCGCTACTGCTTCGGAACGGCTGACGCTTTCGTTCTCGCGACTCGACCTGCTCACCGGGCGCGAGCGTGTGCCGTCGTTCTATGCCTTCGAAGCGCATCGCGCGGCGGGCGGCCGGGAGATGGCCGTGCGCGAGTTCGAGGCACAGGCCCGGTCGGCCACCGAGACACGCATCGGCTGGCCCGCGCCCGCTAACCCCGCCGAGGCGATCGACGATGCCGAGTTCGATCTCGCCACTCTGGCGCCGCGCGCGCAGGGTTCGGGCCAGTATCTGAAGAAGCTGCCGGGGCGGTCGGTGGACTCGCTACGGGCACGCTGGGCGCGATGGCACAAGCCGTGGAAAGCGGCGGACGGACTGCTGATCGAAGAGATCGGCAGCACCGCCATGGCGCCGTATCTGCTGTCGGCGCGACCGTGGTCGCCATCGGTGTTGCAGCAGTTCGCCCGCTGCCCGTATCGCTTCGCCTTGCGAGGCATCCACGGGCTGCATCCCGCCGAGCAGCCGTCGGCGGTCCAGCGCATGGACCCGGCGACGCGCGGGCAGATTTACCACGAGGTGCAGTTCGAACTGCTGCGCGAAGGGCTGACGGCCGACGCCGCGCTGGAGCGGCTGGAGACCGTGCTGGACGAGGTGGCGAAGCGCTTCGAAGAGAAGCTGGCGCCGGCCATTCCGCAGATCTGGCGCGCGGAGATCCAGGCCATTGGAGCGGATCTTCGCGGCTGGTTGCAATACCGGGCGGCGAACGATCCCGAATGGACCCCGCTGCACGCCGAACTGAGCTTCGGCCTACCGCCGAAGCCCGGTCACGATCCGGGCAGCAGGCCCGATGCCGTCGTGCTGGAAGACGGGTTCCAGTTGCAGGGATCGATCGATCTGGTGGAGCGGCACGCCAGCGGAGTGCTGCGCGTGGTGGATCACAAGACGGGCAAGATGCCGGAGCCTCGTCCCGAAATGGTCGGCGGCGGCGAAGTGCTGCAGCCCGCGTTGTACGCGCTGGCTGCCGAAAAGATGCTCGAGGAATCGGTGGCCTTTGGGCGGCTGCACTATTCGACCATCGCCCAGAATTACCGCACGGTAGACGTCCCGTTGAACGACTGGTCGCGCCACCGGGCGGGGCAGGTGCTGCGCGTGATCGACGATTCCATCCGCGACGGCTTCCTGCCGGCCGCCCCGCGGAAAGACGGCTGCAAGCGGTGCGAGTATTTGCCGGTGTGCGGTCCGTATGAAGAGGAGCGCGCAGCCGCGAAGTTGCAGCCGGAATTGAAATCGCTCAAGGAGCTGCGGTTATGGAAATAGATCGCTCACTGACGGTCGCGGCTCCGATCAGGTCTTCGGGGGGAAGGCTTCGGTTATGGCGATAAACGCCTCTCCCGGGCTCGATCAAAGCTGGGTCGTGGAAGCCTCGGCCGGCACGGGCAAGACGACCGCCCTGGTCGATCGTATCGTGCAGGTCATTGCCGCGGGCACGCCGGTAGAGGCGATCGTGGCGGTTACGTTTACCCACGCGGCAGCGGGCAACATGAAGCTGCGGGTGCGGCATGAACTGGAACAGCGCCGCGCAGCGGAACTGGATCCCGAGGTGCGTGCGCGGCTGGCGAATGCGGCGCGCTCGCTGGATCGCGCGTTCATCGGCACCATCCACGCGTTCTGCGCGCAGTTGTTGCGCCGCCGTCCGGTGGAAGCGGGAGTCGATCCCGTCTTCCAGGAACTGGCCCAGCCGGACGCGATGCGCGTCTTCGGGCGCGTGTTCCAGCGGTGGATCGAGCAACGGTTGACGTCGCCATCGCCCACGCTGGTGCGAGCGCTGGCGCGCTTATCCTGGCGCGAGGAGCGAGATGGCGCATCGCCGATCGAAGCGCTGCGGTTCGCGGCATGGAGCCTCGCCGACTGGCGCGACTTCAACGCACCTTGGGACAAGCGCGACTTCGACCGCGATGCCGCCCTGGCCGCGGTGCTCGAAAAGGCCGAGGCCACGCTCGAATTGCGCAATCGGTGTTCGCGGTCGCGGGATATTCTGCATGAAGGTCTGAAGCCGCTGGCCGAATTCCTGGAGCGCGTACAGCGCTCTCGCGATGCCGGACGGTCCGACCCCGACCTGATTGAGAACGACATTCTGCGCCTGCCCGGCGAGATGCGATGGGTGAAGCGCGGCAACGGAAAGTATGGCGACACGGTTTCGCGCGAGGCCGTCCTCGCTTCGTGGGAGGAATTGCAAGCGGCCATCGCCGAGTTCGGCCGCCATGCGGACGCCGACCTCGCGGCCCATCTGCGCGACGAACTCTGGGACGTGGTCGGGCTCTACCAGCAGCAGAAGAAGATGGCCGGGCAGCTTGATTTCATGGACCTGCTGCTCTACGCGCGCGACCTGTTGCGTCATGACGAGGCGCGCGCCGACCTGCAGCGGAAATTCCAGCGCATCTTCGTCGACGAGTTTCAGGATACCGATCCGCTGCAAGCCGAGATCCTGTTGCTGCTCGCCTCGGCCGACCCGGCGGAGCGCGACTGGCGCAAAGCCACGCCGCTGCCTGGAAAGCTGTACGTGGTCGGCGATCCGAAGCAGTCCATCTACCGCTTCCGCCGCGCCGACGCGCGCCTCTTCCGGCGGGTGTGCCGCGATCTAACCGCGGGCGGCGCGGCGAGTCACGCACTGAAGAGCAGCACGCGCAGCACGGCCGCGATCCAGTCGTTCGTCAACGCGGCGTTCGAGCACACCATCGACGATTACCTGCCGCTGGAAGGCGGTGTGGCCGATCCGCCGCAGCAGCCTGCTGTCGTTGCGCTTCCCATGCCGCGGCCGTACGGTACGCGGAACGTATCGAATGCGAAGATCCTGGAGTGCTCGCCCGGCGCGGTCGCGGCCTTCATCCAATGGCTGTGCAACGAGAGCGGCTGGACCGTGCGAGACCGCACGACCGGCGCGCGCGTGCCGGTGAAGCCGGAGCATGTGTGCATCCTGTTCCGCCGCTTCAAGAACCTCGACACCGACCTGACGCAGGAGTACGTGCGTGCGCTGGAAGCTCGCGGCATCGCGCATCTGCTGGTCGGGTCGAAGTCGTTCCACCTGCGCGAAGAGGTGGGGACGCTGCGGACGGCGCTGCACGCCATCGAGTGGCCCGATGACGAGCTCAGCGTGTTCGCGGTGCTGCGCGGCAGCCTGTACGCGATCCTCGACGACACGCTGCTGAAGTTCCGCAATGCGCATAAACACTTTCGCCCGGGGACTCCCCTGCCCGACGATCTGGATGCGGAGTTCCATCCCATCCGCGATGCCTTTGCGACGCTGAACGAACTGCATCGCCGCCGCAATTACCGGCCCATCGCCGATACCATTCACGAACTGCTGGAGGCCACGCGCGCGCATGCGGGCTTCGCATTCCGAAAGGGCGGCGAGCGCGTGCTGGCCAATGTTTACCGGCTCACCGACCTGGCCCGGAGTTTCGAGGCGTCGGGCGCGGCCACGAGTTTTCGCGCCTTCGTCGAGTTCCTGGACGGCGAATACGAAAGCGGCGACACGGGCGAAGCACCCATCCTGGAGCAGGAAGGCGGCGGTGTCCAGTTGATGACGGTGCACAAGGCCAAGGGTCTGGAATTTCCCGTGGTCATCCTGGCCGACCTGACTTGCAAGCTGACGGGCCGCGAGGGCGGCGACCGTTTCAGCGATCCCGAGCGCCGCCTGTGCGCGCAGCGCCTGCTCTGGTGCGCGCCGTGGGAACTGCTGGACGCGGCGGAGGAAGAAGCCAAAGCCGACGAAGAAGAAGCGCTGCGTGTGGCGTATGTCGCGGCCACACGGGCCCGCGATCTGCTGGTGGTGGCGGCGCTCGGCGAGGAAGACCGCAAGGGCGGCTGGCTGTCGCCGCTGCACGAGGCGCTGTATCCGCCGGATGACCGCTTCCGCGTCTCCGCCCCGGCGCCCGGCTGTCCCAAGTTCGGCGACGCCACGGTGTTGAACCGGCCGGCCGATCAGCGCGAGGAAGTGTCGGTGAAACCGGGGCTGCATTATCCGAAGGCCGGGACGCACTCGATGGTTTGGTTCGACCCCGCGGTACTGGCGCTCGACACCGCGAAGAGCGAGGGCGTGGAAAGCGATGAGGTCCTTCGCGGCACGACCGAGCAGGCCGTCGAAGGACTCCGCCTGTACAACGAGTGGAAGGATGCGCGCGATGGACGGCTAGCCACGGGCGCTGTGGAGCGCTACCGCGTCGCAGTCGCCGAGAGCTTCGGACGCTGCGAAGAGGCGGCCCACATTCCGGTCGAAGTGGTTACGTTGGCCGCGGAATCGGGCCGGCCTACGGGTCGCAAGTTCGGCCGCGTCGTACACGACATCTTGCAGCATGCTGCGTCGGCGGACGACGTCGAAGCGCTGGCCGAAGTTTGGGGACGCCGCCATTCCGCTACAGCGGATGAGAAGATCGCCGCGGCCGAGGCGGCCCGGCATGCGTTGGAATACCTTGCGGGGGCTATGCCCTCAGGCGCCGAACGGCATCGCGAATTGGACGTCATGGTCCGTTTGCAGGACGGGAGGCTGGTCGGCGGGCGCATCGATCTGGCGTGGCGCGACGAGAGTTCATGGACGGTGGTCGATTACAAGACGGATCGGCGGGCCAAGCGGAACGTCGCGCAGGCGCAGTTGTACGGTCTTGCGTTGGAGCGCTCCACGGGCCAGCCTGTTCGCGGAGTGATTCTGGAAGTATAGAGTGGTACTAAATGTCACGCGCTTTATAAAAGCGTACCCATAAGTACGAAGAGATTGATCGGGAGTCCGGCTGCTATGGTATGCTCAACGGGATTTACATATATGAGCAACCAATCAACCCTACTTTCAATGACATTGGTGTTGTCCGCGCTTGGGGCAAATTGCGCGATGGCATGTTCGCCGGCCGGTAACACTGGCCTGACTACGAGCCGGATTCTAACATCCAACCAGCAGCTGATTGGAACTACCGTCAATGCAGCTGGCTGCGATATCGGCATCTACGTAGCGCCCGGCAGCGACAACGTTCTGATCAGCGGTGTCACTGTGACGGGAGCCAATGAACATGGAATCCTGGTGCAAGACGCGTCACACGTCACCATTCAATACAGCGTCGTGACCGGAAACGGTGTAGCGGGCCATGCCTGCCCTCCGTCCGGCGTCGCTCCCCCCACCTGCATAGCTGAGGATAAGGGGCTCGAACTTGTCGGAACAAGTAATTCGACCGTAACTCATAATGTGGTCAGTCACAACGTTGCAGATGGAGGCATAGGTGTCGCTGACGATGGGCCGACTAATCCCGGCGCACCCGGCACCTTCCCGGGCACCGCACATGGCGCCAAGAACGTCGTGGTGAGCGACAATCTGGTAATCGACAACAGCAATGGTTGTGGAATTGTTGTTGCGGCGTACAATCAAGGCACGCCGGTCGACAACGTTCAAGTTACCGGAAACACCGTAATCGGATCGGCTCCCGCTGCAGGGCAGCTCTTTCCGCCACGCAATTCTTTCATCGGTCAGATCGTGGTCGCTACGGATGGGCCATTCGCCCAAGTCTCCAACACGCAAGTAGTCGGCAATAAACTGGACGGTTCGGAACTGCCTGGAATCGTAGTACACAGCAACGTTTTTGGAGACGTGATCACCCAGACTCTGATCCAGGATAACGTGATCGCAGACAACGGTTATTACCCAGGCCCACCTGCAGCCACGCCGAACGATCCTGGATTCTCGCAAGGCACAACCGGGATCGCTCTGATAGCGGAGGTCGGCGGTACCGACGGCCCACAACCAGTGCTCGCACACACAAACGTAGGGTCGAATACGATTCTGAACGATACCAACGGTGTATGGCTGTGCGGCACAGATCACACGGTCATTCACCAACTGCAGGGGAATGCGACTAATCCCATAGTCACTTGCCACGCTGGGGGCAATTAAGCAAGCTGGCTCATCGCGACGCCGGTGGTGCTCACGAAGTATTTCGCCAGCATGTTGGGATCCTCCCACGCGGGGAATGTCTCGGGGCGATCGAGATACTGGAAGAACTGGCGCGTCACCTGGGCGAAATGGGCCTCGTGGCCGACGCGGTATTCCGAGGGGATGGTGATGCGCATGCGCGAGGGCTGCTCCTCGACGTCGATGCCGGGATACTGCTTGGCGAGTGCTGCGACGCGGGCGCGAACGGCCGGACCGCCGGGGGCGACGTATAACTCGGGCTGGTAATTCTCCTCTGCGCCCTGTCGCACCTCGACCGACGACTTCGTGCCGCGATAGATCGCCAAGTGCGTATCGCCGGTGCCGGCGGGCGCTTCCCAATTCCACAGCACGTCGAGCTTCACCGGCACGCCGCGGAGCGTGTAACTCACCTGCGTGTTGCAGTAGTAATCGATGGGACCACCGGGCTGACCGGTCACCTGCTGGAACTGCGCGGCGGTCATGGGCGTCGGCCAGCGCTTCGCGGAAAGCATGGCGATCTCAGTGCGGTAGTCGATCGCCTGGTTCGGGAACAGGGTCCACTGCGCCAGATCGACGAGGTGCGTGCCGACATCGGCCAGGGCTTCGCCCTGCTGCAGCACGTCGAAAAACCAGACCGGCCGCAGGTTGGGGACGCCGGCGACGAGTTTCAAAATATGGTGCACGCTCTCCATGTAGACGTCGACGGGCGTACCGAAGATCTCGGGATCGTTCACCAGTTCGCGCTGCAACATGGACGTGATTTCGTAGCGCTCGGTCATGATGTCGTACGCCACGACGTCATTGAGTTGCGCGGCGGCGAGCGTGGTCTCGAGCTCGGGCAGGTCTTCCGGCCGGATGATCCACGGCTTGTCGGCGAGCACGTTCAGTCCGGCATCGACCGAGGCACGGATCAAGTCGATCTTGCCGCGATTGCGGCCCGACAGGACCACGATGTTTCCGGGCCGCTCGGCCAACATGCGATTCAGGAAATCGCCGCTGGTGTGGATGTCGAGCTCCCATGCCGTGGGATTCCGCGCGCGCAGGTTGAAGCGCGCGATGCGATTGAGATGCTCGGTGAGGTCGGGTCCAAGGGGCGCGTAAACGGCGACGCGGGGCGACACGCCGGGGTACGTTTCTTTCTGGATCAGCGCCGCGTGAAAATGGCCGGGGTCGAGCGTGATGAGGCGGAAGCCATCGCTCACAGGCCCTTCACCTCCCAACCCTTGCGGTACCTGCGGCGCACGAAGGCCGTGGCTTCCGGCGAGTTGTTGAACTTCAGCCTGGCCGCGTTCCACTCGAGCGTGGTCTGCGGGAACCGCGTGGCCACGGGGCCGAGCAGCACTGACTCGGTCAGCGGGCCGGCGTAATCGAAACTCGCCGATGCCTTGGCCTTGCCGAGCACGGTGTCCACGAACTGGTGGTAGTGGTTGTCGCGCTCGAATGGGGGCGTCTTGTAGTCCTTGAACCGGTCCTCGGGCAGCAGGATGGGCATCGCGGTGTGCGGCAGCAGGAGCACGCCTTTGGCGCCGACGAAGATTGAGCCCTGATCGGGCAGCTTGCGGTCGCCGATCAGCGATTGGATTTCTTTGGGCGGACGCTCGTCGCCGTCGTACCAGTTCACGTTGACGGTCTTGCCTTCGGTCATCGGCGTACCCGGGAAGACATAGTGGATGACCGCGTTGATGGCCCAGTTGTGCTCGGTGGGCTTCGGGCCTTCGGAGCGAACGGAGATGGGCGCCGTGAGTTGCAGCGCGCTGAACACGGGATCGTAAATGTGGCAGCCCATGTCGCCAAAGGTCGCGGTGCCGAAATCGATGCGCTTGCGCCAGTTCACGGTGTGATAGTAGGTGTCGCCGATGAAGGGGCGGGTGGCCGCGGTGCCGAGCCAGAGGTCCCATTTCAGGGTCGGCGGGATGGGATCGGTGCGGTCGGGCATGGGGTCGGGATCGCCCCACTTCTTGTTGCTCCAGGAGTGGGTCTCTTTGATCTTGCCGATGGCGCCGTCGTGCACCAATTGCACGGCGGTCTTATACTCGCGCGCGGAATGGACCTGGATGCCCATCTGACTCACGAGGTTCTTCTTGCGGGCCATGGCGGTCAGGGCGCGCGTTTCGAACAGGTCGTGGGTGAGCGGCTTCTGCACGTACACGTGGAGGCCGCGCTGCATGGCGCTCATGGCGATGGGCGCGTGCATGTGGTCGGGCGTGGCGACACAGACGATGTCGAGATTCTTGTGCTCTTTGTCGAGGAGGCGGCGCCAGTCCTCGTACACGGGGGTTCCGGCGTACTTCTTGTTGAACTGGCCGAGTTGCGCCGAGTCGACTTCGGCCAGGCAGGCCAGCTTGACGCTGGGATGGGTGGCGATGATGTCGAGCGTGACGTAGGCCATGTTGCCGCCGCCGAATGCGCCCAGGCGGAGCGTGGAATTGCGCGGCTTGGAGATCAAGTCGCGCAGAAAGATGGGGGCGGCGGCGCCGGCTTTCAGGAATGTACGGCGATTCGATAGGCTCATGGCGATCCCTTCGTTGAACTTCCATTTTTGACTTATCATTGTTCCAATGTCCAATCTTGCACTCGCTTCGCTCCTGCTTTTGGCCCAGGCTGCGCCCGGCGTTTATGCCCAGGGCCGCCAGGCTCAGACCACGCCGGCTCCCGCGCCGGCACAGACTACCCCCGCCCCGGCCACACCGGGACGCGGCGCACGCGGCGGCATTGCCGGCCCCGGTCCGGCGATCGGCGGCGAGGTGGATGAAACCCCCGCGGTGACGCACCATTCGATCCAGCTCAATGGCAAGACGCTGAACTACACCGCGACGGCGGCGCAGATGCCGCTGAAGGACGGCGCGGGCGAAACCGAAGCCCACATCTTCTACGTCGCGTACACACTGGACGGCGTGAGCGACGTATCGAAGCGGCCGCTGGCATTTTGCTTCAACGGCGGACCGGGCTCGGCGAGCATCTGGGTGCATATCGGCGCGATGGGTCCGCGGAGTCCCAAGCTGATGCCGAACGGCACGATGCCGCCGCCGCCGTACTCGATGAAGGACAATCCGAACACGTGGCTGGACCAGGCCGACCTGGTGTTTATCGACCCGGTGGGGACGGGCTACAGCCGCGCGAAGACAATCGACGTGGCGCGCCGGATGAACGGCGTGCAGGGCGATCTGCAGTCGGTGGGCGAGTTCATCCGCATGTACCTGGTCCGCAACAATCGGACGGGATCGCCGCTGTTCCTGGCGGGCGAGAGTTACGGCAGCTTCCGCGCGGCCGGGCTGGCAGGCTATCTGATCGATCGCGGGATCGCGTTCAACGGCGTGGTGCTGATCGGCACCACGTTGAATCTGGAGACCATCTGGTCGCGCAGTGACGATCTGGTGTACGTGCTCGAACTGCCAACTTACGCGGCCGACGCGTGGTATCACAAGAAGGTCGCGGCCGACCTGCAGCGCAAGGACCTCAAGACGTTCCTCAAGGAGGCGGAGAACTTCGCGACGGGCGAGTACTCGACGGCGCTCAACAAGGGCGACGATCTGCCGCCGGCCGAGCGCAAGGCGGTCGTCGATAAGATGGTGCGCTATCTCGGCGTGGACGCGCGCTATGTCGAGGACAGCAATCTGCGGTTCGACGTGGGCCACTTCACTCGGGAACTGCTGCGCGACAAGCATCTGGCGATCGGACGGCTGGATGGGCGGCTGGCGGGTCCGGCGTCGTTGAATACGGGGGAGACGAGCGAGTTCGATCCGTCGAGCACGCTGACGCTGCCGCCGTTCGCGGCGTGCTTCAACAACTACGTGCGGACGGAGTTGAACTATAAGACCGACATGTACTACTACGTGAGCGGCGGGATTCAGCCGTGGGATTACGGCGTGCAGAACGGGTTCGGCGACACGTCGTCGATGCTGAAGGTCGCGTTCCAGAAGAATCCTTATATGAAGGTGATGGTGGCGGCCGGGTACTTCGACCTGGCGACGCCGTACTTCGCGGCGCAGTACACGTTCAACCATATGGGACTGCATCCGGACATGCACAAACAGATCACCTGGCAGTTTTACCAGGCGGGCCACATGTTATATATCGACAGCGATTCGAGCACGAAGCTGAAGAGCGATGTGGCGAAGTTTATCGAGAGCGCGTGGCAGTAAGGAGAAGGAGTCAGGAGACAGAAGTCAGGAGTCAGGAGAACGGCGGCCGAGCTGGCGCTCGGCAACCGGCGGCAAAGACCGCCGATGTTACCGTAGCTGCCCTGCCAGACAGACGCGTGGCGAAAGTGGGGGTTCGATTGTCAAAGATCAGCAGCAGTTAACGGGTGAGGGCCACGGTTGGGGAGCGGGTCTACTCCTCCAAATCGTCAAAATCCGGGTCGCGGCGGCCGATGTCCGAGAGGAATTGGCTTTGTTCCGTCGCATAGGATCTTGGGGGTATGCAGGCTGAACGCTGCTCTTTCACGCGGGCGGCCTGGAGGCGTTGGAGTTCTTTCGTGATCTGGCGAATGGAGCGCTGGAGCCGGTCGATCATGCGACCGACGCGGTCGAGTAGTGGGGATTTCGTTTCGAGGGCATTGCCCAGGGTGGCTCCACTTTCCATGGCGGCTTCCCATATTTGAGCTTCGGCATTCTCGAGACGGTTGAGACGCCAAAGAGTGGTGGTGAGCTGGTCGACGCATTGTTGCTCGGCGGTGTCCTGAGGGCACCAGGCGTCTAACTGAAATTCCTTGAATGCTTCGAATTCCTCGGGATCTTCGCCGGGAATAATCAGCGACTCGGCATGAATGCCGTATTTGATGGCGTTGTGGCGAACGGCGGACTTTGTCTCGGGCGTGGCAGGTCCGGTGGACAGGAGCGCATTGGCGCGATTGGCGGTTATCTGGGCGGGTGATGCCATATGTTTGGTCTCTCTTTCTCTCAGACAACTCCAATCTAACTGGCGAGGGGGCTGGACTCCGAAATTCAGGATGTGGAAGTCTTTTGCTTTGTAAGTAACAAATATTTTCGAAATGTGTCAACGCCAAAAACGGAAGCTACGGCATGAATGCGATGCGGTTGACACCGGCGCCTTTGGCGATGTCGATGACTTCGGCGATGCGGCGAAACTCCAGTTGCTTTTCGCCGCGGAGGAAGATCACCTGATTGCCGCCATTGGCGAATAGGGCGACGAGGCGGGCGTGGAGACGCTCGATCGGGACTGCCTCCTGATTGAGCTGGACGCCGGCGGCGGTGACGCTGATTACGATCTCGTGCGATGGCGGGGCGACGCGCGCTTCGATGGGCGGCGCCGCCTGGGGGACCAGCGCGGGAAGACCTGTGGGAGCAATCGGGGTGATCACCATAAAGATGACGATCAAAACGAGGAGCACATCGATCATAGGGGTGACATTCATTTCGCAGCGCTGGCCTTTTCCTCCAAGCGACATTGCCATACTTACTCCTTGGCTGATTGGACTACTGAGCGGCTGTAGAAGTTCCCGGCTCTACAAATTGCATAACTGTATGGTTCGGTTCATCTACGCGGCTTATGACTCAAACTTAGCGGCTCGGCTTAGACGGCCTGACCTTATAATTGCTCCGCCGCATGGGTGCGGCAATCAGATTGGAAGTCCTCAGTGATCAAAGTCGAACGTGCAATTGAGAGTTACCTTTTGTTGATTCTTGGGAAATTGACCGGATGGAACTGGCCGGTTGGCGGGAATGGTCCAGGAGATCCCGTATACCTCAAAGCGGAGCAGCAGGCCGAATTGGCGGCTGAAGGCATCCGCAAACTGGCGAGCTTTCTGCCGGCCGAAGCGGCACAGAAGGCGATGGCTGCCGTGGAGCGGTTCCCGCGGGGTCAGCAGCAGACGGATGTAGAGGAACTGATGTTGAACGTGGGGAGTCTTGGTGGATCCATCCACCACGGATCGGGTGGAGCGCCGGGTTGCTGCGTGATGATCAACGGGCACCTGGTATGCGTGAGAGCCGACGCCGTTAAGGCGAGCGGGGCGTAACGATTCGGTATTCCTCGAGGGCGGGGCCGATGAAGCGGAGGATGTCGGCGCTATGACGGCTTCGACAGTGGGCGGTCGACGGCGGCGATCTGGTCGCAGTCGCGGGCCTGCTACGTTTCCGACACGTTGTTGGATTGAGGCTGACCTCGTCTTCATGGACCCGGTGGACACGTCATCCTGTATGTATCTGGTACGGAAGAATTGGACCGGATCGCTCACGTAAGAAGACATGCCGTCTTGTAGTTCAACTCCGCGCGTAGATAGTTGTTGAACGGTGGAAAGGCGACTGACGGACGCGCCAGTTAGCCCACGGCGGCATATTTGTCCGACCACTCCGGTGTTTGTATCAAGGGAAGTTCCCGCTATACGGTTACGATGCGGTATTCCTCCAGCGCGGGACCAATGAAGCGGAGGAGGTCGGGGCGGACCTCGAGCATGCTGGTGGAGGAGACGTGGGGGCCGGCGCCGCCGAAGTTGGCGATGACGGCTTCGACGGGGATGGGGCGGTCGACAGCGGCGACCTGGGCGCCGTCTCGGGCCTGCCAGGTTTCTAGGATATGTAGGCCGCGGTCCTGGAGAAACTTCAGGAGCGCAGCGGCGATGGTGCTGCCGGGTTCGCCGGGCGGATTCAGCCACTCGGTGAGCAAGCGGTAAGTGAAGCCCCAGAGCGGGGTGCCGCCGAGTTCGACCGTCGGGAACAGCATCTCGGGGGGACGGCTGGGGACGGGCTGCAGGACGTGGCGACGCGAGTCGCGGAGCGTGTCCACGGGAATCCATAGCGACTCGACTGCTTCGCGGGCGTCCAGAGTCGTGGGAAGTTCTTCGTCGACGCGGAAGACGAAGGGCGCGACGAGCAGGTACGGCGGCGTCTTGCGGCGGGCGACGGCGTGGGGCAGTTCGCGTTCGAGATGGGCCTCGGTGAGGCGGACGCCACACTCTTCCTCGAGTTCGCGGAGGGCGGTGTGGACGAGGTCGCGATCACGGGGATCGCAGCGGCCGCCGGGGAGCGACCAGTGGCCCGACCAGGAATCGTCGGGGCGCTCTGAGCGGCGCATCAGGAGGACAGACTCGGGCTGGGAGCGCGTGTGCACTATAGCAACTGCTGCCACAGGGCCAGTCATATTGATCTGAGACCCCCTTGTGACTGGCACGAGATACGACTGCATGTCGCTTCCTCACGGTCGCGGCTCCGATTAGAGTCGTGCGCGTCAGCAGGGGGTCGCACGAGAGCAGTTGATCTCACGGTCATCGCGGTCCACAGACCCTGCCCAGTACTTCGGGCGAAAGGTTGCGGCCGCAGAGGAGGACGACGGCATTCTCGCGAGGCTCCTTGAGATAGGCGGCGACCGCGACAGCGGCGGCGCCTTCGATGAGCCAGTGCTCGTCGTGAAGAACGCGCTGCATGGCTTGCAGGATCTCCTCTTCTGTGACGAAGATGCCGCGGTCGATCACGCGGCGGCAGATGTTGAGCGTGACGGCGCCGGGTTCGAGTCCGCCGGCTGTGCTCTCCGAGAGTGTGGGCGATTCGGGAACGTCGACGACGGCGCCGGCCTGCATGCAGGCGTGCATAACGGGCGAGTTCTGGGGCCAGCAGCCGACGATCTCGGTGTGGGGAGAGACAGCCTTGAGGTAGGCGCCGATTCCAGCGATGAGTCCGCCGCCACCCACGGCGATGTAGACGGCGTCGATGCTTGACAACTGCTGGTAGAGTTCGACTGCGATGGTGCCCTGCCCCGCCACGACATCGAGGTCGTTATAGGGCGAGATGAAGACTTGGCCGGAGGCTTCGGCGGCGCGGCGGGCGGCCAGTTCGGCCGTCAGCGGATCGTCGCCGGCGACGCGGATGCGCGCGCCCATGGCTTCGATGCGGCGGGCCTTCGCACGGGAGACCTGGGCGGAGACGAAAACCTCGGCGGCGATGCCGCGGGTGCGGGCGGCGGCGGCGACACCGAGTCCGTGATTGCCGTTGGAGGCGGCGATGACTCCGGCGGCGGCCTGTTCGGGCGTGAGCATCGCGATCTTGTTGGATGCGCCGCGGAACTTGAAGGACCCGGTGTGCTGGAGATGTTCGAGCTTCAGATAGGGCCCGCCGAGCGAGGGGGATTGCTCGACGGGCGTTTCACGGACGTAAGGCTTGATGCGGTCGTAGGCTGAGAGGACGGCGTCCTTCATACCTACAGGCTAGAACGAATTCAGCCACAGATGAACACAGATAAGACAACTACTTCAGGACGTCTTCGAAGAACTGGAGGGCGCGGGGGTCCTGGGAGTTCTTCAGGGAGTTCATTGCCTGTTTGCGGAGTTGGTCGTTTTTGGTGGTCTTTACCACTTGGATTAATAGCGGGATGCCCTGGCCGTCGGGGAGTTGTTGGAGGGCGGTGACGGCGCGGCGTTTGACGGATTCGTCGGGATCTTCGAGAGCGCCGGTCAGGGTGGCGATGATTTTGGGACCGGGCTTGCGGGCGAGCTCGCCTACGGCTTGAGAACGGAGGCGGCCGTCGGGGTCGGTGCGCGCGATGTCGATCAGAAGGTCGACGGCTTCGGGCTCCTTGTTATTGGCGAGGCCCTGGACGGCGCGCTCGCGGATCTTCATATCCTTGTCGTTGGCGATCAGGTTTTTGAGGGTATCGAAGCCGTGGCGGCCGCGGTAGGGACTGAGGACACCGACGGCGCGAAGACGGAGCGACTGGAGTTGGTCGGGCGCGAGGTAATGGTCGAGCATGCGGTCGGCGGCCGGGTCGGCATGCATGGCGATGGCGGTCAGGGCTCCGTTGAACGTGTTGACGTGCTGATCCACGTACGTCCCGAGCAGGGTGACGCTCTGGGCGGGTTGCACGTCGCTGAGCCAGTGGACGGGGACTCCGCCGGCGTCGATTTCGCAATCGGGCGACAGTGTGCGGATGCGGTCCACTGCATTGGCTTCGATGCGGAAGAGGACGACGGCCTGGTCAGGCGGTTCGAGATGGACGACGCCGGCTTGGTTGAAGTCGGAGCGATTCACGAAATCGCAGCCGAGGTTGTAAGTGCGAGTGGAAGGCACGGCGTAACCGATCCACGCGGGCTGGGGCTGGGCGTTGAGCGCGGCCTTGAACGCCTGGTCCAGGCCGGCGGAAGCGGAGCGGGTGTCCACTTTGGCGTTGGTGAGCAGTTTGGGCTGGGCGCAGAGCGGGAGCGCCGCGGCCATGAACCAGAAGGCGCGCTTCATTTCAGGATCTCCTCGAGGAACTGGGTGGCTTCGGGCGACTTCATGTTGACCAGTTCGCGGACGATTTCGCGTTTCAGTTCGGGGTCGGTTTCCTTGCGGCCGAGTTGGACGAGCGCGGTCACGTTCTTCTGACCGTACAGCGCGTTCACGATGGAGCGCTTCACCTGCGGATCCGTCTCGCTCGCGTACATAGCCACGAGGGCGTCGGTGGCGGGTTGCGAGCGGACGGACGCGAGGGACTGCACCGCGATGCGGCGCAGCTTGGCATCCTTTTCGCTGCGGGCGATCTCGATGAGGTGATCGCTGCGGCCGTTCATCATGCGGAGGAGTTCGGCCTTAAGGGCCGGGTCGGTTTCCGCCTGGTAGAACTGGTAGACATCGGTCTGGTCGCCGGAAGAGGCGATGCGGCGGATGATGTCCATGCGGAGCTCGGCATTCTTTTCGGCCTTGGCGAGCTGCATGAGCCGGTCCTTGTCGTTGTTCGAATTGAACGAGTTCAGGATGGCGCGTTTCACTGTCTGATCGTTGCTGGAGTTGTAGATTTCCATGAGCAGGGGCGCGCGGTTGGGCTGCTTGCTGGTGCGGCCGAGGTATTGGATGGCCTGGAGTTGCAGGTCGGGATTGCCGGAGCTGCCGCGGGCGATCTGTTCGAGCAACTGCTGCGCCTTGGGGTTGCTGTTGGCGGCGAGGACGTAGATGGCGTCGCGCTTGACCCGGGGCGACTGGGCGCCCTTGAGGAGGCGTTCGAGGATCGGGATGGCGCGATCGGGATCGGACTGCATGAGGCCGTTGAGGGCGAGGAGCTTGAGTTCGTCGTCAGACTGACTTTCCGGGGTGACCTTCTGGCCGGAGGACTGCTTCACTTCGATCTCGAGAGCTTTGGCGTCATCCATCCAGCGGCTGCTGGCGTACTTGCTGTGCAGTTCGGCGAGGGCCGCGCTGGCTTCGTCGCGGCGTCCGAGTTTGTTGAGCGTGTAGGCCTTCCAATAGAGGGCGGCGTCGGCACGATTGCCTGCGCGATTGACGACCTCAGTGAATGCCTCGAGCGCCTGATCGTAGTTGCGGCTGTCAAGGGCGCGCTGGCCGCGATCGTAGAGACCGTCGACGTTACCCTTGTACACGCGATACTGGCCCGCTCCTAAGACCTGGACTGGAGGCATCGGCGCCATGGGGGCCTTGGGAGTTGCCTGGGCGAGGGCCATCAGGCCATCCAGCTTGCCGGCGGTTCGAAGCGCCATTTCCTGGGCCTGGAGATCCATATCGGCGGCGTTGAGATTGAAGTTGAGGTTCATGTTCAGCTTCATGTCCTCGAGCCGCTGCTGCAGATCGATACTGCCGAGGCGCTGCTCGGCGTCCATGGCCTTTTCGGCGGCACGGGCGGCCTGCTCGCTAATTCCGGCCATGTCGACCTTGGCCATGGCGGCGTCGATCTTCTCCTGAATGACGATGGGATCGATGTTGGACGCGTTTTCCAGTTCGATCAACCTTTGGAGATCAATCGCGCGGGGCGCGGGCATGGCCATGGGCGCGGAGGGCGGCGCGGGTGGCGCCGGGACCGCAACGGGCGCAGGCGCGGAGGGGGGCGGCGGCGGAGTCTGGGCCGGCGCCAGAGCGGATGCAGCCAATAGGCAGCAAACGGGTATTGTGTTGGCGAATCGAATCATTTTCGTAGGTACCTTCTCTATAATTTCTGGCGGGCCGTCGAGGTCCCGCCGGCTCCGGCCGGTTCTTCCTGACTCCGGACGTTGGAGCCCATTACCCGAATCTTGAACAGAATGCCTTCGGCTTCGAGCCGCTGGCGCAGTGTTTCCAACTCACCCGGAGAAAGCTTGGACGGTGCGTGGGCGATGTCGAGCAGCACACGATCCAGTTCCTCCAGAATTCCGGCGACGGCGTGATTACCCGTGTGTTCGGCCGTCTGCCGGTACAACCTGCTTTCGCTGACCAGGTCACCGGCGCGCTCCTGCTGCGAGGTGATGTCCATCTCCTTGTGGGGATGGGCGTTGGCCAGTTCGATTAAAACCATCTGGGAACGTTCCAGATAATCGCCGACCGCCACCAGCAATACGCGTTCGCCATGCTGGGGATCGGCCGAAGCCATCGTTTGCGGCTTGCGAGGCTGCGGGTAGAAGCGTCCTGCCAGGAACGCGGCTACGAGCAGACCGGCAAACGCGGCGCCGGCGGCCAGCCAGCGCCAGGGGAATACGGGGACCAGGAAGCGCCGCCGTGACGGCAGGCGGCCTTCGATTTGCGACCAGACCCGGGTGGCGTACTCCGCTCCGGGGTCGGGGACCGGCAGGGAATCGACCACGTTCAGCACCCGCTGCAGCGAGGTGAAGTGATCGCGGCAGGTATTGCATTCGTCGAGGTGCTGTTCGGCGGCGAGGGCATCGCCCTCTTCGCCGTAATAGTGGAGGATCAGTTGTTCTTCAGTAAGGTGGTTCATTTTGCCGGACTCGCAATCGGCTCCAAGGCCCTTCGTAACTTCTGCACAGCGCGGAACACGCTGTGCTTGGCCGCACCGGGCTGGCACTCCAGCACGCGGCCCACTTCTTCCATACACATGCCCTCAAAATGCCGGAGCACGAAAGCGGTGCGCTCCGTAGGGCTGAGATCGCGCATGGCCAGCGCCACACGCTCGCGGACTTCGCTGCTCAACGCCATGCGCTCCGGGTTGGGGGCAGTGGAAGGCAGGGAGACTACCGGATCTTCCACTTCGGCCGCGCTTTCGGAGGGGGGCGCGAGGTGCTCGTTGCGCCGCTTCCGGGAGCGGACCAGGTCCAGAGAACAATTGGCGGCGATGCGGTAAAGCCAGGTGCCGAAGCTGGCTCGCTCGTCGAACTTGGCGAGTTGTTTGTAGGCGCGGAGAAAGCTCTCCTGCACCACGTCTTCAGCGTCTTGTTGGTTGCCTGTCATACGAAATGCCAACCGGAACAGAGATCGGCTGTGGCGCTCTACCAGCACCCGAAACGCGTCGGTGTCACCCGACCGCGCTTTATTGACGGCCAGTACATCGTTTAGCTCCATCCGGCTGTTCTTTAGACTCTACGGTTTGAAAGCGGTTAGCAAGGGCGGCTCGCGGATGCTCGCCGCGGGCTTGGGGGTTGGGGATTAGCGGCCCGCTCGCTGCGCTCGGGGGGTTGGGGGACTCGGGGGCGAAGGGGGGTTCGATTGAAAATCGCTCGGATGTGCTTGACGGCGTTGGTTTTTTGATCAGCCCGCCCGCTTCAGATCCTCTTTGATGGCTTGCTTGAGCACGGTTTGGTAGCCGACACCGGTCTTTTCGGCGATTTGACGCGCCTGTTCGAGGTCGGCGATCGGGACGCGAATTGAGATGGAGCGAGTGGGATTTCGTTTAGCCTCTTCCATAAGCTGCTCCAGTCGGCTTCGGCGGGGTCAGCCTTACGTTTGACCGCGTCAGTCGATTTGCGGGGCATCGCGGCTCCTTTCCGCGGGCTTCATTTCATAAGCGGTCACGTCCGAGGGTCTTCGCGGGAAAGACAATGGCTTTGCCGCCGGTGACCTCTTCGACTTCACCGGAAACAGTGCGGATCCAAACGGATGACTTGTCGCGATATCGTCGAATGGCGCGCCTGCGGTCCGTTCGCAGGCCGGAGGCCTACGGTACGCCAAAAGCGGCGGTGAACGCTGCCGGTCTTACCGGAGGAGCATTGCGACGGTGTCCTGGCGGCGGTCTTCGGAGGAGTTGAGGCGGCGTTCGTCGCGGTAGAGGAAGCCGAAGAAGATGAGGGTGACGGCGAACAGGGTGTAGCGGACGGTGGTGCGGGGCTGGACGGAGCCCAGGAGGGCGCAGACGCAGATGCCGACGCCGAGGGACATGCGCTCGGCAATGTAGACGAGAGCGTGGCCGAAGCCGGGGAGGAGGATGGTCGTCGGGAGGAGGACGACGCCCATGGCGCTGACGATGCAGATCTGGAACGGCATGCTGGACACGATGCGGCGGGCGCCGGACCCGCGGAGGAGTTCCAGAAACAGAACGCCCCAAGCGAGGAGCAAGCCGACCAGTACGACGAAGTATTTGGCATCGAAGAGCCAGCCCTGATCGAAGCCGGGGCTCATCTGGACTTGCAGCGGCGACCATTCGGTAAAGAGCGTACGATCCACCCAAACGTGCAGTCCGACGATGAGCAGAAGGGATACGGCAGTCACCCAGGCGCGGACCGTCATCGACACACGGCGGGCGAGATGAAGATAAGCGATCAGTCCGGCGGCCCAGATGAGGGGCAGGACGTGAGCAGTGTAAGCGAGCGCGGCGAGGGGGATCGCGATGAGAATGCGATTGCGGGTGGGATGCCAGAGAAGCGCGAGCACCCAGAAACAGAGTCCCAGGCCGAGGTAGAAACTGAAGAATCCCATGTGGAATACCCAGCCGTAGGCGAGGATCGCGATACAGGTGAGGAGGTGCCAGGGGCGGCGTCCGGCGACGGCGCTGACGAAGGCGAAGGCGCCCCACACGAAGATCAGGACGGTCATCGAGACGGCGATGCGCTGCGCAAATTCGGCGTTGAAGATGCGGAACAGGACGGAGAGCAGGAATTCGAACAGAACGTTGGTGGTCTGGCTGACGATGGTGAGACCGCTGGAATGGCCGGACTCGATCCACTGCGTGATCCAGGCGTTATACATGTGGCTGGAGAGATCGCCGCCCTGTACGCGCGGCTGCCAGTAACAGGGCGCCAGCAGCAGCAGCGAAGTCAGCGCGTAGGTGAAGCGACCAAGGGGCGGACGTTCGGCGGAGTTCATGATTTCACCATCCGGAGCCTTTGGAATTCGGGGATGAGGTCAAAGGGAGTCGCCACGTCCGCGATGGCTTCCCCGATCTGATTGATATTGCGCTCGGACATGTGCGAATCGGTGTCCGATGCCAGGCGGAGATAGCCGATCTGGAAAGGATCGATGCACATGATGCGGCAACAGGTGGCGTCGACGGCGACGGGGTCGTTTCCGGCGACCAGGACGCCGGCATGTTTCGGGACACCTTGGATCGGCCCATTGCCTTCCATGCCGACGATGCCGTCGACGATCGAGAAGTGGTGGGGAAAGGCCTCGTGCAGGTCGGCGATGGATTCGTCGATGCCGGCCCAGT
>Ga0105240_10000751_pt1 | contig 59161 bp, 55 predicted proteins | sample KBSC54metaG_FD_80426 | JGI IMG/M metagenome (GOLD analysis project Ga0105240, IMG submission 80426) | Corn rhizosphere microbial communities from Kellogg Biological Station, Michigan, USA - KBS C5-4 metaG | ecosystem: Host-associated > Plants > Roots > Rhizosphere > Soil | place: Michigan, USA... | reverse complement strand
GACATTTGCACACGACAACAAGGTCCGCCCACGTTGCCGGCTCAGACCTCCTCACTAACTGATTTGCTGACGGCGACTGGTCCCTTGCCCTGGCACCCGGATCAAGGCTGCTCGGAATCGCGCATCGCGCGCGCCACCAACAAATGTAGCGGTACGGCAGTGACGACCGCGATCACGGCAGTCAACGCGAGAGCCTCGCCAAGGAGGTCCTTGCTCTTGAATACCTGCTGAGCGAGCAGCGCCGTCAACGGCGGTCCAAGGCCTAGTCCGATGATCGTGATTCCCATCAAAAAGCTCGCCGATACCCGGCCACGCAGCGCATCCGGCGCGTGGAGTTGAAGGGCCGCCGCGGCGTAGCCGACGAACGGATAGGTAACGCAATAGAACAGACCCGCAGCCGCGAGAAAGACCGCAGGATTGTGGGCAAGCAGCCCAGCAACGAGTGCAGGGATCGTGATGGCAAGACCCGCTAGATGATATCGCACGTGCGCATCCTTGTGGCCGCGTGCGAACATCCGATCGACTATTGCCGCGCCTGCTATCTGCCCCACGGCGCCGCCGCCGACCATCAGTGCGCCCATCGCGAACCCGGCTTGGGCTGGGTTCCAATGGAAGGTCCGAATGAGATAGGTGGGGGTCCAGACGGTCATGCCAGTGCAGATGATGTTGGAGCAACCAAAGGCTACAGGCAGGGCAATGGCGATGCGCCAATTCTGCAGGAAATACAAATGGCCCCGGGAGCCCGTCCGCCTCAAGGCCGCGCCCAATCCTACCTCCCTTCGTTCCTGGACGCTCAATACGACGGGCGCCACGACGATCGTCGCAAGTCCGATCGTCAGAAAGGCGAGTTGCCAAGGCTGCGTCGCCCCTATGACAGGAAGGGAAACCGGGCCCGACCTCGCGAGGTGTTGGACCAGCGCGCCGCCACCCGCGGCCGCAATGCCTCCGCCGAGTACGGAGCCGAGTGTGAAGATCGACATCGCCGAGGCGAGGCGGCGCGCCGGAAACTGCTCTGCGATCAACGCATGGGCCGCCGGCGTGAGAGCCGCTTCCCCGACCCCGACGCCCATGCGCGCGATTGCCAACTGAACGAAGCTCGTTGCCAAGCCGCAGAACGTCGTCGCCGCTCCCCAACACATCACGCTGAAAAGGGTGAGGAACCGTCGCGGAGCGCGATCTACCAACCAGCCCATTGGTAGACCGCAGACCGCGTAAAACAAGCCAAAGGCCGGCCCCAGGAGCAGGCTGATCTGGAAATCTGAAATTCGAAGGTCCCGCTCAAGAGGCTGGACCAGCAGCCCGATGATGCTCCGATCCACTGTCGAGAAGATGTACAGCAGCAGGAACACCAGGACGGTCCACCAGGCCTGCAAAGTCACCTTGCTCGCGGCAGGAATGGCTGCATCTTCGGCAGGTAGCACTCTCGCCATGGCTGCCCGCTCCTCAGATCTGACGGTCTCGGTCTTGCCAATACGATGCCCGGATCGTCGTCCGCTCGACCTTTCCCGCGGCGTTCCGAGGAAGGTGATCGACGAAGTCCACCGACCTCGGCACTTTGAATCCGGCTAGCGTCCCGCGAAGATGGCTGAGAATCTGGGCCGCCAGCTCGGGACTCGCTGTCCAGCCTGCGCGTAGTTGAATAACTGCCTTGACCTCCTCCCCCCATTCCGCGTTCGGAACCCCAACCGAGGCGGCGTCTTCGACAGCAGGATGCGTGATCAGCTCATTGTCTATCTCTTGCGGATAAATATTGACGCCGCCTGAAATGATGCACTCGGCGGACCTGCCCGTCAGGAACAGATAATCATCATCATCGAAGAAGCCGACATCGCCAAGTGTGTAGTAGTCCCCGACATATGTTTCCCGGGTCTTATCAGCGTCATTGTAATATGAGAATCTAGTACTTTCTTCACTCTGAAAGAATATGCGGCCGGCGGTGTTTGGCGGACACTCCGCACCGCTTGCGTCCAGGATGCAAACACCGGCGCCCGCAGGTCGTCTGCCCACGGATCCGGGCTTGCGAAGCCACTCGTGCGAGTCAGTGGCAAATCCGACTGAACCCTCCGTCCCGGCGTAGTATTCATGCAGGATCGGGCCGAACCAGTCGATCATCGCGCGCTTGACCTCGGGGGGACAGGGCGCCGCTCCATGCTCGATACGCTTGAGGGACGATACATTGAAGGCGCCTCGCACGTGCGAAGGCAAAGCGAGGAGGCGTTGAAACATCACGGGGACTAGGTGGGCGTGCGTCACATGGCGCGCCTCGATCGTCTGCAGGACCTCGAGAGTATCCCAACGGTCGAGGAACACGACGGGCACGCCGGCAGTCATAGCTGTGCGCACTTCTAGCGTCAGGGGCGCGCCATGGTACGTGGGGCCCGCACAGAGCTGTACGTCGTTGTCCGGTTCATAAAGCGATACTGCCCGTTCCGCGAGTAGGCCGATCTTCGCGCGATAGACACCCTTCGGCCGTCCGGTAGTGCCGGAAGTGTACAGCATCGTCGTACCCAAGTGCGGGTCGGTGATGTCGTCCCCGCTGAACTCTGATACCGCTTCCGCCAGACCTCGGCCGTCGTCGTTCGAGCCGATCACGAACGTTGCCTTGAGACCTGACACCCGACGGGCCGCTGCTAAAGCGGCCGGAAACTTCGACTCAACGAAGAAGGCAGCTGCGTCGCTGTTTTCGAGCACATAAGCAACTTCGGTTTCAGTGAAATGCCAATTGATCGGCACCAGTCTGTAACCGCCCCGCAAAGCCGCCGACATGATCTCCATAACTTCAGCTCGGTTGCTGGAAAGAAGCGCGATATGCTGGCCAGCTCGAACACCGTTGGCCCGCAATAGCCGAACGATACGGTTGGCATTGGCGTTGACGTCCGCGAAAGTCCGGTAACCGAACCTGTCGAATACGGCCGGCGCGCGCGGCTTGGCGTCTGCCCAAAAGCTGGTGATCATTCCAGCCGCCTCTGCCCGCGCGACTTGATCCATCGAAGCTTTCATCTCGTCTCCGAATACGACGGCGCCGCGGCTCACAGGAAGCCGTTGCCCGGCTGCAAACGTGCAGGACTTACAACGACCATAGGCAAGGCGTTAGCTATGGTCCAATATCGTTTGGGCGACCACTCTTTTTCGAATAGGATAATTTTGGCATGAGCAGCCCGACCGTCGCCTGCGCGATAGCGCTCCGCCGGTAGATGCTACTGCGGGGGAGGAAACTAGACGTGCTTGAACGACACTTGGTGACCGCCTTCGTCGCCGTCGCTGAAGATCTTTCTTTTGTGAGGGGGGCAGCCAGGCTCGGAATATCTCAGCCACAAGTGTCTCAGCGAATTCGAAAATTTGAGCAGCTTCTAGGCTATCCCCTATTCCGGCGCAGCACGCGCAAGGTCAATCTAACGGGGCAGGCCGAAGACCTACTTCCATTTGCCCGGAAGATTTGCGACGCATATGGTGAGGCGGACGACTTCGTTCGGCGGCAGCGCTCGATACACGCTCTCCGTTTGGCGGTCGGCAATCCCTACTTGATACTCTCAAACCAGGCGCGAAACTCGCTCATCAAGCGCATCATCGAACAAAATCGAGACATAAAACTCGACGTCTCGATCGGCGTGTCGACCGACTTGCTCGGATCCTTGCGCGAGGGTGCTCTGGATGCGGTGATCACCTACCGATTCCGCGATCCCAAAAACCCCGACTCCGTTCGCTTACCGGATCGTACCGAGGCCGTCGTTATCGATCGTCGCTTGGCCTATTTCTTGGTCCCCGACGAGAGCTTCAGCGGCAAAGATAGCGGGCCGATTGGCATCTTCGCCAATGTCGTGACGCTTCCGCCTGGGTCGCAATGCCCGGATGCCTTAGGTTCCATGCGCACCTACCTGCAGCGACATGGAGCGACGTTCGAAGTCGCGCCTGAACCGTCTCGCGAAACCCTCGAGCATTTCGCTTGGTCACGCCGGCTGATGCTATTCCTTTGGGCCACACCAGGCGAGCCGGTCGCATCGAGCCTTCCCAGCATGACTCCCTTCCGCTGCCCTGACCAACCCGTCATGGAACTCTGCCTTTTCACCCGCCGGACGGACACACGTAAGCCGGTCCGAAAGATCAGAGCCATCGCCGAGCAATTGAACGCGGCCCTCCAGCCCCCGTAAGGTAGGGGTCAAGTGCCGCGACACTGGACGTTACCATCTCACCTCGACTCGCACGCCGTAGGAGATCGGCTCAGCGAACACTCGGGTATCGGACGTCGAAGTTACGACGGTGAGGTCGTATCGCGTATTCAAGAGGTTCTCGCCCCAAAGAGACACGGAGTATTTCCGATTGGGAGATCGGTACGTGAGCTCTCCATTAAGCAGCGTGTGCGCCGGTTCGACGAGGCGATTCAATTGATCCCAGTAAAAAGGCCCAGCATAATACAAGTTGCCACTGGCGATTAGATCCCCGTACGGGAGCGGTACGGTGTAGTCGCCGCCGAAATTCAGCGTCAGGAACGGTGTCCTGATAATCGACTTGCCATTTGGATCGATGAAGATGTTATTGTTACCGCACGGCGGAGCCACGCCCGCGGGACATGACGTTGCGGTGGCGCCGCCGGTGGGCGCAGGACCTTTCGGCGACGTAACCTGCAGCGTCTTCACGCTGCCGTTGCTATTAAAAATATGGACGTAAGTTCCATGTTCCCAAGACAACCCAGCCTGCAGGTTGAGGTTGTCGATAGGGTGCGCGACGATTTCCGCTTCGAACCCATAAATCCGCGCATTTGCTCCGGCCTGAGTAAATGAGGTGTTCGTCGCGTCACGCGCGGTGCTCTGGATATTTCTGTAGTCGGTGTAATAGGAAGCAAGATTAACCCGCAGCCAAGGCAGCGGCTGGGACTTCATACCCACCTCGTACTGCGTGACATCCTCTTCCGGCACAGGCGTGACCACCCCGTTCACCAACGTGAAGAGGCCAGCTTTGAACGCCTGGCCGCCCTTAAAGTAGAAGTTCAAGTGGGGGTTCACACGATAGATTATGCTGCCCGACGGGGTGAAGCGGTTGAAGGTGGCAGCGCCGACGATGGTCGGCCCCGGGACCGGCGACACGTTCGCCGTCGTATAGTGCTTCACGTCGGACGTGTACCGCCCTCCGAAGGTGGCGGAAAGCGCCTCCGAGAACTTATAGGTTGCCTGGGCGTACAGCGCGATCGAGGACGTCGTCAGATCGGTATTCGTGCGCGTCGTCGTCTGAACCCCGGAAGCCGAGACGCTGACTGTGCCGGAGATGGGGTCCGCCGCCGGCCCATTGAGAGCATTGTCGTGATAGTAGACAGCGCCCACGATCCAGCTGAGCGGCCCCGGGAGCTTCGACGTCGCATAGACCTCCTGGTAGAAGTTTTCCGAGCTCTGGCCGACGAAGAGGGACGAGGCCAGAAACGGCGTCGCATCGGAGTCCGCTGCGGCCGTGAACACGTCAAACTGATAGCCGGTGACCGATGTGAGATCGAATGCGCTGAAGTGTAGTTTGCCCACGGCGGATGCTGTTCTCTCGACCACCTGGTTGAACGGAATGAGGCCCAAAGCCGAGGTGTAGGGCGTGGTGGCGATCGAAACGCTCTGGGTGAGGGTGGGGATGAAAGATCTAGCGATCGTGTTCCCATTGAGGGGCTGATAAGCCTCACCGGTCGAGTCATGGTTGTGAACATAGCCGAGGGCCAGGGTGAGTTCGGCCGCGCTGGTCGCTCTCAAGCGAAGTTGGCTGCGCACCGCCAGGTCATCCATCGCGCCGTAGTTTCGGTTCGCTACGACGTCATGAATGTAGCCGTTGTTGCGGTTACGAATGAGAGCGATGTCAGCGCTGACGAGCTCGTTCCCGCCGCTCAGATAGAGCTTCCCTACGACGTCGTTGAACCGGCCGTAACTCAGGCTCGCGTCACCCGTGAAGCCCGCGCCGGGCTGTTTGGTTATTATGTTGATCGCCCCGCCGGTGGCGTTGCGCCCGAGCAAAGCGCCTTGCGGACCTTTCAGAACCTCGACCCGATCGACGTTGCTGAATTGCAGATCGAGGGAGGTGATGAACGGCTGGTACACGCCGTTTATGTAGATCGGGACGATCGACTCGTCGCCTGAGCCGACGCCGCGGGTACCAATCCCCCGGATCGTCGGCTGTGGCGAGTAGACGGACTGCGGAAAATAGAGTCCAGGCGTGACCTGACTGAGTTGCTTTGATCCCGTAACGCCGAGCCGCTGCATCTGGGCGCCGCTCAGCGCAGTGATGGCAATCGGGACATCCTGCAGACGCTCCGCCCGCCTCTGGGCGGTCACCACGACCTCACCGACGGACGCACCGCCATTTGTCGGCGCGTTTGCTCCCTCCCCTTCGGCGGCAGCCCCCGTGGCGTAGATCAAAGCGGTCGCCGCGGACGCCAGGAACAATCCCCATTTTGGTAAAGCACACTTGATCTCGGCCACCCGTCCCCCTCGCAGGTTGATTCGCCTGACCTCGGCAACTCAGACCGCCAGGTCCCAGCACTACGAAAGCTGGGTCACGTCTGGAGCCGGGAGATGCTTGCGGAGGTCACGCCCTGGTATTTATGGCGAGGTTGTTAGAGCTCAACGAAGCCGCGTTCCAATAGCCAATTGATCCCGTTTGATTTGAAGCTGATATAGAACTGAGACCGCCGGCGTTACGGACGCCGTGGCCATGAGCTTGCTGCTTGGGATCCACGGGAATCAATGTCGCTAACGCACCGAGCACTGCGGGGCTCGGTCGCTATGCGACCGCAGCGGACGGGCGTCCGCCCTTGATTTCCCGGTGACCGAGCCCTTTTGGTTCGCCACCGGCAATGGATTTCGGTCTGCGGCGGCAGCCACCTCACCCCAAGCTGACCGCACCGATGCGTTTCGGCGCCCGCGTCAAGGCGACGATGCTGCTGCTCAAGACCAAGCCACCAATTAGGTAGCCCAACAATGCGGCGTAGGACCCGGTCAGGTCAAATACGGCACCGGCCGCAACCGAAGAGAGGCCAAAGCTCACACCCCACGCGCCAAAGAGGATAGCGTAGCAGAGGCCAAAGCTCTTCAGGCCGAAGTAGCGACTGGTCAGGTACGCCATGACGTCGACCTCCGCTCCCAACGATAGGCCAATGGTGATGGCGATGAGCAGACTCTCGACGCTCCCACCCTTGTAGCCGATGAGCAGGGCGGCCGCGACCACCGGCAGCACGAAGCAAACGGCCACAACCAGCCGCGTCGGCAATCGGTCGAGCAGCTGTCCGACCAGCAGGCGCCCGACAATCTGACCGAAACCCATCAGGGACGCATAGTTCGCGGCCCGTATGGCGCTCAACCCGGCGTCGCGCATCATCGGCTGTAGATGAAGACTGAGCGTGCCCATTCCCGCCCCAAGCAGGAAGATTGCGCAGGCGAGCGCCCAGAAGGCGCGGCTACTGATAATCTCCCGGGCCGTCATGCCCTCGACTTCGCGCCCGCCCGCTCCGACGGTCCCTTCCTCAGGTGTCCGGAAGAACAACCATACCACCGGCAGGACCACCATAAGGCCTAAGGCCCCTACCCCGAAATACATGCCGCGCCATCCGACGGCCGCCAGTCCCCTCGCGGCGAGTACAGGCGTCAACGAACTGGCGAGCCCGGTGCCCGAAAGCGCCACGGCGAGTGCAAGGCCGCGGCCGCGATCGAACCACCGGTTCACGCCATAGCTCCAGATGACCGGACTGACCGCGGCGTAAGACACGCCCGCGAACACCCAACTGACATACCAACTCGCGAGCCCCGGTCCCGATAGGCCGACACAAGCCTGGGCCGCAGAGAACAACAGGACCCCAGCCATGGCCACACGACGCGGCGAAAACCTATCGGCCAGTCGCCCTGCGAGGGGGGCAAACACCAGGACAGAAAGGCTGGTTATCAGCGCGCTGGCGGAAATTTCCGCGCGCGACCAACCAAAGGCCATCGACAGTGGCCGCATCACTAGCCCGAGCAATGACGGTTGCGCGTTGGCAAAGGTCATCCCGGCGAGGCCCGCAACCACTACCGGCCATCCACGTCGCCACTCCGAATCTAGCGCTGACATGTCACCGCATGCGGGGCCAGGTTCGCGTCGCGACGAAGCGGGAGCTTCGCGGCTGCTGCCCTCAGCTCTGGGCCGCGCCCCCTCACTGGCGTGCCCGCGAAGCGTCCGCGGAAAGGCTTGAAGAGGCGGCAGGCGCGCTTGTACCCGGCCTGCCAAAAGCCGCCAGACTGGCCCCGATGCGGCCCCGAACGGCCCCCTTGCTTTATCATGTTCGGGGCAGAACCGCCGCGCTCAGCGGCTTGCTGGGCCGCCATTCCGGGCCAGACGCAAGCTCGCCCTTCCGGACCTCAAGCCTATTGATCTCTACCCGATCCCAGATCCCGGCCTTGGTGTACGGATCCTCGAAGTGATGCACCCTTACCGCCGCCAGGTCTTCCGCCTCAAGGATCGCAAGAGAGCCCACGATCTCCCCATGCTCGTCGAAGAGGGGACCACCCAGCTTGACCTGGTCGAGCTGAGGTATGACGAACGCCATGTGCGCGTCATAGGTCGCCTCGTACAACGGCTTCACGTCGGCTCTATGGAAGCGAGCCAAGGCAAACAGCGGCATGTATCATTCCCTCGATTATCGCCGAAGCGGCACTAGAATTTCGCAGCAACGGTGACCCCATAGGCGGCCGGCTGCCCCCACATCACGAAATCACCCTGCGACGTTACAATAGCGTTCTGGAGAAATTTGACGTTCGAGACGTTCACACCGAATACTGAGACGGTATACTTTTCGTCCTGGGTCGACCAGGATGCCCTCAGCCCGAGCAAACCATAGGCCCCCTGACTTATACGACCGCTGAATATATAATTGCTTCGCGTCTGGTACGAATAGTTAGCGGTCAGCACCAATTTGCCAACCGGCACCGGCAGGTGGAAATCGACCGCAATATTTCCCTGAAACTTGGGCGTGCGCAGAAGCGGCTTCCCCGCCGCGTTGAAGCTCGGCAACGAATTGCCGCCGCCGGGCTTCGGCACATTGTCGATGGCGTTCGGGAACGACGAGAATTTGGCGTCCGTATACGCCAACCCGGCCGAGACGTTCACCCGCTCGGAAGGCCGATAGACGACGTTCGCATCCACGCCTCTGATCGTCGCGTTCGCGGCATTTAATATGTGCGTGATCGTCGTGCCAAAGGATAGATCGTAGACGCTGACCTGCAGATTTCTGTACTCATAATCATATGCCGCGGCCTCGAGACGAAAGGGGCCGCGCGCAATCTTGTAACCCACCTCGAACGCGGTAATGGTTTCCGGCAATATCGGCTTGCCCGCATTTCCGTTCGCGAAGAACCCGCTCTTGAACCCGGTCTGTATCGAGGCGTAGACGTTCTGGCCTTGCGAGATCTCGTACCGGATCGAACCGCCCGGCGTTAGCCTCGTAAAGGTTTTCTGGTCGTGCTCGACGACAGCGGACGTGGTCGGGTTACGAAGTTCGAAGGTTCGGGTTTCGCTGTTGAAGCGCGCCCCTGCTGAGAGCGACAGACGATCAGTGATATGGTATGTTGCCTCAGCATACACCGCTTCCGCATCAGCCCAACTCCACTGGCTGTTCAAGACTGACGTAACATTGATTACGATCGGCGGCTGCAAGAGCAGGTTATTAAAATAGTATCCGCCCACAGTCCAGTCGATTGGCCCCGTCGTCCCGTTGAGATATACTTCTTGCGATAGCGTGCGCGACTTGCGCGCAAAGAAGGATAACTCGCTGACCGGGGCATAGGTGGAGTCTGAATCGTATTTGAACTTGTCCCACTCGGAATCGTATCCGGTGAGGGATGTAACTTTGGCCCAGCCGAGATTCCACTCAAGTCTCAGGTGGGCAAACGACTCATTGTACGTTCCGATCGGATTGAAGCTCATTGAGGTGACGTGAGGCGCCGTCGCGATCGGATTCGGTTGAGGCGAAGAGGCGGCGAAGGTGTTGCCGTTTAGGGCCGTGAAGGCATAAGCCGAACCGTCAGACGTCTGCCCCCCCTGGACGGTCAGAGTGGCGCGAAAGCTGTCGTTCGGCATGAAGAGAATCTTGCCGGACGCGTATTCGGTGCGGAACGGAGACGTGCGCCTGCCAGTGACAAGGTCTTTCGTATAGCCGTCGTACTGACGCGCATATGCCGCCAGGCTAACAGCGACCTTGTCGCCAATTCCGGTCGCGCCATAGAATCCGAACCGCACATCGTTGTAGGTGGCGCCCGTGGCGCTTAGCTGGACGTGCGGACTGAATGACGGGTCGCGGGTGACGATCAGCAATGCGCCGCCGGTGGCGTTGCGCCCGTACAGCGTGCCTTGTGGTCCCTTCAGGACCTCGACGTGGTCAATATTATTCAGTTCGGCCGCGGTGGTTAGCGCTGAGGGCGTGTAGAATCCGTCCTCATAGATTGCGACGTTGTTCTCGATCCCCGGGTTTGTTAGCGTGTTACCTACGCCGCGAATTGAGGGCTGGACGAAGCCCGCCGTGTTGTTGATCGTAAGACCCGGCACGACTTGCGGCAAGTCGTGCAAACTGCGCACGCCTCCGCGCTCCAGGCTCGCTCCACTCACGCTCGAAATGCTGGCTGGAACATCGACGAGTCGTTGGTCGCGACGGGTCGCGGTCACAATGACCTCATCAACTTGCGCCGGCTGACCTCCGGAGGCCGGAGCGGCCGGCCGCTCGGCCAGCGCAGCCGTTCCAACCCCGAACGCACCCAACGCAACCGTAACGAAAAGGACTTTCCCGCCCATGCTCCCCCCTCGATCCTCTTGGCGCTCGCTGTCTATGCGCGAGTGAAGACCTCCATTGCGCAACATCGAGCGGCGGCAAGAAACAAGAGAGGCGGCCCGCCTCCGCAGAAAAACACGGATATGTTATTGCGACATCCCAGCCCACAAAAGGACTCGGATTAGTAGATCGGACAGCCATGATGACAGGTGATAATACATATCGAATAAAATAGCGCAAACTGCGCTTTTCCTAAGTTCAGCACCTTTCTCCGATCGATTCTCACTCGTCGGCGTGGCGTAGACTGGGTTCTAGGATTGGCTCTATATTATTAAACATTTGGCCTTCGCCCGTTGTCGTTGGCGTCTTATCCGTCACAAGGTGCCGTCGTTTCAGCCATGCGCCGCGATTCCCAACCTCAAAATTGGTTACCCAGTAGCGGGGCGGGCCGGGAGAGCGAACTTTGTCGAAACGACCGGAAACAAACCAGTGCGCTTCGGCCGACGGGATTTTTCGTTACTGAAGTGAATAGGGTAACGGCTCTTCGGATGAGGCCGATCGTCGGCGTCGTAGCCATTGTCGCCGTGCACGACCTTCGGTTCAGGTCCTGGCTCGGCCTGCCCCGGCCATACCCTTGACGTCTGAGACCTGCCCGCCGGTCAAGACTACCGCGACGGGCAGGCCCGGACCGTTGCTCTTCAGATTAATCTTGGTCGAAAAGCCACCGCGCGAACGGCCAAGACCTCCGCCCTTAGCGCCCGATTTTGTTTCAGTGATCAGCTGATTTTGGGAACTCACTTCCTCAAAACGACCTAGGAACCATTTCATTCGCCGTCAGACTGCATTCGATTGATCTGAGCAGCACACTGGCGAATTCAAAGCGCCTGACCACCATCTCTTCCGGTCGGCCCGCAATGGCGATCGCGAGTCGCCCGCCATGTTCCCCATTGAGCGGGAGCACCGTCGAAATGATAGATAATCCGTCGTAAATTTGACTGTCGCCGAAGGAGAAGCCGCGGCGGCGGTCCGCCTCCAGTGTCTGGCGAAAATCGGCCAGACTGATTGGAGCGGCCGAGCAGGTGGCTTCCGCGTTGGACCGCAGCACCAGCCGGCTCACCTCGGGATCCGACGTTTCGTAGAGGAGGGCCCGACCGGGCACCGTGCGTGGAACCGGTCCAACCCGACCGGATGCCGAACGCGGATAGCGCGCCGCGGCAGGCCTGATGGAGTATATATTGTAGATCTCGGTCCCCAGACGTCGGCTAAGACATACCGTGAGGCGTGTCTTGCGGTGGATATCCTCCATCAACCTTATGATCGGCCCAGCTTCGACAAGGCCGAAGTCCGTCCAGCTGCCTATAAGCGCCGCACGCTCGGATAACGAATAGTGGCGCGTCGTTCGATCAAGGGCTATGAACCCCATGTTCAACATCGTTCGAAGCAGCGCTGCCGTGCTGGACTGAGGAAGCTTCAGCTCACGCGCGATCTCGGCCTCGGACGCGGACGCGCGGCGCGCGTCGAAGAATTCGAGAATCTGAAGCACCCGCTGAGCTGACTTCACCATCTGTGCATCGCCGGCTCCCCACTTGGGCCTCCGGACCACTCGGCGGTCACGTGAGACATCGACCATAGGTTTTCATCCCTAACTCGGAGCGGCGCTTCGGCCAGGGCGCGCCCAAGTCCGCGGGTCATCGAAGTCCGGCGTCACTGACCGCACCGCTGCATCCTTCCGCTGTCACCCCGACGACGAGCCGGCTTTCGCAAGATAATCCCGAAACGCCTGAAGGATCCCCTGGGCGTGGATCGTCTGCAGCGCTTCCTGAACGGCCTTCGCCTGGCCGATCGGCGCGTCCATGCGGGCGTTGAGTCGTAACATCGTGCCCTTATCGTGCACATCCATCGTCACGTAGCAGAGGTAATTTCGGTAACCGCTCGGACGGACGCCTTCAACTCTATAATAGAGTGTCCGCGTTTCCGGATCCGCGTGCAGCAAGGTCTCTGGAACCTTAGGCTCTGACGCGTGCGGGCCGGCGAACTGCACTAATCGCGTGCGGGGTATGTCACTTTCGGTCTGTCCCGGCAGAAGGTCGCTTTGCGACACTTCCTTGGTGCTGGGGGGCGACTTCATCCAACGCGAGATGGCGCTCCACTCGACGAACAGCTTCCAAACTTGGTCGGGCGTGGCGTCGACAACGCCCCACGTGTCAGTCTCAAGTCGCGCAAAATTGGCAGACGGCCAGAAGCTTACAACGTGCTGGTCCATGGGGCCTCCGGATCGAATACGGACATTACATATTTTCAAATTGGTTGTCGAACCTCGACGCGAGATGAGAATTGTCGAGGACTAGCTCACACTCCTTGTCCGCCAAGCCCAAGCGCGCAAGCTTAACTTAACGTCGTCATGGCGCTGCGGTTGTACGGGCGGAGTGACTCCAGCGCGCCCGCCCTCACCTTGGCGCCCCATTTCGCATCGGCCAAGAGCGCCCGGCCGACCGCGGCAAGATCAAAGTCGCCACGATCAAGCATGGTCATCAGCCCCTCCAGACTTGTGACCCTCGCGTCAGCGGAGGACACGAAGCTGGTATCGAACGTCTGGTCCAAGCCGACCGAGCCGACGGTGATGCTTGGCTTTCCCGTCAGCTTCTTGGACCAGCTGGCGAGATTGAGTTCGCTCCCGGCGAATACAGGCTCCCAGTACCGGCGTTGAGACGCGTGAAAGATGTCGACGCCAGCATCGACCAGCGCGCCGAGGAGCGTCTCCAGCTCCTGAGGCGTTTGAGCCAACTTCGCCGAATAGTCCTGCAGCTTCCATTGAGAGAAGCGGAAGCTGATCGGAAAATCCGGGCCCGCAGCCGCGCGGCAAGCCCGCACGACCTCGACCGCGAACGCCGCGCGTTCGCCAAGCGTCAACCCGCCCCAGCGATCGGTGCGATGATTGGTTTCCCCCCACAGGAACTGGTCGATCAGGTAGCCGTGGGCCCCGTGTAGCTCGACACCGTCGAATCCGAGGCCCTTCGCGCTTCTCGCGGCCGTAGCGTAGGCCGCAATAATTCCCTCGATCTCATGGTCCGCACACCCTTCGCCGACTTTCTCGCCCGGCAGGACATAGCCGGATGGACTAACTCTGCCCGCTGCCTCGTCGGCCGCGTTGTCGTAGAGGAATTCGAGTTTGCGCTTCCGCACCAAGCCGACGTGCCAGAGCTGAGGAAAGATCTTCCCATCGGCCGCATGGACCTCATTGACAACACCCCGCCAGCCCGACAGCGCATCATCGCCGTAGAATCGCGGCGCGCTGGTTTCGTTAGAGGCGGCTGGATGCGGAATCCAGGTTCCCTCGGTGACGATCAGGCCCACCCCGGCTTCGGCGCGTCTGCGATAGTAGGCGGCGACGTCGGGTCCAGGCACTCCACCAGGTGAGAAGCACCTCGTCATCGGAGCCATCACGAGGCGACTTCCCAAGTGCAGGGCGGCGACCGTCGCGGGCTGGAAGAGCGACCTGGCGTCCTCGCGGTGTTCCATTGCCGGTCTGCTCTCCCGGTTCAGCCTTTTCATTTCCATTGCCACACGACCGCGCCGGCGCCCTGCACGAAGCGGAGCGCGCGCGCGCAGTTAACAGACTCCTGTTGGTGGCGGACCCCGCGGCTGCAGGATCGCCGCGTTGGCCGCGAGGCGCTGGCTTGGACAAGCGCCTAGAGCGAGGCGCCGACCACACGGCCGTCCCGTATCGCCGCCGGAAGAAAACGCGGCGACCTGGCGTCGCCTGCCACATGGACCTCGAAGCCGGCGTGCCGTAACGGCTGCACGAGATCGGCGGACGGCATATCTGCGGAGATAAACACCACCGTGTCGGCGCGTAGCCGCTCGGTAAGATTTGTCTCCGCTGGATGGTAAGTCGCCGCCACCACCACGTGTTCGGACTCGATGCGCAAAGCGCGTGTCCGGCACCTCATGCTGAAGGCGTGCTGACTCATCCGGCGGAGCGCGGGAACCACCACCTGTGCAGATTCGAGCAGCGGCGCAAAACTAGGATGTCGGGTGACGTAGGTCACCGCAAGACCCTTGCTCAGAAGATATTCCGCGGAGGCGATGCCTTCGTAGTGCCCAACGTCGTCGATCACCACCGCCGTCTGGCCGAACTGCTGATCGCGAGAGGCGGAGAATAGATCGCGGCTGCTCATCACCTGCCGCGCGCCAATATTCCCGACGGGCTCGCCAGGGTTTGAGCGCTGCACCCCGTCCATCCTCGGCATCGCGCCGGTCGCGATGACCACGATGTCCGGGCGCTCGGCCACGATATCGTCGACATCCGCGAAGGTGTTCAGGCGGATGTCGACGCCGAGCTTGACGACCTGTTCTTGCAGCCAGACGGAGATGTCGTCGATACCCTGGCGGGTCGGCGCGCGCCGCGCCAGCCTCAGCGTCCCGCCCAAGTGCGCCCCTGCCTCGAGCAGCGTGACCTTGTGCCCCCTGAGAGCGGCGATCCGCGCTGCCTCCATGCCCGCTGGCCCGCCCCCGACCACGACCACCCTCTTCGGAACAACGGCGGCCAGGAAACCGTCCTCGCCCAGTTCAGCCTCGAAGCCGGCGGCGGGATTGACCGTGCAACTCACCCACCGCGCCGGGCCGAGGATGCCCGCGACACAGGATTGGTTGCAGCCGATGCAAGGCCTTACATCCTCCATCCGCCCGGCCAGCGACTTGCTCACCAGTTCCGGGTCGGCGATCGTCGCCCGGACCATCGAGACAAGATCGGCCTTGCCTTCGCGAAGGACCTGGTCGGCTTCCTCCAGGGTCCGAAACCGCCCGGTCACCACGGTCGGCAACTTGACCGCGGCGGTGATGACACTGCTGGTCGGAAGCTCATAGCCAGCCGGGTCGGGCATGCCGCTGAACGTCATGTCGAGCGTCTCGTAGTTGCCGAGAGACACGTCCACGAAGTCGATCAGGCTACGCGCCTCGAGCTTCTGGCACAGGGCGATGCAGTCGGTGACGCCGATGCCGCCAACCGTCAGGTCCGGCGCCACCCGGATGCCGACCACGAAGCGTGACGACACGGCGGCGCGGACAGCGGCGAGCACATCCACCGCAAATCGCGCCCGATTCTCGAAGGTTCCGCCGTAGTCGTCTTCCCGAACATTGTGGTTGGCGGACAGGAATTGCGCGATCAGGTAACCGTGCGCGCAATGTATCTCGACGCCGTCCAGCCCCCATCGCTCGCACTGGTAGGCCGCCTTGGCGAACCCCTCCACCACTTCATCGATCATCGGCTTGGTCATGGCGAGCGGCACGACGCCCAACATCGGCGACGGCGCGGTCGAGGAGGACCACGGGGGGCTTCCGTCGCGTGGCAAGGCGTTGTGTCCGCCATGCCAGAGCTGCTGGAAGAGACGCATGCCATGGCGACCGCAGCCATCGACGAGGCGCGCATATCCGTCGCCAAGCAGCGGCGTCCACCAGTTCAAGCCGCGTGGGCTGCTGGGGTGGGCGGAGAGGATTTCGAGCACGCTGAGCGACACCCCGCCGCGAGCACGGGCCACGTGGTAGTTGATGAAGGCGTCGGTCACCCCCGCGTCCGAGTAGCCGGTCGAGTGCGCGGCCCGGACGAGGCGGTTCTTCAGCCTGACGCCCTTGATCTCGAAGGGAGTGTCGACGTGGGTGAAGGTCATGCCCGAACTCAGCTCTGAATATTTCCGCCGAGCGCAGCCCTCGCGCCGAAGAAGGCGTGGGAGGGGTCCAGCTCAAGCCGGCCGCCCTGCGGATATTGGGCGGCGGTCTCCCAGGCGGCGAATTTGGCGGGGGCGCGGGCGTGATCAAATACGACCCTGCGGTCGGCAATCTTCCAAGCGCCATCCCGGCGCTCGAAGCGGTCCAGATATCGGCCGACCGCGAAAGCCAGACCCTCACCGCCGCCCTCGAGCACGGACGGATGGAACGCCTGGAAATAGCTCTCGACCCGCGCCGCCTCGCCGTCGAGCTCGATAATGATATTGGTGATTTGGTGCTGCCCAGTGACCTGGAAGACATTCATTCGCGCGACGATGATTTCGGCGAATTCGTGCGCCGGCCCGTTGAAGGCGCCGTGGGCGTCGGTCGCATCGGGATGGTAGACCGACTTCAGAAGCGTGACGTCGCCACGATCGATCGCCCGGCAGTAGCGATAAAGCACCTGCTGTATTTCGATGTGCGCGGAGATGTCATTGGGATCCATGCAATTCTCCTGCCGCCGTCTTTGACCAAGGGAGTCATGGCGGGCTTGCGACGGATTTGGCCGCGAACCGTCGCGCGCATACTTGAAGAAGACCTAGATGCAGCTGCGCCACCTTGTCAGCGCACCCCTCCCTTCTTTATTTCTATATCATGATATACTTTCCTTGCTCGCAATCGTCAACCGCCTCGCCACGGAATTGACGGCGGAGCCGCAGCCCGCGCCAGACCATGCGCCTCAAGCTCGCCTCCCCCACCTTGCCAGCACCCATGGATAATAGCTAATCGGTTACCCCATAAGGCTCCCTGAAGGATCTAGTCTAGGCGCGGCCGCGCGGAAGGCCGTGGCGCGAACGGACGCCTCCTTCCTCTGGCCGAGTTCGGGCATGCGCCTGTCGCGCCGCAGCCAGCCAAAACCGGCCCGAACTACCTGGACCACGCGAAGGAAGGCGGCCGTGAGCGGCCGGAATACCCGTCGGTCTTCACGCGGACCACCTGCTCGCTCGTTGGCCACGGCCAGGCAGTTGTCCGGCCGCGGGCCTCCAGCAAGTTCGTTTCGAGGCCGCGCTGGCTTGCATTGGCGGCCGGCGAGTCCATTAAGTTCGGTAAACCGAGGCGCTGGAATACGTCTTCGATACACGTGCTTTAGCAATGCGTCGGTGCGCGACTACCAAGTGCGCTCCTCCACCTGCTCCGTCGGCAAGCTTCGACGGCACGGGGAGCCTGGGATCATGGGTCGTCACCCCCGACAACTTTCCGATCGTGTTCGCCGATACCCATTCGGAAGCCGGTCTCTACACCGAATTCATGGCCCCGCGGTGTGCAAGCGCGAACAATTCACACGGGACATTCCCAGGTTTCCAACTGGCCGGCCGAGGCGCGCCTTGCGTCGCCTCCATGGCGCCAGGGAAATGGTAGTCTCGCTGCGAGCGAGGCGGCGCGGAGCTTCCCCCTTCACGTCGAGAGCGGCCACCCTACCCCCTGACCTCAATCCAGCGGCGACTGCAGCTGGGCACAGAGGTGCGACAGGAAGCGGGCGGCGTCAGCTCCGTTGATTGCGCGGTGGTCGTAGCTCAAGGACAGCGGCAGCCTCAGCCGCCATTCCACGCCGCCATCCGAGCCGCGGCGCGGCTCTTCCCTGAGGCGGGCAGCACCAAGGATCGCCACCTCCGGCGGATTCACTATGGGCGTGAAGGCGGTTCCCCCCAGGCCGCCAAGCGCGCTGACCGTGAAGCAGCCGCCGGTGACTTCATCATAGGATAGCCCCTTGGCTCGCGCCTTGGCCGAGAGCGCCGCCATTTCCTCCGCGAGTTCAAAGATCGACTTCTCGTCGCACCTTCGCAGGACGCCCACAACGAGTCCGTTCGGGGTGTCGATCGCAACGCCCAGATTGAAGTAGCGCCTCAGGATCAGCTGCCTGCCTTCGGAGTCGAACGCCGCATTGAAAGCTGGGAACGCCTTGAGGCCCGAGACGACCGCCTTCAGCAGGTAGGGAAGGCTGGTCAAGCGCCGCGCACGGCCCTCATTAGCCAGCTTCCTGGCGGCTTCAAGTTCGGTGATGTCCGCCGTGTCGTGGTGCGTAACTTGCGGCGTCTGGGGCCAGCTCCGCGCCAGACGCTGTGCCGCCAGCGTCCCGTACTTTGACAACGGCGCGACCTCGACCTCGCCGAATTCGGCCAGCATCCGCGCCAGCGTGGGGCGACTCGTGTCGGAAAGGCGGGCTTCGTCCTTCATGCGGGGCCTAATCGATTGTCGCGATCAGATGTCCGACGTCGTAAGTCTCTCCCTTTTCACCTATGATCGTGAGAATCCCGCTGGCGGGCGCTTCGACTTCCTGGGTGGCCTTGTCGGTTTCAATTTCGTACAAGGGCGCGCCCTCCACGACCTGCGCACCATCCGGGACGAGCCACTCGACCAGCTTGGCCTCGTCCATGCTCATGCCGAGCTTCGGGATTCTGATATTCGTGCTCATCGCTCTGCGTCAATTCAGTATGGAACGGGCGGCCTGCTCTATCTTCGCGCGGCCGACCATGTAGGCCTGCTCGAGCGGGGGTGAGAACGGCACGGCCGAAAAGCTTGCGCCGACCCTTTGGCAGGGTGCCTTCAGTTCCCCAAACAGCTCTTCGTGGATCAGGGAGGCGATCTCCGCGCCGACGCCGAACTCGCGAACCGCTTCGTGGACAATCACCGCGCGCCTGGTCTTAGCGACGGATGTCAGAATGGTCTCTCGGTCGAACGGGGCGATCGTGCGTAGATCGACCACCTCGCAGAAGATGCCCTCCTTCGCCAGGTCCTCGGCGACCGCGAGCGCGTCGCCGATCGGCCGCCCATATCCGATCAGTGAGATATCGCTGCCGGCCCGGACCACATGCGCCCGGCCGAGCGGCAGGCGCAGTCCGGGATTCGGGGCCGGCCCGGCAGCGCGGTAGGTCGCGGTATTCTCGATGAAGATGCAAGGATCGTCGTCCTCGATGCAGGCGAGGAGAAGCCCCTTGGCGTCGGCCGGAGATGAGGCCGTCACCACCTTGAGCCCCGGCACATGGGCGAACCACGCTTCCAACATGTCGGAATGCTGGCCACCGAAGCCGCGGCCGGGACCGGAGGCCGTACGGATCGTCAGCGGCACGCTGGATTGGCCCCCGGACATGAACCGCAGCTTCGCCGCATGATTGACCAGCTGGTCCATCCCCACCGTGATAAAATTCATCAACATGATCTCGGCGACCGGCCGGTAACCCAGCAGCGCCGCCCCCACGGCGGCCCCGACGATGGCCTGCTCGGCGATCGGGGTGGAGCGCACCCGCTGGGTTCCATACTTGGCGCTCAAGCCGAGTGTCGCCTTCCAGACGCCGCCGCCCTGGTCGTCGGCGACATCCTCCCCAAGGATGATCACGCGTTCGTCCGCGGCCATCGCCTCGTCCATGGCCATGTTGCTGGCCTGCCCGAACGTGATCGTTTCGACGCTCATGCAGCAAGCTCCGCCTTGAACACGTCGCGGCGAATTTCCCGCACGTCGGGATAGGCGTCGGCAAGGGCGAAGGCCGCGGCCGCCTCGACCCGCGCGCGAACGTCGAGGTCGATTTCATCAAGCGCGCTTTCCGGGACCTGACGCTCGATGAGCAGGCGGCGGAAACCAGGGACAGGATCAGCCGCCTTCGCCGCCGCCATCTGTTCCTTCGGAATATAGTGGCTAGTGTCTCCGAGCACGTGACCCATGAAGCGGAATGTCTTGGCTTCTATCAACGTGGGCCCCTGCCCGGTCCGGGCGCGGGCAGCCGCCTCGGACGCGGCGGCGTACATCTCCCACGCATCATTCCCGTTCACCTGGACGCCCCGCATGCCGTAGCTGTCCGCGCGGTCGACGACCTGTTTCGCGCCGGTCGACAGCGCGAACGCAGTGTGCTCGCCAAACAGGTTGTTCTGGCAAAGGAAGATCACCGGCAGCCTCCAGACCGCGGCCATGTTGAGCGCTTCGTGAAACGCACCGATATTCGAAGCGCCGTCGCCGAACGAACAGAGCGTTACCTTGTCCTCGCCCGAGAGCTGCGTGGCCAGGGCCAGGCCGTTAGCGATCGGCAGTCCAGCGCCGACTATGCCAGTGGTAACCATCACCCCGCTGTTGGGGTGGGTGATGTGCATGGGGCCGCCCTTGCCCTTGCACGTACCGCTGACCTTGCCGGCGTACTCCGCCCAAAGCTCAGGCAGAGGCACCCCTTTGGCCACCTGATCGTGAAGCCCGCGGTAGGTGGTGACGAGATAGTCGTCCGCTCGCAGCGCTGCCATCGTCGCCGCCGCGACCATTTCCTGGCCGCGAGGGGAATAATAGATGATTTGCAGCTCACCGCCGGTGATCAGCGCCCGGAATTTCTCGTCGGTGCGGTGGATTAGTACCATGCGCCGGTAGATATCGAGCAGAACGTCCTCACCGAGCTCGGCGTCGGAATCCGTCATGAAACCTCCTCGTGGACCGCCGGCCACTTTATGTAACATGTTATGCTTTTCATCGCAAGGCAGACGGCGCTCGCGCCATCGAAGATCATCCGCGCGCTGCTCCCGCAGGGAGAAGTCGTTCCAGGTATTTGTCAAGCGTCTGGTGAAAGTGTCGAATCTTACTTTCTTGATAGTTGGCCAACTCGATCCGTCGATTCTTTGACGCCCTCAAACCCGCCTGGACGGCAGGCAGGTTCGACCAGTCCTGCATCAGTATATCGCCTAACACTCCGTAGACCTCGGCCCAACTCTGATCGGGACCAAGCATGGTCATCGAGACTGCCGGCTTCATCGACTCTCCCGGACGCAGGCGCGTGAGAATCCGCACCTCCATGAGCGTGTGATCCTGGTCCGGCCAGGGTCGCCAGCGATAGACGATGTTGGGGGCGAACCCGCCCCAGGGCGCGAAGTTCGGGAAGACATTGTAGACCATCGCGTCTTGCACTTCCGCGTCACTGACGTGGGACAGATCGCGCCCGGACGCGGCCGCGAACCGCTTGCGATTGTGCCGGCCCATGGTTGCCCGGGCGGAGTCGCCCGCCGGGACTTCGATCGATGTGCCCGGCTCAACCACCCGGCCGTTGTTCTTCAGAAACTCGTTCATCACCCATTGCTCACCTCTGTCACCGACATTGATGGATGGAGAGGGGGCCCCGAACGGCGTGAGCAACAGGTTGGCATGATCGCCCCAGATGAAGTACTTGCTGTTCACATCGCCGCTGAACGGAAGGATCTGGGGGTGGGTGGTGATGAGGTGCATCGCCTCCATGAAGGCCTCGGCGCAGACCTTCCAATTCGCCGCGACAGTCTTGGCGGCCCAGGCCGAGGTGTAGCACTGGTCGTGCCGAAAGCGGGCGAAATGTTGCGTGATCGGTCCGAGGTATTCCCCGAGCGTTGGACCACCCGGGTTATCGCGAATGAAAATATAGCCCTGCCAATGACCGACTTCAGCCTCAGGCAGTGACATGTCGCGGCCCCTGAGATGTGGAAAGTCCCACTCGCACGGGATGTTCTTCAGGGTACCGTCGGTCGACCAGGTGAAGCCGTGGTAGGGGCAACGAAACTCAGCTACGCGCCCAGCATAATCGCGCAGCCGGCGGCCGCGGTGAAGACAGACGTTGTGAAAAGCCCTCACGGAAAGGTCTGCCTGGCGCACCAGCAGGTAGCTGCGGCCCGCACTCTCAAACACCAGGGTCTGGCCGGGCTCGAGCAACTCCTCTTCGCGGGCTGCGAACTGCCAAACATTGGGCCACATGTCTTTCAGCTCACGCTGGAAGAATTCCGAGTCTATGTAGCGATCCACAGACAGCGGTTCGCAGCCGAGATATGAGTAGGCCCCCTCCCCCAGCAGAAAATCCGGGACCGGGTTGGTGTCAGCCCTGGCCAGATCATCAAAGGAGACGCCGGGACACCTGGCGAATCCGGGTTCAAGATCATCCGGCATGGCTTCCTCCCTGCCCGGCCACCGTCGCGACTGAACGCGGGGGCCCATCAATCTGATCGTGGTCTGGGAGCGCCCCCGCAAATCGCCAGGGAATACGTTGCCCGCCGCTTGCGGAGGCTCGCATTCCCCCCGCTCCACCCACACCGATTATATAGCACGTTGCATATTCTGGAGCAGGAAGCGCGTCAAGGGCAGGCTCTCGCACGCCGCCCACAAGAGTCACTCCCAACCTCACGGCGCGGCCCTAGTCGTAGCGCAGCCGGTTTGGCCTGACCGATGGCGCTCTATGCTTGGCGCCGAAAAATAGGCGCGGGAAAGCTCGGAGCCTTTTCGGTGGCGTTGATTTCGTCGATGTAGTCCTGAGCCTGCCGCCTTGGCTCGCCGACCATCGTACTGACAGCGACTCGAAGCACACTCTGGACAAGTCTTCTGATGAAGTCGCCGTCTGAGATCCGACCTTGCGCCCAGTCGTTCATCGTAGAGTACTCAAGGTTGGCAAGCATCATCGCGAGCTCGTCAATATTCACGCCCGGCTGGAGGTTCCCCTCGGCCGCCACCCGATTCAACCATTGCCTCAAATTGCGAAACACCATGTGTTGAAGCGCCAACCAGATATCCTCGCCGACGTCGGGTGCAAAGTAGAGTGAGGCAACCGCCTTCGTATAGTTCCGCGCGCCCATATTCCGCGTGTTCATAAACACCAGACGGTCCACAATCCCTTCGAGCGTGTCGGCCGATGTACGGTACTCGACGCTTCGCTCCACCTCATCGTATGCCTCTCGGATGGCGATGGCTATAAGTCTATCTTTACTGTGAAAGGCATTATACAGGGTTCGGAGAGCGACGCCCGAACGCAGGCACAGTTGTCGCACCGAGAAACCTTGCACGCCGACTTCGGCGATCAACTTCCGTGTCTCCTTGAGGATTCGCTTGCGACGCTGGACAATCGCAGCGCTCGCATAGACCTGGGACTTCTCTGGGTGGGGAGAGAGTTCGTTCGCCCTACCGTCCTCGATCTTCATGCAGCCCTCAAAACGACCGACCGGACCAAACGTCGCTGAGGCGTCCGAGTCGCCGTATAATGTTCGACCTTTCCTATGGCGACAACCCAACAAAGTATATCACGATGCATAATTGACCAGCAACCGAAGGACGTCGACTCCGCTTTTTAGGCATCCGGCGGTTCAACCGTTCGTGGCACGCGCAGCGCCGTGCTGCATGCAGCAGGATTTGCGTCTGGGCGTTCGATATGGTCGGCAGGACCGCCGACGTGGGAAGGATTGTTCTGCGGCCGTTCGGTTCGTTGTGCCCGCGAGGGCGTCATCCACTTGGCGCGATAGCACAATTATGCTCAACCGCCGCCTATAATTGGCGCGATGGAAGAAACGTATATATGGAATATACATGACTGGTCATCCCTGGTGAGGGCTCACGTCTTCGAAATACACGATATTCGGCGTTGCGCCCCCCGCTCGCGTTTAGTCGGAACCCTCAAAGCACCGAAGCCGAAAACTCAGCCTTGAGACCGAATTCGTGAGAAGGCGACCAGCTAACGCAGAAACTCGCGTCTAATCCGATCTCAGAAGAATGCCCGCACTTCGGGCTTAAGAGGGTTCAACGCGATCGACTTGCTGCCGGTGGCCGGCTTGCTCTCGCCCCCAAGACGAAATTCTCTCGCTTCCCTTATCCCATCCAGCCTCCGCCATTAACGTCCAGGCATGCGCCCGTAATATAGGCGGCCTCGTCGGAGGCCAGGAAGTAGATCGCCGCCGCGACCTCAGTGATCTTGCCTGAGCGGCCAGCCGGAATGGTCTGCAGCAGCCGGGCCGCGTCATCGGGGAGCAGCGTTTGCACATAACCAGTATCAATCGAACCTGGCGCGACGGCGTTCACCGTCACTCCATTTGAAGCGAACTCACCGCCCAGCTGACGGGTCATACCGATAAGGCCTGCCTTGGACGCTGAATAAGCCAAGTTTGCGTTGAATATGTAGGTGCGTCCGAGCCGTGAGGCCACGTTAACGACACGCCCCCAGCCCTTTTCCCGCATCACTGGCAGCAGCTCCCGGCAGAGCAGGAAGGGCGCGGTCATGTTGACCTTCAGCACATTCTCCCATTCCGCGCTCGGTGTCCGTTCGGTAATGTTGCGGCCGCCGATGCCGGCGTTGTTTATCAGGATGTCGCAGCCGCCCCACAGGGACTTGGCCCTCTCTGTCAACTCGAGCACGCTCGATTCATCTGTGAGATCAACGATGTGGCTCTCCGCCTCGGCCCCACGGGCGCGAAGTTTCTGCGCCAACCCGCTGACCGTGTCACGCTTGTCGGCCAGGAGCAGCCGCAAACCGCGCTCCGCAAACAATTCGCTGATGGTCGTGCCGATGCTGCCGGCCGCGCCGGTGATGAGCGCAAAACGTGTCATCGATTGCCTTCTCGTATGCGTTCTGTGGAACAGGAAACAGGAGCTTGCCCGGCTCCGCGGAGTCGAACCTTTTCGAACCGTGCGTATCCCATTGCGCAACGCAATCCGCAATATATAACGGGGCCAAGCGCTATTCACGCGGAGGATATTGGCAGCGCCCCTTATGATCAGCGCGGTCTTCGACGCCATCGCGGTGATCGCGGCCTGCGTGGGGCACTTGGTCTTCTCGACCCTCGCCCAGCCTTCCGCCGGGGCGGTTACACCGGCGCCGGCCCCACCGAGCCTCGCGCTAGCGCCGCATCTAGCAAATTTGGTCGGCTTCATCGCCCTTCCCGCCAACACCCGGTGAACCAGGTCCCGTCAAGAATGGAACATCGATGTCTCTAGATCCTGCTTTTCTCGAACGCATCCGGGCCCACGCCGCCCTCTACCGCAGCGACCCCGAAGCGGGACATGATTTCGTCTTTGGTAAAGAGCAGACCATCTACCCAGCATGCTTGCTTATTACGTCCGGTCGGAGATCGCACAGGCCGATCGAAACACCGCTAATATACGCAAGAGAGGACGACAGGGTGATCTTGGTCGCTTCACTTGGCGGGGCACCGTCTAATCCAGCCTGGTATGGAAACCTAGTTGCCAATCCTGATGCCACCATTCAGATAAAACACGACAAATGGAGCGTTCGTGCGCGAACCGCTGAGGGCATGGAAAGACAACGCCTCTGGAAGATTGCGGCAAATATCTTCCCGCCTTACGACGAATACCAATCGCGCACTGAAAGGCAGATACCGGTAATTGTATTGGAGAGAGCCTAAGTATCGAGCCACACAGCATGTCGTTACTTCTGAGAAGTTGCCCACAGGTGGCGGTCTTTAATGAGAGCACGCAGGCGGCAACGGTCTTGGCAGCATAAGAAACCTCGCGGCCTGCCTACGACGACGCCGCAGTCTTGCACGGCGCCCTACGTCATGAGCGCCCCGCCAAGTTAATTGGACACCACCGCTCCAGGCTTGCGCTCAGTAGGCGGCCGTGACTGGAGGGCTACTCACTTCCCCGGTTCAAGCTTCGGCCTGCTCCATTCGCTTCTTCAGCTTGGCCTCGGTGAGGTTCTTGTCGCGGGTGTTCACTGCCTTGAACTCGCTGCCGTCGATCACACCACCGCGTGGGCGAACAGGTTCAGGCGCCGGCACATGACGATGAACTGGCGGCAGGCCGCCCAGACCGTCGCCCCTTGACCTTCCTGAAGCCGACGATGGTCTTCAAATGCGGCCTCGGCCGACCGGTCGCAGCTCGAGGCCGTGCGCGGATTGGCGCCCTCACGGGGTTGAAGGCCTAACTGGAGCTAATGCACAAATCCGGTTGGACCCGCCGGATCCGGACACCCGCTTCTTGGGCCCTGCACTTCGAGTGCATGCTTACTGTCGGGACCCGGTTCGCGCGATCAAGGCATTATGGCCCGCGGGCCTCCAGCGCCGCACCCAGAGGTCGTACAGATGGCCGCACCAACCAGCCCTTCATCAGCTCACGAAAACCCTTGCCGCAGGAGTGTCCTCCACACAGGGTCGGACTATGCCCTGAGCGCCGTCCGGGAAGCCGGCCTCCCAGGTCACGCCTTCGATGCCGACACCGAGAGGGCCTCTTCAGGGGCCGCAGGTGTGATAGGGCGTAAGCCCGAAGGGCAAACACCTCGCGAGCTAGAGCGAATTATAAACCGATTGCACTTGACTGATAAATCGATCGATATTTGCGTTTAAGTATTGATTGCACTCACCCCAGCGTCCACGCAGGTGGCCAGCACGCCACCCTATCTATTTGTTTTTGCTTAAGAATTGAACTCTCTCGGACAGCTGCGACACTCTGCGATTCGCCAAACTGGGCTAAGAGGGTGCCATTCTCGGAACTCCTTACCCCGACCTCGTTCTGGCGGCGCACCAGCGCTGGCCACTCCCATCCGGAATAGACGTGCGACCACTCTCCTGAACTGACGGCCGACTCGTGCGGCGCAAGCTCGCGCGCGAAGCTTGCCCGCGCGGCCTGCCCCAGACCTCCACTCACCGAAAAGCGGCGTCCCCTCACCGCGCCGGAGGGTCGGCGTCGGATTCCAGGAATTTGCAGGACCTCGGCGAGGAGCCGGTTCTCACCCGCCGAGAGCGTGGGATCGACGCCGCGCCACAACTCTCGCATTCGACGCCAATGCAGATGTAAATCGACGCGCTTCATCTGCAGGCCATGAACGTCGAATTCGATTTCCGCGTTCTCCATCGAGCCCTTTTGGGCCTCGAACCAAGCATCCGCTCGCGCTTTGCAGTCCGGCGGCACATGCCCGACCAGGGTCGTGACGAACCTGCCCTTTGCATCCTGCTCGTTCAAGCGGATGCGATCGAAGCCAGTCTTCTTGGCTGTCCAGGTCTTAAGTCTTAGGTCCAGCTGATGGGAGAAATCATCCCCGAGTTTGCCAATGTCATCGGGGCCGAGATCGGGCGACCAAACTAATCGGACCTTGCAGTTGAACGGTCGCCAGCCGGCTTGCAGCGCAAACGTCGCCGCTTCGTACATCTCGGCGACTTGGCCAAAGCTCAGATGGGCGTCCTGCATCTCCGCCGACAAAGCGGACCGCCACCGCCTTCGTTCGGGCAGGGCCGGCGACGTGGGGGACGGCGTATCGCGCGGCGCAGCCGGAAGGATCCCAGGACGTCCCTGGCCATGGACGAGGTCGTGGAAGAGGGTCAGCAGAGCCTCGAACGCCTCCGGGGAGGGTTGCGACGGCGATGTCGCCCAGAAGGTGATGGCATCATTCCAGTGGGTGGCTGTGGAGAGACCCACGCTGCCCGCAACCTCGGCGCAGCGCCCTACGAGGCGCGCGGCAAGTTCGTCGGGGATCACGATGTTTTCGTGGCCAACGCTGAAGGTCGGACCCACAAGCTTGCGCTTGATGCAGGCGAGTTGCTCGACGATCAGCGCCGCCTTCTTGGACGGCTCGAGGGGACTTTGGCGGCAGGCCGCGATCTGGCCGTCGAGGTCGCCCTCAGCAAGCGCGCCGAAATAGCCCACCAGCCAACTGAAGAGGCGGGCGCGAAAACGCTGCACCGCGTCGACATCCACCGGGCCGGCGCTTGCGATGGTCTGAAGCTGGTTGGTCGCTTCTCGGTAGTTCTGCTGACCTTCCACGAGCAGACGCAGCCCCTCCTCCTGGAAGCTGACCTCTTCTGCAATGCAAATGCGCCGCAGGCACTCCACCGCTGTCTCCGGGCTTGCGGGAGCAACCTCGACCTGAGCCAGGCGACTCCTGACGGGCCCCTTTACGTTCGTCCGATCGATTAGGGTGAAGATGAAGATCGCCGGCGTGTCGGCCTTCTGAAGGATGCCGTGCAGGGGCGCGTACCCCTCCCGCATCTTGTCGGCATCGTCCAACAGGAACACCCATTTCGACACGAAGGCGTTGGTCTTCTGCGTCTCCACGAGCTGCCGCATGTTCGCGACGTCCAGACGCTCCGGTCCGAACGTTCGAAAGCCCATCGGGCGCTCGACCTCGCACGAGGCGCAGACACCGCAAGGCGAGCCACTCGCAGTCGGCGCTTCACACAGGATCGCCCGCGCATAGATATTGGCGAGCGTGGTCTTGCCCGAACCGGAAGGCCCCGCGATCATGACGTTGCGCGGCTTGCCCTCACGGATCATGCGGGAGAGCTGTTCGACCGCGTCAGCCTGGCCCAGCACGTCCTCGAACGTTTTTGGCGTGTACTCCTCGAACCACTCGGCCAAATCGCGCTCCCGACGCCCAGATGACTCATTTCGCAACCGAGCTGTATATGCCAGCGGACCTCCTTAGCGAGAATGTGGGAACGACGTGACCGAGCAATTGCAGCCCCTCACCAGCGAGGACGAGGCCGAATTCAGGGCGGCGGAGGAAGCGATGCGCTTCTTCCGCGAGGAAAAGCAGGCGCTCGGCCTGGAAGATCAGGAAAGCTGGCGTCGCAGAGTGCGCCGGCGTGGGGCGGGAACGTTTCCTGACACCCACTTTGTGGTCGACGGACGTCACTTTGCGCTCGCCGACGCGGTCATCCGTTTGCGCCACAAAGATAACCGGCCCGTCTGTCTCGATTTCAACAAAGAGCGCCTGCGGCTCAGCGTGGCCATCGAGAGTAATATTGTTTGGCTCGATATTCCGGTTGCCAGCGGTGAGAATGCAGACCCATTCTATTTTTCGCTCCCCTACTCCCACATCAAAGGCATCGCCCGCGCCTTTAAGAAATATGTATTTGCAATATACCTTCATACAGAACCTTCTACTTTCGAAATCTTGTCTGGCAGTCATTTCCGGGGCGACTACAAGTGCGGGCGTGTCAGCCATAAGCTCGAACACGCTGCCTCAGCACCGGAAGCGAAAGAGGTCCGGCCCCGCGATCTCGCCCGCGCCCTCTCGGTCGCCTGCGGCTTTGCGACGGATAACCCGGATGACCCTCAGTCCCGCGCGATCTGGGTCAAGCCGGAGAGGGTCGAGGCCGGCGGCGGCCTTGCCATCTGCCGCGTGGAGCCCGACGCTGAGTTCGACTGCGAGTTTGCGATCGGACGGCCGCAGGCGACCTCCCTCATCCACGCGTTACGATGCATGGGCGCAGCCCGCTGGTCTGCCTACGGCGACAGGCACGTGATCACAGATGGACGGGTCGGGTGTGAATTCACCAGCCTTTCGGAGCGGCGACAGGACCTTACCAGCATCATCGAGCACGCCTCGGATCAGTCTGTGGCCGTGGCCCAGCACTGGATCAATGACCGGGTCGAGTTTGCTGCTCACCTGAGCCAGGCGTACGGACCAGCGCGCGACACGATCTTCGGCCTCATGCTGTCTGATCGGCAAATCTCAGTCCACTTGCAGGGTGACCGAGCACAACTTCATTGCGTGGTTCCGGCGATCGGCGAGGGCGAGGATTTCGGCGACCTTCTCGCCCACGAAATCACCGGCGTACCGGCCGTCGCTGGCGGCGATCAGGACAAGGCGTCGGAGAAGCTACCCGCGCCAGTGGCCGCGGACGCGACCATCAAGTCGCCTCTGAAGTTCATTTCTGTCAGCGTCGCGTCACTGGCGAAATCTCTGATGGCCCTCTCCCCGCTAGTTCTCCCCAGGCTGACGTTCGAGGCCATCCTGTCGCCGCAGGGAAAAAACGCCTCTGTGCTCCGCCTCGATGCTTCGGCCGACAATCTAAGATGCCGTATCGTCATTCCTGCGAAGGCGCGCTGAGGCGGCAACCGGCCAGGAAGGAGTAGCAGCGGGCGCAACTAGCGGCCCCACGGGTCTGCAGCGGCGGGCGCTTTCGCGCTATATCCCGCATGCGCTCCAGACGTCCGCCGCCGACCACGGAAAATGCCTCGGCTTCCGGGCTCGGCGGCGCGCCACGCGTGAATTCGCCCGCCCCGTCGTCGAACCCCGCGCCCGACAACGACGAGGAAGGCGCAGTCTCCGCGGGCGAACGGCGGCCTGCGCGTGCGAGACGCATGAGCCATGTCGATCTCCTGAGCGCCATGCCGGCCTGGCCGGCGCTGATGGATGCCGCCACCGGCGCGCTCTACCTCGAAATCTCGCCCGCCAGTTTCCAGGCGCTCGTTCGCCGGGCGGCCATTCGTCCCGTCGACCTTGGGCTCGGCGTGGTCCGTTGGCGACGCAGTGACCTCGACGACTTGGTGGCGCGCCTGCCCGTTCGCGGTGGGGGGACGCAGGCCGACGTCTCTCCCCCGAGCTTCGAGGACGCGCTCGCCCGGTCGGCCACTCGCACCGGCAAGGCCACCCGGCGAGCGGCCGCGGCGTGAAATACGTCAATCGCGTCATCGGCAAGGATGGGGTCGAACGGCTCTACCTGCGCAAGCGGGGCGAGCCGCCGATCCGCCTCACCTCGCCCTGGGGTTCCGAGGAACTACGACGTGAAGTCGAACGCCTGCTCGACAAAGGGGCCGTTAAGGCGCTGCCTGGAACTCTCGGCCTGGCGCTCAGGGCCTACGAACTCGACAGCGCCGAGTTCGCCGGGCTGCGACCGTCCACGAAGCGCGAATACCGGTACATCCTTTCCGAACTCGAGGACGATTTCGGGGCGCTGCCCGTGTCAGCGTTCCAGGGAGCCCGCATCCTTCAGCTGCGCAACCTCTGGGCCCGGCGGGGCCATCGCGCCGCAAATGTGCGGCTGCAGGTCTTGAAGAATGTGCTCCGCCCCTGCGTGATCGCCGGCCAGATTCCGGGCGGCGATCCCTTCGCCCAGGTGCCGCAGGTTCGCCGCCCTGCCGATGCGCGCGAGCCCCACCGGATCTGGCCGGACGCGGTCCTTCGCGCGGTGATCGAGGGGGCATTGGCGGAGAAGCGCCATGGCCTTGCCCGGGCCATCGCCCTTGGCCGCTACGCCGGCGCACGGCGGGGAGATCTGGTGCGGCTGACGCCGGCGGCCAGGCGGGATGGGCGGATCCAGTTCACCTCGGGCAAGCGCAAGGTCCGGGTCGATATCCCCGAGGACGCCCAGCTCACGCACTGGATGGAGATCATCCCGCCGCCCCCCAAGACGCGCGAAGCCGACGGGGCTCTGGTCTATGGGATGCGCCGGGCCGCCTACACTGAGGACGGCCTATCGCAAGAACTCGCCAAGCTGGTCGCTCGCCTGCATTCGGCAGGCAAGATCGACGCGCCGAACTACGATCTGCACGGGCTGCGGCACACCCGCGGGGTCGAACTGGCCTTAGCCGGGTGCAGCGATGCGCAAGGGGCCGCCCAGATGGGGCATGCCAGCGCCTCGAGCTTTGCCCAGTACCGGCGGCAGGCCGACCGCATTCGCATGGCGGACGATGCCGCCGCCCTGCTCACCAAACACCGCAAGGGCTAGGTCCTCAGGCGTGCCGGCTAATCGTCCTTGGCGCAGAGACCGCACTTTGACGGCGTTTGCTCCAATACCCACTTCAGCTGGTCCCTGAACTCTTGCAGGCTGCACCCGGCTGACTGTGCGTTCCAGGCAGTCGTGGCCATCTTGTAAGCGCGCTGGCCGGCCTCATGCTCGGCCGGGCCCCCGAAAAGGATGTGGTGGCGTTCGCAGCGCCTGAGTGCGCCGGCCCTGACCGCGATGTCCCCAAGCCAGCCCTGGTTTTCGTTTGGATTTTGCATCTCGCCCCTTCATGCAGGCTGTCCACAGTCATAGATTGAACTGGTGGAGCATCCTATGGCTGTCAAGGCCGAGCTTCCTGGGGCCGGATTCCAACCGATCCTTGAGCGCGTGACTTCGCTGGACCACTGGCGCGAAAATGGCGCCGCCTCAGCTGTCGGCTCGACTCCATATCCCTTACAGGGAAGGCCTGTAGACGTCCTCAGCCGCCGACAAGCGCCCTCCCCTACGCCCTGGCCAACTTCGCCAACGCTGTCGCCTGGCGCGACGTTGCTTCCAGCCTTTTACGTCCCGCGCCAGTTTGAGCTTCCAGGTCCACGTCAGGACGCCGGGCCAAAATCCACCCGAAGAATAGATGTCGTGCGGCGGGTAAGGCGGCGCGACCTTGAGGCCGATATCCCTCATTTCGAGGAGATGAGCATGCCCCAGGACGTGACGCGACTGCGCGACCCGAACTTCGATGGACCGAAAATGAAAGCAGCGATCGACTGGTGCCGACAGAACGACATCCCGATCCGACGCTGCTCTGCCTGGCACATCAAGTTCAGGCAGGTGAACTTCTGGCCCCATACCGGTGTCGTCACACTCGACGACGGCTACCGGCACCCGCACAAGGGCCTGGAGGTCTTTCAGCAGATCGTCCGTACCCTGATCGCCCAGCGCAGCGGCCGATAGCCCTCAAGTCTGGCCGTCAATTCCTGGGCTGCTCCCATGAACCTTCGCTGCACCACTCCTGCAGCGAAAGATCATCATGGACCTCTTCCCGCCTGACCGACTTCCACTCGTGCCCGAGAGCACGCTCCGCAAGCACAAGGTCTATCAGGAGTGCGATAGCCGCTTCCGCGCCTGCGCCCGGCTGCTCCAGGCCCTCTACCGCGAGGAAGCCGGCATGCCGATGGGCGGCTACGTCAACCCCAAGGGCAAGCACCGCAAGCTCGGCAGCCGCCTCGCCACCCTGCCCGCCATGACCGGGGCCAACTTCCTCGCCGCCGAAGTCTTCGCCCTCACGCGCCGGGAACTCATCTACCGCGAACCAGGCGCAGCCATCGACGAGAACCGGGTCTGGTCGAACATGCTCTCCAGCATGCCTCTGACTTTCAACATCTTTGGCCCGCTCAAACTCCGTCCGGCGCTGGCCGAGCGCTTCATCCAGGCCGTGCTCCCGGACTGCGCCGGCAAGGTCGCTCACATCGCCTTCGAGCACTCGCCGGGCCGCGGCGACATGGCCTTCCTCGGCGACGGGACCGCGTTCGACGCGTTCATCACCGTCCGCCGCGAGGACGGGACCAAGACCTTCATCGCCATCGAGGTGAAATACGCCGAGGGCCTCACCGAACCCGAAGCCCGGCACCGACCCCGCTACGACGACCTCTCGGTCACCAGCGGCCTCTTCCGCGACCCCGACGCCCCGGAACTGCGCCGCAACCCGCTCGGGCAACTGTGGCGCGAACACATGCTCGCCCAGGCCCTGGTGACCAACAACCTCTACGACGCCGGGGCCTTCGTCTTGCTAGCCCCACGGCTCAACAACGACGTCCAACGCGGGGCGATCACCTACGCCACGCACCTCACCGACGCCCCGGGCACGGTCCGGTTCATCAACCTCACCCTCGAGGACGCCGCCGCCGGCATCGCCGCGGCCGGGGACGGCCCTTACGCCCGGGCCTTCACCCGCCGGTACACCGACTTCGCACCCGTCCACGCCGCGGTCTGACCCAGACCCGGCCGGGCGACGGTCCCGGTGGCGATCCCCCTGCCTCCCCCGCAGCGCCGCCGGGACCTGAGCCCGACCACGCCCGCGCCACACCGCCGACCTCACCCGGCGGCCACACCGCCTGCGTCCCACCACCAGCCTTCATCGGACACCCATGTCAGCCCCGACCGCACCCGCCCGCCGCGACCTCCACGCCGAAGTCACCGCCAAGATCCTCGCCGCCCTCGAAGCCGGGGCGACCACCTACGCCTTCCCTTGGCATCACGTTCCTGGGCCGCCGCGCAACATCGTCAGCCGCCGGCCGTACCGCGGCATCAACACGTTGCTCCTCTGGCTGACCGGCCACGCCCAGGGCTACGCCACCCCCCTCTGGGCCACCTTCCGCCAATGGCGCGAGCTCGGCCACTTCGTCCGGGCGGGCGAACGCGCCACCACCGTCATCTTCTGGAAGACCCGCCCCGGCCCCGACGCCGACCAGGACCACCACGCCGGGGGAGCCGACCCAGACACCGCCTCGGCCACCACGCGCCGCCCCTTCCTCGCCCGCGCCTACGCGGTGTTCAACGCCGCCCAGGTCGAAGGCTTCCACCCGCCGACGCTACCCGTCCTCCTGGACACCGCCCGCGACGCCGACGCCGAGCGCTTCTTCGCCAACCTGCCGCTGACCGTCCACCACGGCGGCGACGCCGCCTACTACCAACCCGCCACCGACAGCATTCATCTCCCCCCGTTCAGCCGCTTCCGGGACGCCGAGGCCTACTACGCCACCCGCGGCCACGAGAGCATCCACGCCACCGGCGCCCCGCACCGCCTGGTCCGCAACCTCACGGGACGGTTCGGCTCCGAAGCCTACGCGGTCGAAGAACTCATCGCCGAACTCGGGGCGGCCTTCCTCTGCGCCGACCTCGGGCTCAGCCCCGAACCCCGCCCGGACCACGCCGGCTACATCGCCTCCTGGCTCAAGGTCCTGCGGTCCGATACCCGCGCCATCTTCACCGCCGCAGGCATGGCCCAGGCCGCCGTCGACTGGCTTCATGAGCGGCGACCCGACCCACCGGCTCCAGCTGGACAAAAACGCAACCTCTCGACCACCGCCTCTGCGCCGTCGCGGCAAAGGGGTCCCTTCCTTCGAGACTATGGCTTTGAAACTCGGCCCGGTCATGCTGGCCGTTCTTGGCCGAGAGACAGTCTCCACGCGCGCCAATCTTGATCTGCCAGGAGTTCTCACGCGGGTTCGCCAAGGCGACACGATGATCTCATAGCAGAGCCGCATCCCTGACGGACTGATCGCTAACCGCGGCGCTCCGCCGACCTGCTCCGCTCCATATCACCCAGCCATCCCGGCAAAGGAGCACCATCACATGTCGACGCCGCATACCTCGGCCCTAATAGGCCTCTTCAACCCCATCATTGAGCCCACGTCGCTGTCAGCACTGCAGGCGGCCTTCGTTGGCACCAACATCGTTTGGGCCAACGCGCGGGACGGACGCAACCCGCTGCGCACCGATCGCGTGACGACGATCATGGACCCGATCCTATCCCAAATCGAATCTGCAAGGAGGAATATCGCCCCGCAAAGCGCCCTGGCTGGCTCCTCCGTTCCTATAGGCGTTATCTGCGCGTGGACTGACCAGACGGGGCTGCCAGACCAGTGTGTCGACACTTACATCGTGGATCACTTCCAAAACGAGCCGTACTCAGATCTCGTTTGGGACGAGGCCGAGCGCATCATTAGACCAGGCGGCCGGCTCATCGCCATAAGGCATCTGCCACCGATCCTGGGAGATCACTTCCTCGACGATCTTTCCCAACAGGCGGCTCGCGAGTGGGCAGGATGGGACGATGTCGACCTGGCGCGTTCGTGCGCCGGCAGCTCATCCAAGTTGAAGCGTTCGCGGATTGACTGGAACACTCCCATGATCGCCCGCTGCAATTGCGGCCTCACGCCTTTGCTGAATGGCCTTTGGAAATTGCATCGGACCGACGAACAGGATGAACTCTACGATGAAGAATTCTTCGACATCGGCGTGGAGGAGTACTTCAATAACATGAGTATGCAGTGGGGCACGCCCGAAAGTCGGGCCCGCTCCATGACTGTAGATTTAGATATCCTGGTCTTCGACCTGGATACAGGCGAGCGGTGAACCGCCCTCCTCTGAAAGCCCCGCCGCCGCCCCTCGGGCTCGCGGTCGGGGCCTCAGAAGAGCTCGCCCGCCGCGCACAGAGCATTGCCAAGAGCTGATTCCGCATACTTGCTCGTCGTCGTAAGACTTTGCCAGCCCGTGGCCGGTAACTCGCCGACCCGCCGTCGTCCGCCACAGCCTCACGCGCGCCGCAGCCCAACGCCATGAACGACCAGTCTAATATCCCGCCGCACCGGCCCGGACCGGCCGCCGCCCATGTCGGCATCTTCTGGCAGGTGCCAGACGCCGCCGGTGAGCCCCGCCTCCTGGTGGACGCCGAGCCCCTGCTTGCCGCCGAGCCCTACGGCGACTTCCTCACCCACCCGCGCGGGCACTACGACGTCTGGACGAACTGGCAGCGCCGCGGGATCCCCTTCCTGAAGGCACAGGGTTGGCCGCTGACAATCCTTACCTACGAATACGAGACCTTCCCGCGCGGCCGCGTCGTCCTCCACGTCCCCGCCAACACCTTCTGGATCTACGCCGACCGGCGGCTCCAGACCCCCACCAGCATTGCGGAGATCAAATCCGCGCTGGGGCTCGCCGACGAGACCTGCCTCATCAAATCCGACGACCACTACCGGTAACTCCGCCCCCCATGCGAGCCGGCGGGCATCGCCACCCTCGACCCAGCATGTCTGAGACATCGCCGCCACCGGATGTGCCTCAGTTTGAATCAGAGCCGTCGAGCGCCGCGGTCGGTCTCGGCTCAGGCGCGGTTGTGCCCACGCACACTCCTCTGGCTCACGGGTAGGTCAGATCTCCTCAAAAGCGTCCCGGATCGCCGACCGCTTCGAAGATTGTCTTCGGGTCGACGCCGATCGCGCGGACCCAGCGCAGGAACTCCACGACATCAAGCCGGCGGCGGCCCCCTTCGCACTTCGACACGACGTCCTGTCTGATGCCCAGGCGGTCGGCGAGCTGATACTGGGTGAGGCCGGCGCGCTGCCGCGCCTCGGCCAGCGCCTTGGCGAACCGGCCCCACTCGTCGGTGTGAAGCGCCGTCATCGGTTCGCCCACTCGGCAAAGGCGAACAGGCGTAGGCGTGCGGTTCGGGGGATGCTAAATTCGCATTATTTGGAGGTAATGCATGAACCCACGCGTATTTGCGCCCGCCATGGTGGCGAGCATGGCGTTGGTGGCCGCCGCCGCGCAGGCGGCCAGTTTCGATTGCTCGGCTGCACGAACGTTCGCCGAGCGGACGATCTGCGACAACGCGGACCTGTCGGCCAAAGACGCCTTGGTCTCCGACGAGTGGAGGCGATCAAGGCAGCTGGGCGACCCCGGTGATCTCCTGCTGCAGCAGCAGAGGAACTGGCTGGTCGCGCGCAACCAGTGCGGCACGATCGCCTGCCTTCGTGACAGCTACGATCGTCGGCTCAAACAGCTCGATCAGCTCAGTCGGTCTTCAAGTGTGGAACTGCAGGGCAGCATCGCCGGCGGGGCGTCGATTTGCGAGGTAGGCGGAGCCTGCGCATTGACGGCCGGCGACCAAGAAACGTCCGCATTTATCATTTCTGTCGACGCGCAGAACGACGCGCTCGTACTCATTGCCGGCAAATTGTTTCGGACTGAAATGAGATACGTTTCAGTGAATTACAGAGGATGCGATTTAACGCTCGCCTCGTTCGAGATGAATTCGTTCTGTCCGAGCCTTAGATAGGCTTGATCAGAAGCTCCATGGCTCACCAGTGGCCCCCAAAGAGGATGATGTTAAGAACCGCGACCACCCGACGAACCTGCGCCTGGCTTCCTGAGGGGGCGCGGCGCAGGCCCCCTCAGTAGCCGGGCGCCTACAACGCGCGCGCGGGATCGTCAGCCCAGCCGGCCTGCCGGTACTCCTCGAGCACGGCAGCCACATCATCGATGTCCAGGCTGTAGGTGAACGGCGAGTCGCCACGGATGACCGTGTTCGTCCAGCCGTCGTAGATAAAGTACCCTTGGTAATCGGCGGCGTTCGGATTCCGGCGCCGGCTCTTCTGGATCAAGAAGCCCATCGTGCGGGCGATGCGGCGCAGACGCGCCTCTATACGGGCGAGAGACATCGCTCCCTCCCTTTGTGAAGTGAGTGGGAACCCGGGACCGCCCCTGATCTCGCTCGGGGTCCCGGTAGATGCCTCGCCGCGCCAAACTGCCAAGTTCGTGGGCCGTACGCACCGTCCGCGATCAGGTCGACGGCGCAAACGACGGTCAGATGGTAGAGGAATAGCTTCAGTGCAAGAGGCGGGACGCGCCGCCGCTCCATTCAGGCATAGGCCCCGATCCGCGGCCGATTGCGACGCTGGACCACCGCGAACCACCATCCGCCGGAAACAAACTAATGCCGCCTTGCCAACTGTTTGAAACTTGGCCGGTTCATTCCGGGCGTTCTCGGCTCAGCGCCGCCTCCTCCGCGCGCCAACTCTGGGTCACGGAGATCAGGGCTCACGCGGCGCCGATCGGGGGCCGCCGGACCTCGGGCGACGCGATTTTGGCCGCCGCCAAGCCCCCTAGATTTGAAGCCGGCTATTCGGTGGGCTTCGCCACCGCAGGCTCCAGAACGTAGATGCGGTCGACGCGCCGCCGGGCGGCCCACTCCAATGCCCACTCGGTGGCGCGTTCGAAGTCGTCACCCCGACCCAGACTCGACGAATAGATCCTCACCGGCCCATCTCGCATGATGAAGCGAACCTCGCTTTGTCCCGGCGACGGTTGGCGCACGATGACGGCGCCGACAGTGCTGGGCGGCCGCGCATCTACGCCCACGCGCGTGATCTCAACTGACATGCCGGCAGGATACGCCACAGCCATCGTGACCACCACCGCCAGGTGGCGGCCGTGTAGGGAACACGCGATCTGTCCGGTGCAGGTAGCAGATGAACTGTCCGGTGCATGTCAGCCGAGGAGGTTGGGGTGCGCCGCACGGAGCTGCTGCAGGGCGTTCGGCATGCTGAAGCTTCGAGACGTGATGAGCCGCTGGGATGCGGGGCAGCTGAGCCAGTCGGAAGCGGCTGAGCTGTTGGGGATGCACGAGCGGACGTTCCGCCGCTGGGCGCCCCGCTTCGAGGAGGACGGCGAGGCGGGTCTGCTCGACCGCCGGCTGGGCCGCCGCTCGGGCCGATCGGTCCCGGACCGCACCCGTGACGAGGCTTCACGGCCAGGCGCGTCTGGCCTCCCCCGCTCCGTTCACGACGTGCCCGCTAGCGTCATCGTGTAAGGACGGGGCAATGCATACTAAACTTTCCATAGAAAAATTCAGTTAGCATTGATATTAATTGTCTTTTTTGGCACTATTCTATCAAAGGAGGTATTCTTAAAAGAATCGCTGGACCACTTGGCCCTCAAGCTTGTGGCGAGGAAAAATTTCCCCGCTATTTGGGCCGTCGCCGTCACTTTCCGACGGTGACAACCCCTGCGTTCCCCCACATGTCGACCCCGAAGAAGGACCGCCTGAAGGCGGGCGCGAGCCTCAGCGCCGCGCATTTGTTCTCGCCCGAAGCCCTGCACCTGCCGGTCCAACCTGCCCTGCACGATCAGGCGCGTGACCTGCTCTATGTCACCATCAACGGCCAGTCCGTCGCGTGGCTTAACGCTGGCGCAGGCCTCAACCCGAGCGCCATCGGCGTGCCCTACCTGCACGTCGACCCGAGCGGCGTGCTGTGCGACCTGGCGCGTGAGGAAGCGGAGGCCGGGACCCGCGACACGGATCGGACGGCGGTGATGACGGGGGCGCCTGACCCGTTGGACCTGAACATCGAGCGGCTCGGCCACTATGTCCAGGCCCCAGCCACCGACACTGGCATTGCCGATGCCAGCATCACCAACCTCTTCATCGAGCGGATCAACCTGATCGAGGACCGCGAGGGCCTCGCCAGAGAGATTCTCCGTATCCTGTGCCCAGGCGGGCGCGTCGTCTCGATCGAGTACGGCCTGCCCATCATCCTCGACGGTGACCGCCTGCACACCGCCTCGATGATCGCCGACAAGGGTCTCTCGACCTGGAGCGGGCTGCCGCTCGAGCACATGGAGACAAGGACGGCGCCCCTGTACACCGAGTTGATGCGCGGGCCCTCACGGAATGTGCTCCACAGTGCGTGGGCCAGCGCCGGCCTGCCCGAGACGATCGCCTACATTATGCAGCACCCCTGGATCGACGGCCGCATCATGGGTGGCGAGCGGCTCGGCTGCAGCTATGCCGACCTGATCTCGGACCTCTGGACGGAGGATGAAAAGCTGCTGCTCTTCGCCGTCCACTTCGACGGGGTCGAGCTGCGGTAGGCCGCGGTTCGGGCGCCAGGAACAGCGACATACACGCAGGGCCGGGGGCATCGCAGGAGACATCCGTGATGATACTCGCTGGGCGTCTCGTCCTCCCGAAACATGCGGGGCCTCCTGCGCCGATCAGCGGGAAGCGTTCGGTGAGGTGAAGCCATTACCCTCTAAGGCCGCGCGATTGGCGCGCTACTGGGGCTCTTGGCAGCAAGAGTCAGGTGATCACGAAGGAGCACAAGGTCACCGACCAGCGCGTGGCGAAAATGGCTGCCGCGGCTGCTGATTGGAACCGCCACGCATGGCGCGCTGAGCATATCATCCCCGGTCGAAAGCGACGCGGAGCACCGGGCCAACCAGATCCGAACGGCCAGGATGAGTTGGCCCCTGCCATTGCTGAGCTAAACCATCCCCGGCTCGGCGCAACGCGGCGCCCGTCGAGCCCACTTGTCCTCAACAAATGGCCTCCACGGACGAACCAGCACGGTGGTCTTCCTAAAGGAGCGCCGTTTGCTCATTCAGACTGCTGCCGTCCTCTGTGACTCGGATCAATCGCGCGAAGAGATGCGCCGCGCCATCGGCCCGCTCCGGCCGCAACTTGCGGCCCAGGCCGACTCGCCGCCGGACGGGCGCGACTGGGTCCATGAGATCAAAGTCGATGGCTACCGCACCCTTGCCTATGTCGAGGCCGGACGCGTGCGGCTCGTCACGCGCGGCGGGCATGACTGGACATCCAGATATGGCGTGCTTGCCGATGCGTTCGCCACCCTGCCCTGCGCCATGGCGGTCCTCGATGGCGAGGTGGCCGTACCGAATAGTGAGGGCGGGACCCGGCTCGATGCGCTCCAGAATGCACTCAAGCACGGCAATAGCGGCGCCCTTGCCTACTTCGCCTTCGACCTTCTTCATCTCGACGGCCGGGATCTGACCGGCGAGCCTCTCCTCGCCCGCAAGGCGGCTCTCGCCAGATTGCTGGAGGCGGACGCCATCACCGCCTCCGTGCTTCTGTTCAGCCAGCACCACACCGACGGCAACGCACTCTTCGCAGAGGCATGTGCGCAGGAGCTGGAAGGCATCGTTTCCAAACGTGCGGATGCGCCCTACGTCGGGAAACGGTCGACGAGCTGGCTGAAGGTCAAGCGCCAGGAACAGGGACGGTTCGTCGTGATCGGCTTCCTGTCGAACCAGCCCGGCTGCGCCTCATCATTGATCCTGGCCGAGGACCGCGGCGGTGGGCTCGAGTTCAGCTGCCGGGTGAACGCGGGAGCGCAAGCCCGCGCCCTGCATGAGCTGCTGCAGGAACACGCACGGCCCCATCCAGTCGTGGCGACGCCGAAGATAAGGGGCGCCACCTGGGTCCAGCCCACGTTGGAGGCGCACATCGTCTACAATGGACGGAATGACCGACAGACACCGCGCGCACCAGTGTTCCTGTCGTACAAGCCGTTCCGGTCGGACGAGGCGGGCGAGCGTGACGCAGCTTAGCGCTTTAGGCTCTCGACGCGCTGAGCGCATGCCGGCGCGACAAGGACCACCGTCTCTGCACCATCGTGGCAAAACCTCCCTCTTCGCCCAGGCTGTCGCTTTGAAACTAGGCCCGTTGCTGCGGCACCTTCTCGGCACAGACGGCATTCCTCAGCCCCAATGACCTGTGGGTCAGGGAGGGGGCTTGAAGGGGGGTTCGTCATGAACGCGACCGCACCGTTAGAGGACCGGGCTCTCGGGGCCTTCCTAGGGCTAGGGGTCGGCGACGCCCTCGGCACGACGTTGGAATTCAGCGTCCGCGACCACCACCCACGCCACACCGAGATGACGGGCGGTGGTCCGTTCCGGTTGTCGCCGGGCGTCTGGACCGACGACACGGCCATGGCGCTCTGCCTGGCCGACAGCCTCATCGCCCACCGCGGCCTTGAGCTCACCGACCTGATGCGCCGCTTCGTCCGCTGGTGGCGTGACGGCGAGAACAGCGCCACTGGTACCTGCTTCGACATCGGCATCACCACCGCGCAGGCCCTGCAGCAGTTCGAGCGCAAGGGTGATCCGCGGGCCGGTTCCGCGGACCCGTCCGCCGCCGGCAACGGCTCCCTCGTGCGCCTCGCCCCGGTCGCCATCTTCGCCGCGGCCGACCCGGACCTCGCCCGCACCCTTGCGCGGGAACAGTCCGCCACCACCCATGCCGCGCCGGAATGTCTCGACGCCTGCGCCTTCCTCGCCACCCTTCTGGTGGAGGCGCTGGCGGGCGCTACGGTTGTAGAGGTGGTGCGTCCCCGCGACTGGCAAGGGACGCCGGCCGTTACCGCGCTCGCCGCGGGCAACTGGCGGGGCAAAAGCAGGTCCGCCATCGCCTCCTCAGGCTACGTGATCCACACCCTGGAGTCCGCGCTCTGGTCCGTCGGGGGCGCGCTTTCCTTCGAGGACGCGCTCATCACCGCCGTAAACCTTGGCGGCGACGCCGACACGGTGGGCGCGGTAACCGCCCAGTTGGCGGGTGCGCTCTGGGGCAAATCGGCCATCCCAGAGCGTTGGCTGCGGCCGCTGGCTTGGCGGGAGCATATCGAGGCCACGGCGATCAGGTTGCTCAGGGCCGGCTCGCTTTAGGAGCACGATGCGCCAGGAAGAGACGTTGGAATCTGGCTGGAAACCGGACGCTCGACCGCACTGCCGCCCCCGGCGCTGGGTACCGGTCGAGAGGGGGCTCAGAGAGTTCGCTGAGTGACCTCGCGGGACGGTTACAAATGTTCCGGAAGATCGCCCATTGCGAGGTAGTTCAGCAGAGCCTGATCTGCGCACGCGCTCTCCCACAGCAGGTGCTCCCAAGAGTTGAGGGAGCGATCGGCCGCGTGGTCGCGAAATCGTTCGACCTCGGTGGCGATGTCGGCACCCCTTTCCCGCGCGCGCTTCGCCAGCTTCAGGACGCGCAGAAACTCTTTATTGAAGAACTTCTCCAGACGAACCGGCAGCTGAAGTTCCGCGAGATGTCGGGCGACGAGTCCAATCCAATCGTCCGGCACATCCGGGTGGCAAACCAACTCGACGGTCGGAGTGGCGTACGGAGGGTGGAAGCGCAAGCGGACAACTTGATTGTCCAAACACGTGTCGAAGTAGGGGTGCAGGAACAGCCGGCCGTCGGGGCCGATGGTCTTCGCGAGCTTATGTCCCTGACAAATATCGCAGGTCGGGACGAGGTTAAGCGGTAAAATCGAAAAGTGTGGGTAGCTGTCTTGCGGCAAGTAGTGGTCCAGCGTGTTGGGCGTCCCCGCCTCACCACATACCGGACAGAACTGCATTGTGCGGTCTCGCAGAGCAGAAATGGCGACGCCTTGGGTCGAGCCGACCAGGGGAGAGGCATAAAGGGTCTTGAAGCGTATCTTCTTGGCTATGGCTTCGTCCCACGAGGGCAGCGAAGCGGGGTCGCCTCCAGCATCGTCGTAGTGGTGGCAGCGCGTCGACCAGTCGCCCCGAATGCCGGCGAACCAGACTGCGTTAGGGCCGCCCTGACGCTCCTCCACGACCGCTGCGATGTAGGCGTCGATGTCGACGACGGGTTTAGGAAGGCGGATCATGCGGAGCGATACGACCGCGCGCCGAGTTCGAGGATTAACTCCTCGTTGAGATCGTCCGGTGGTATGCGCGCCAGGAACTCCTCGCGGGTTTCGAAGTCCCCGATCGCGGTCTCGATCCAGTGCTCGAAGGGCTTGGCAACCGACTTGTCGCCGAATACGTAGCTCGAAATGCGCTGCATGTCCGCGCCGAACGTTTGAAACGGGGGGTGCTTGATAACGAGGCCATCCGGTGTCGGCTCGAAGACATGCACGCAGTCCCGCGGCGTCTCGCGGACGACAACGAGCGAATGAGTGGCGATGAGTGCTTTCGAGCCGAAGGCCTGCAGGATCGACTTCAACATCGAGACGAGGCTGATCTCTAAGGTGGGGTGGAGAAAGAGTTCAGGCTCGTCGATAAGGACGAGACTGCGTCGGCGTATCGAGCCGAGCAGGTTGACAACGATGTAGGCGAACAGGCGCTGACCGGAGCTCAGCCGTAACTGACGCCCGCCCTTGAAAAAGTGGACGCCGCTTTGCGGCTTCGCGTGCTTGCGGAGCGCCTCGCAGTTCAGGTTTCCGGCCGTGTGCGTGTCGACCTTGACGAAACGCTTGGGGGCGTCGAACTCGTCTTCCGGCGGCAGCTCGACCATCGGATCGTCAAGGTCGTCCGGAGTCCTCTGGAAGGTCTGCCCTCCCAAGGTAGGTGCCACTTCGACCGCTGCGAATTCAAAGTCGATCCCGGTCCGCAGGACATCATGCAAGGTACGGACTTTGCGGGACCAATCTGAGATCATGCTGTAGCGCTGGTCATCCTCCGCGCAGTTCACCAGCGACGCGACCGCGGCGTTGCGCGCGTGGTCTAGCGACAGCGTGACCCGTGCCTGAGCGCCAGCGCGGCCCGCTTCGCGACCTCTCAGGCCGAAGTAACGGTAAACATCGACATCGGCCAACTTCAAGTCCAAAGTGTCGACGCGGGTCAGCTCAAAGGGGCTGTAGGAAATCGCCACCACCTGACTAAGGTTCGGTGCTGTCGAGAAGCCTGTCCCCTGCGGTAGATTGTCGACCTGTAACCAGTGGGAGATGAATTGCGTCAGAGCTCGCGACTTGCCTGCGCCGTTCGGGCCGATGATTACGTTTATATCGTGCGGCATCAGACCGTCCGCGAAGGAGAGATTCAGCGATTGGATTTCACCCTGCGGATCGAGGAACCGGAACTGCAGGCCGTCGATAGCCAGGTCGGCGCGGCCCCACAGCTTCCACCCCTGATTGAAAGCTTGCTGGCCGCCGCGCTCCCTCAGCAACGATCTTCCAAACGCATGCTCGCCGATTAGGGCCATCGCCTGCGGCTCCTCCCTCACGCGAGTTAGCAAGGATGCATCGCGAATCAGCGTCGCGGCTGCGACAGCCTCCTCCTGGCTCGTCTCTCCGATCAGCACCTCCCAGAAGAGAAGTGATGTTGGATTGGAGATGTAGTCGTCTACCGGAGGAGGAAATTCGCCATTCCATCCCGCCTCGATAAGTTTCTCGAAGTGCTGCGCTGTAAAATTCTGCCCACGCACCAAAATCTTGACAGCATCCAGTGCGTGCGCCGCGGCGTTCGAGTGCAATGTGGCGTCAAGCGTTGTCTTGTAGGTGTAGTCGTCCCAGTTATTCCAAGACAATTCCACGAGGGGGGCGGGTAGGCCTGCCGATTGTAGCGGCCGTGCCTTTCGCGACCGATAGACGATCCTCATTCATTCCCCCGCGTGTCGAAGCAACATGCCGCTCCAATGTGCCTCGGCGGCCACAATCCACAAGCATGGATTGCTTGCCCGCCTGGCGTTCAGATTCCGACGTCACGGCTCCGCATCGGGCGTGTCTTGGACCAAGCCCGCCTCCGTTCGGCGAGCGATAGACGGTCCCGGCACCGCCGCCTACTTTGACGAGCGCGACGTCCCGCGCGGCCGGGTGCGGGCGACGGGAGTCTGAACCTCCCCGGTCGAGCGGTTGCCGATGTTGAGGTGGGGATATTTGCCGACGACCCGGCTCATCAGCCGGTCAAAACCGGAGTCGGCCTTGGATTTGGCGTCGGAAGCTACAGGGGGCTGCAGATAGGACTCTCGCTTAGGCATCGCCGCCTACCTCCGCCGCCGCCCATGACGGCCCCCCCAAGCGGTTTCGCAGAAAGTGGGGATTCTTGGAAGCCGAGAAATAGTGCTTGCGGTCGATCCATATGAAGCCGTCGCCCTTCGAAATCACAGCTACATCGATGGGTCCGCCGACCGTCTCCAACGACATCGACATCCGCTTTTTGAGCAGGTTGATGTTGACCAGGGCGGCGGCCACATGGGCCAGCTCATCCTTCGGCAAGTTGAATATTGCGTCCTCCGCCTGCCAGACGTAGTTCTGGTTCTTGTGGTCCTCGATCTTGTCGACGAACTTCAATAGGAGCTCTTCGCGAAGGTCGGCGAGTTCGCTTGCCAGCTGGGTCTTGCTGGCGGCGGTCATCCCCTTCGCCTTTCCCAGCATCGCCTCCGTCAACTCCTCGGTGACCTCGTAGGCCCACTTGAGTATCTTCTGCTCGAACTCCGGCGGGATGCCGTTGAGGAACGCGTTGGCGGTGTCGGACTCCGCGAACGCGGCTACGTGGGTGGCCTTCTCGTCGTCGATCCTGACGATCGGCTTGCGCTGGATCTTGAGCTTGTCGTCGTAGACGTCGCCGACCGCGAACTCTTGCAGCACCGGGTAGTAGTCCTTTCGGCCGAACCCGGCGATCACCAGCCCGGTCAGGGTCTGGACCGGAATGCGGTCCTTGTCGACCAGGTCGATGGCCAGCTGGCGCAACGCCATGACCTCAGCATTTCCAAGCTGCGGATTGGGAATCTTGAACTTTTTGGTGGTCAGCTGCGCCACTTCGCTCGAGCATTCGGTGGCGAGGTTCATCCCCGCTTGGTGGTTTAGGGCGTCGCATCCCGGAAGCTTCGACCAATCGGCTGCGAAGCCCTCGATCGTCTCGCGATAGATGGCGCCGCGCTCCGCCTCCCGGTCTTCAACCGGGTCCGTGAAGGCGGACTGCGCCAAGTCCAGCTTGCGCCGTATCTCATGAACGATCTGATCGAAGTGGGAGGCCACGAGGTCGAGAAAGAAATGCTTCTGCGCTTCTCGCGGGAAAGCGTCCGTTTGACGGCCGATGAAGGCGATGAAGTCTTCGCCATAGTCCTCGAGCCGATCGAAGTGACGGTCGCCAAGGAATCGGCGATATTCCTTGATGAGCGTCTCCCAAGGGAGGCTCATCAGGGCCGCGTTGTTGTAGACCATCACACCGACCGGCTCGCTCGCTGAGAGCATGAAGAGCTTGTTGGCGGAGTTGTGGACCTTCTTTTGGCTCGCGGCCGTTACGGCGGAATCCGCGGCGAGCGCGACGGCCAGCCGGTTCATCACCACCACTTCCGAAGTCATCAGCTCTGCTCGTAGATCTCGCGCTGTCACAGGATAGCGCAAACATGCGAATCAGCATCGATTCGCCTAATCCGGCAATCCGCCAGGGTCGTCGTCGTCAAGCGCTGACGTTGGATCCGAACTGAAGGTCGCCCGCATCTGCTCGGGGCGCGGCCGCACCGCCGGCACCGCGACGGGCGACGAAGCGCGGTGAACGGGCCGGCGGCGCCGCGCCGCGGCTGTTTGCTGACGAGCGTCCGCCACAGCCAAGGCCATCGCAAGAACGCCGCGCGCCGCCGCGAGCTCGACTTCATCCGATTCAGCCAGAAGCTCTTCATCGGCCGTCGCCATCAGCTCGGCTTCATAGGCGTCCAGGACGCCTTCCAGATTTTGCTGGTCCCGATGAACGCTCATCAAGACGATCCTCCGCGTTCGAGTTCTTGCTTCACCAAGCGCCGGAAGCGCTTGCGCGCAGCGTCGTATTCATGGGCGGTCAGCCTGGTCCGGGCCATGGTCTCGGCAGCGGTCTCGCCCCGCTCGTGACTTAACAGCACCGCGAGCGCGCCGGGGTCAGCCTCCAACCTCCGGACAAGCGCAGCCCGAAAGTCATTGGCCTCCATCTGTAGGTCCGCACCTGGCCGGTCATCGGCGATCGCCAGGGGCAGTCCCGACGGATCGGAAGACTCCTCCGCCGTCACAAAGGGATGAGCAGCCTGTTGGCGATGATGTTCGCTGGCCAGGCTCCGCATCAACTGGGCGATGAAGGCGACGATAGGGACCTCCACCGGCCAACGCCGGGTTCCGGCGAGGATTCGGCTGAAGGCCTCCTGCAGCAAGTCCTCCCATTCGACCCCGACCAGGCCGGCCGACCGCATCCGTGCGATCTGGCGAAGACGCAATAGGTGCGCCGACGACAGATCACGCAAGGCCGCGGCCACCACGGCGGGCGAGGCGATGCTTTCGAGCGGGATCGGGTCGGGCGGGGGCCGCATTGCTTTCACCAAGAATTATGCGGCACCGCTGCGTATTTTGGACGCAGCCTCGAAAAAAGATTCCTCCAGCTCCGCCGTCCGAGCCGCCGGCCTCGCACCGCATCACTAAGCAGGCAGGGCACATCGACGGAGACACTCGTGAACGAGCAATCAAAGGATGAAGGCGAGCGCAAGGAGGGCCACGCTCACCTGTTCAAGGTTCAGATCGACAAGCAGGTGTTCGAGATCGCCGACCCCGCCCCCACTGGCCGGCAGCTTCTCGAACTCGCCGGGAAGCGTCCTCCGGACCAGTTCGCCCTCTATAAGAAGGGCAAGGCTGGTCAGCCGGTGCGCGTCGGCCTCGAGGAACGCGTGGACCTGAAGGACCCTGGGATCGAGCGGTTTGTCACGCTTCCCCTCGACCAGACCGAAGGTCTTGGAGAAGGCCGCCGGCAGTTCATCCTGCCGGCGGAGGACCTCGACTGGCTGGACGGGCTCGGACTGCGCTACGAACTGGTCAACGAGGCCAACGTCCTTCGAGTCGTGGTCTACGGCTGGGCCACGCCGGCCGGCTACAACGTCGCGACCGTGGATGTGAACGTCCGGATCGACGCCGGCTATCCAGACACTCAGATCGACATGGTCTATTTCCACCCGCCGCTGCAGCGGATGGATGGCCGAGCCATCGCCGCGATCTGCCCGGACAATTTCAACGGCAAGGTCTGGCAGCGCTGGAGCCGTCACCGCACCCCGGCCAACCCGTGGCGTCCGGGGATCGACAACCTATCGACCCATTTCGCCGCGGTGGACGCCTGGCTCAGCCGAGAATTGACGAAGGTCTGACCCATGACCGGCGTAACGCTTTCCCTTACCGATCGTCAGCACGCCGAGATCAAGGCGCACCTGTTCCCGGGCGACGGGCTCGAGGCAGTGGCGATCCTGCTATGCGGCCGGCGGGCTGGTAAAAGCCGGCACAGGCTGTCCGTTCGCAAGATCGTCCCCGTCCCGCACGAGGCCTGTGCGGTGCGCCGGCCCGATCGGGTGACCTGGTCGACCGAGCTCTTGCCACCGCTCATCGAGGAAGCCGCCCGGCGGGGCTGGGCCCTGATCAAGATCCACGGTCATTCGGACTTCCCATATTTCTCCGACCGGGACGACGAGGCCGACCGCGCACTCTTCCCGTCGGTCCACGCCTGGATCGGCGATGGCCAGCCGCACGGCAGCGCTATCATGATGGCCGACGGCCGGGTGTTCGGACGCGCCTTCCATGACGATGGCCGCGAAGCCACCTTCGCCCAGGTGGTGCTGGTCGGCGACGACTTGATCTTTTGGCGGTCGGACACCGGCCGGTCGAACGATCCCATCCCAGAATTCGGCCGGCGCATCGCCCAGTCATTCGGCGGCGGGACCTTTGATCAGCTCAGGAAGCTGAAGATTGCCGTGATCGGCTGCTCTGGCACTGGCAGCCCGGTGATCGAGCAACTCGCCCGCAACTGCGTCGGCGCCCTGGTCTTGGTCGATCCCGACGTGATCGAGGAGAAGAACCTCAACCGGATCCTGAACTCGACCTGGGAGGACGCCGTCTGCGGCGCCGCCAAGGTGGATGTCGCTGCGCGGTCGATCGCGGCCATGGGCTTCGGGACAGAAGTCGAGGTCTATCAGAGGACGCTGTTCGATCCCGAAGTCGTCCGAGCCGTCGCCGACTGCGACGTAGTCTTCGGCTGCATGGATTCCATTGATGGTCGCCACCTGCTGAACAAGTTGGCGGCCTTCTACAGTCTTCCCTACTTTGACCTCGGCGTGAAGCTCGAAGCTGATGGCCAGGGCGGGGTAGACCAGGTCTGCGGAACGGTCCACTACCTCAAGCCAGATGGCTCCAGCCTTCTGAGCCGACGCGTTTACTCCATGGAACTAGTCCGCGCCGCCGGCCTATCGCGTACGGATCCCGAAGCTTACAAGGGCCTGCTCGAAGATGGCTATATACGCGGTGTCGCCGAAGACCGGCCCGCGGTGATCCAGCTGAACGGCCTCATCGCCAGCTTGGCAATCAACGAACTGCTGGCTCGGCTGCACCCCTATCGCCTCGATCCGAACGGTGACTACGCCATCCACCGCATCAGTCTTAGTCATGGCATTTACGAGCATGAGGCCGATGGCGAACAGTGCCCGGTGCTGGCTAGGCATGTCGGCCGCGGCGATGTCGAGCCCCTGCTCGATTGGCCCGAACTCAGCAACGTCCGGAGCGCCGCTTAATGTCCCTGCTCCTCCGCTTTCGCCGATGGATCGCCGACGCTTTTCGCCGGCCGATGCTCGCCGAGCCGGTTGAAGACCTCCCAGACGAGATTCAATCCGGCAAGGTCTACCTCGTCGGCGATCCCGGCACCCCTTGGTCCGCGGCGCTCATTTGCCCCTGCGGTTGCGCCGAGGTGATCCGGCTGAGCCTGATCCGCGACGACAGCCCTCGTTGGCGAGCGACGACACACGAGGACGGCGCTGTGACGCTCGAGCCATCCGTATGGCGCATCAAGGGCTGCAGGAGTCATTTCATCCTTCGCCGTGGGCGAGTAGCTTGGACGAAGGATTCACCGCTTAGCCGACTGAGGAGGGGCACCTAGCCGGGGCCTTCTAATATATAAGACGGCCGAAAGGCAGTTTAAGACGCTGGGCGCGGCCACCGGGGGGCATGCCACCCATAAGCAGACCCTCCGAAAGCCTGCAAAGAGCCAAGAATCGCCGTTGCCTCCCGCTTCCGCGTTCCAACCTATCGCCGCCATGAGTTGTGTGCGAATTGTGGATCAGTCTGGGACGCGCGCCCGGACTTGGCGCGACCTTCGCCGCGGAGGCTCGTCGCCCAAGGAAGCCCCCTTATCGGGCAACACAAGCTCCACGTGCGAAACGCCCAACGCGAGAGCGATTTCATAGAGGCTCACAATGGTCGGATTGCGCTGACCTCGCTCAAGACCACTGAGGTACTGCTGCGAGAACCCCGAAGCCTCCGAGAGCTGTTCCTGCGTCCAGCCCTTCGCGGTACGTAGCCGATTTAGATTCCGCCCCACCAGCCGACGCATGTCCATGCGCCAACGTCAGCTTGGCAGCAGGGTCGAGTTTATCAACTAAAGTATGTATTAGGCGAACCTTGCGGATAGCGACGCAACGGATTGCTCATGAAAACCTGCCCCTTCTGCGCGAACCAGATCCAGGACGCGGCGATCAAGTGCCAGTTTTGCGGGGAGTGGGTCGGGACACCTGACGACTCGACACTGCGCGGCAGTCCTCCGCCGGTCGCCAGCGCACCACCGCCGACCGCTGAGCCATTGCAGCCGGCAGTTGCTGTGGCCGCGCCTGCGCCGCAGATCGTGACCAGGCCGGCCAAACCCAGGCGCCACCCAGTCCAACTCATCCTGCTCGTCGCCGGCCTCCTCTATTTCCTGGCGGTCGGCATCTACGGGGCGGGGAACGGCAACCTCGTGAGCGCCGGCGTGAGTGCGGGCTGCGCTCTCATCTTCGCGCTCTTTGTCCCAGTGGCCTGGGCTCTCGGCGACGCGTTCCGGCGGTTCGCCATGCCGACGCGATACCGCGCCTCCGGGGCCATCGACCTGGCCAAGAAGAAGCTCTTTTGGATGATCGGGCCGCAGAGTGTCGGCGTAGTCATCGCTTTCGTGCTTCCGGCCGCGCTCGCAGCTGCGGCAGCTGACGGCCGTATGGCCGGCTTCGGCAACGCGGCGCCTCCCGCTGCATTTCCTGCGCCCGTCAACGCGCTTGCCAATTCCCTGCCGGCGCCTCAGGCAGACGCCCCACCGGCCACCGCCTCCGGCCCGCTCACCGGCGCGCCCTGGGGCGTCGCGCCCAACATGACGTACGTAGTTGCGCGCCGCGCCCTGCTCCTGGCCGGCTTCTACCCTGTCCCGATGTACCATGACCCGGACGCCGTGCTCATCGGGAGCGGATCGGACCTGGGGAAGGCCTTCCCGGAGGTCGTGAACTGCCGTGCGGTCGGCGCGGGCGGTTGTGACTTCCTCTTCCGGCAACGGTCCACGGGCGCCTACCTTGACGTCGGGACTGCTGGCGAGGATGGCGATGAAGGTCCGGGCGCGGGCATGGGTGTGGTCAGCCTGTCGGCCGTCAACGTCACCCCCCGCCCGGGACATGCGCTGGAAGACCAGGACATCACCGCCGCAGGGGACGTCAATTTCCTGGACGCCGCCGCTCCCTGGAAACGGGACGACCAAGTCATCAGCCAACTCAACCAGGGACCTGACGGCAGCCTCCTCGTCAACGGATCCACGAACGATCAGCCGACGGTCCCGGTCGACGGCGTCGCGCTTCTCGCGCGCATTCGGCAGGCGGGCTACCACGTCCAGGGGTTCAGCCGTGCGCTGGGCTACGATGTGCGTATCGACCTTACCAAGCCAGGCGCGCCCGGCGTGGTCAGAATCTACGTCACGACCAGCGCCGACATGAACGCGGGCGTCCCGACTATCACCAAAGTCGAGACCCCCGGGCGCACCTATGAAGACCAGGATGTGAAGGCCTGGGTGGATGGCTGGTCCAACGAATGAGCGTGCCGGCCCCCGGCGCTATCTGGCGGGCGAACCGTGCTCGCGGGTGGAGGATGCCGCCGACATCCGCGAGCGTGACGACGAGGGTCACTCGCCCCGAGTCTCGGCCATCGCGTCGGCGAAATGAGCCTTCCGAGAGTCGTCGGGCTTGGGCCGCGTGTCCGCGCTCTGATCGTCTGCCCTGGTCGAGGATGGGGACGCACGGATGATCCACTCGGCAGTCTCAAGGAAATGCTCAAGAAGCGCTTCCGAGTTCCAATCCATATGCTTGCGCCACAAGATACCTTGAGCCGACCGGCCACGGTATTGACTGTTGAGATACGCCATCACGTAGTTGCTCAGCAACGCCATCCGGTTGTCGAAAAAATCGTCTGAGGGTGGTCGACTGAGCGCGCGCAAATAGTCGACGCAACATTTTATCGCGACTTGGATTTCCTTATTTATGACCTCGTCGTAGAACTTTCTATTTCCGAGCGATACCTGGGCCAGGAACACGATGAAAGTCTCCGTCACGATGTCATGACGCACGGGTCCTACGAGAATCAGCAATATGTCCCGGATCGTTATCTTGGTAGAGGCGCTCTCGAGCTGGTCGAGTTGTTTCATGCGCCATTCTTCCGAGCGGCGGAGGCCATCTACCATGATTTCCCGGATGAGATTTTCTTTCGATCCAAAATGATAACGGATCGAACCAGCGTTCTTGTGGCCGGCGGCGGCCACGATTTCACGCATTCCGACTCCGCGTATTCCACGTTCCGCGAAGAGTTTCTCTGCGACGTGTAGGAGCTCCGCCCGTGGTGGCCGCTCGCTTCCTGTGTTGGTGCTCTGAAGTCTCGATTTCATCTGGGTAACGCGTGCTCATGTTCGATCTAACATCCGGTTGATAGCGCAGCAAGCTCGGCCTTCCGCTGGATCACGGCCCCCTTTCGAGGGCCGCCCACCGGCCGGCCCGGCTCGGACCGCCCCGAAGAGGGAGATTTCGTCGGGACGCCAGACCTGCGGCGAAATCGGTTTGACCCATTTATGCAGTCGTATTAATCGATCTCGCGAAGGTGGCTTTCTCGGGGCTGGCAGGTCCGTCGGGCCGATGCCCGTCCGTACGGCAGCGCCATCGAGGCGCCTGAGGGAAGCGCCGGTAACAGCGGCGCATCGAAGCGAGGCGCCGTGTTTCTGGGATGGTGACGCCATGCAAGATCGCGACGACCACAGCAAGCACGCCGGTACCGTCGTCAGTGTCTTCGAGACGGAGATCGTTCCCGAGAGACTGTCGTACTATCTCGAGCGGCTTCGGATCGTGGCCGGACATTCGGCGAGAGAGAGCGGCCTCGAGAGGTGCGAAGTCTTCAACGACCCCGAATGCCCCAACAAGATAATGATCGTCGATGTTTTCGCGGACGATCTCGCCTACCAGGAGCATCTGAAGCAGGATTATCTGCGGATCTTTCAGGAAGAAGTGACCGGCTGCGCGGCCGGCCCCTCGACCCACAGGGTGCTGCGCCTGGTCGACCGCGGAAAGAACACGACCGCGATCGTACCGCCGGCGATCTAGAGATCGATCCACTCGGTAGACGCGGCGAGTAATTCGCGGGCGGGGCCCGCTATCGGCCACGGTGTCATGAAGGAACGAGCGATGGGTGGACCAGACCGGCCGCTGTCGGGGATGTTCGCCGAGAGGGCCCCGCGCGAGGTGCCCGCGAGTGGCCGCCGCACCATACCTTCATGGTGGCGCGCGATCGCCGACACCCACATGCAGCGCGACGCCATTCGAGAACACGGTCGGAGCGTCACCTACGAAGATCTCGACCGACGATCTGAACGGCTGGGCCGTGGACTGCTCTCGCTCGGGCTCGGCAAGGGCTCGCGCGTCGCGCTGTTGTTCCCGAACGGCTCGGACTGGGTGGCGGGCTGGCTGGCGGTCTCGCGCATCGGCGGGATCGCCGTTTGCCTCAGCACTTTCTTCTCACCGCGGGAATTGGCTCTTGCTCTGCGACAAGCCGACGTCGCCGTGTTGCTGACGGCGGACAGATACCTGCGGCACGACTACCCAGAACGCCTGGAGGCGTCACTCTCCGGATTGGGCGCCGCCGACGGGCAGGCCGATCTGGCGCTGCTGGAGGCGCCCTACCTGCGAAGCATCTGGATCGGCGGTGACGTCTGCCCTGCCTGGAGCCGGGGGACACTCGGCGACCTGGAGGCCGCAGGCGCCGCTGCGTCGTCGAATCGTCCGGCCCTGCTCGGCGCCGTCGAAGCGCTCGGCTCGCCCGCCGACCTGGCGATCATGATCTTCACGTCGGGGACGACTGCCGAACCGAAAGCGATCGTCCATACCCAGGGCGCGCTGATCGACAAGTTCCTCTACCTGACCGAAATAGACACCATCATGCCGTTCGACCTGTCGGCCGGCGATCGTCCGTTGGTCACGTCGCCTCTCTTCTGGGTCGGCGGTCTGCTGACTGTCGGGGGCGCGCTCACAATCGGCGCCACGATCGTCTGCGAGGACGAACATACGCCCGAGGCGCTCGTCGCGCGGATGCGCAGCGAGAGGGTGACGCACGTGAGCGGCTGGGGTGCGTCGGTGCGGGTGCTCTTCGACGTCGGTGATCGATCCGAGGAACTCCAGAGCATCAAGCCGCTGGCCATTACACAACTTCCGTACGTGCGGGGCGCGGAAGAGCATTCGCCGGACAGCTTCCCGAATTCCCTCGGAATGACCGAGACGATCGGGCCTCACAGCGGACTTCCTGCCGGTGGTCTACTGTCCGAGGGAAAACGCCGCTCGTTCGGACACGCTCTGCCGGGGGTGGAGCTCAAGATCGTGGATCCCGTGACAAGGAAGCGGCGCGACCCGGGCGCTGCCGGTGAGCTGCTGGTGCGAGGGCGCTGGCTGATGGACGGGTTCTACAAACGCGAGCGGAGTGAGAGCTTCGACGCCGATGGATTCTATGCGACCGGCGACAGCTGCAGTCTCGACGCGGACGGCCATCTGTATTTCCACGGCCGGCTGGGCGGCATGATCAAGACCACCGGCGCGAACGTCTCGCCCGAAGAAGTGGAGGCCTCGATCCGGGGTCATCCCGACGTTCTCGAGAGCGCCGTGTTCGGCGTGCCTCATCCCGGAATGGGCGAAATGGTGGCTGCCGTAGTGGCCAAGCGGCCCGACAGCGAACTCACCGAGAGGGAGTTGCAGGATTTCCTGCGCTCTCAATTGTCGAGTTTCAAAGTGCCCAAGCGCATCTTGTTCATGGCGCAGGACGACCTTCCGAAGACCCCGAGCCAGAAGATACGCACGGCAGCGATCGCCCAGCGGCTCGCCGAGGAAATGGACACCGCGAATTCCCGCCCGGAGCCCCCGCAGCGAAGCTGACCCCCTCGGCTCGTCACCTGGGCTCCCTCGCCGACCGCGGGCCACACGTCGATTGAGCGTTTACGCGCGCGAGCGGGTGTTATACAGTCGAATAAATTATGCCAACCAGGGAGGAGCGGCGGTGGACGACGCGACGAACGTGCCCAAGGCCCAGATTACCGTCTACAAGGCGAAGGAAGCGCCGAACCTGACGCCCGAGACCATGCCGCTGGGCACGATGCGGCCGGCTGACGAGAAGGGCTATCCGGAGGCGATGGCGAGTGGGCTCGGAGAAAGCGCGCTGGTCAGGCTGTTGTTCGAAGACGAGAAGAGCGGGGTCAGCCTGACCTACGCGTGGTTCAAGAGCCACGCGGCGCTGCCGCGGCATTCGCACAGCGCCGACTGTCTCTATTACGTCGTCTCTGGTTCGCTGCAGTTCGGGAACGAGGATCTGGGCCCCGGAGACGGTTTTCTCGTCCCGAAGGACACCCTCTACAGTTATATCGCGGGGCCATCCGGCGTCGAAGTGCTGGAGTTTCGTACGGCTACGAAATTCGACATTTCATTCAATGGTACGGACGCGTCGTGGGACCGGCTCATCTCCAATGTCAGACAGCACCGCGGAGCTTGGGCCGCGATGAAGCCGCCCCCCGCTGCGGAGCAGATGTTGTCGCGGGAGGGCTGAAGGACCGTCGAACAGAGACGCGCAGCAAGACCCGGCGGCTCCACTTCTGAACGACGCCGAGACCATCACATCACGGCCGTCTCCACCACCCGGTGTGTGACTTACCCGCCATCGAGTTCGACGACATCCCGAACGCTCGGGGAACCTGAATGTCGACGCCGTCCGACCACCAACCAGTCATGAAAGGCATGAGATGCGTGCGGCACTGCTTCGTTCTGGTCGACTAAGCGTCGAAGAGGTGAAGGACCCTGCGCCGCAGGGGGGGCAGGCGTTGGTGCGCACGCTGGCCTGTGGAATCTGCGGGTCCGACCTTCATCGCATTCACGCATCGTCGGCGCCGGCGGAGGGCGCGCCGGCGCCGGCGCCCCTAGTGATGGGGCACGAATACTGCGGCGAGCTGCTGGACTATGGCCCGGGCTCGTTCCAAGCGCTGCGCCCCGGGACGCACGTCGTCAGCTTCCCGTTCATCGAGGGCGCGAGCGGCGGTCAGATCATCGGCTATTCGCCGGACTTCCCGGGCGGCTTCGGCGAACGGATGGTGCTCGATGCGGCCGCGCTGCTGCCGGTGCCCAACGGACTGGATCCTTCGGTCGCCGCCCTGACGGAGCCGATGGCGGTCGGAGAACACGCCGTGGGTCTGGCGCAGATCGAACCTGGCGACGTGGCCATGGTGGTGGGATGCGGCCCCGTGGGGCTCGCGGTCATCTGCGCCCTTCGCCGCCGGGGTGTCGGACGGGTGACCGCGCTGGACTTCTCGGCCGCGCGTCGGGGCCTGGCCGAGCAGCTGGGGGCCGAACGCGCGGTCGATCCCGCCGCCGAAGGGCCCAGCCAGACCTGGGCCGAGCTCGGCTTCGCCGACGAACCGGACATGGCGATGATCGCCTATGCGCGCGAGACATGGAGCCGGCGCGCCGTGATCTTCGAGTGCGTCGGCGCGCCCGGCGTGATCCGGTCCATCGTCGATGCGGCGCCCCTCGGCGCGACCATCGTGGTCGCCGGCGCCTGCGTCGGGGAGGACCGGTTCACGCCGATCTCCGCCCTCACCAAGGAACTCTCGATCAAGTTCTCGAACGCCTACTCCCGCACCGACTTCGCCGAGACCCTGCACCGCTTGGCCGACGGAGAACTGGCGGCCGCCCCAATGATCACACGGCAGATCGGCCTCGACGAGGTTCCGGCCGCCGTAGACGCCCTCGCACATCCCACCGAAGCAAAGGTCGTCATCAGACACACGTAGGACGAGCCGGCGAACCGTACCCGCCCACCGATGTCCGCAAGTCCATTCCGGGCCGATCGGCTCGCCACGTCGCGGCGCTTGGGACAGGGGGGCGCTCGAGAGGTCCGCGCCACGACGCGGAAGTGGTCTCCAAGGACAAAGAGGCATGCTGAAATTCGGGTTGGGCTACGATTTTAGGCGTGGCCCGAACGACCACCGCAGGATGGCCGACATCTATGCGGAGACGATCGATCTCATCGTCTACGCGGAGGACCTCGGCTTCGACTATGTGATGCTGACCGAGCATCACTTCGTGCAGGACGGCTACTCGCCATCCTATGCGCCGATCGCCGCAGCCATCGCAGCGCGCACGAGCAGGATTCGCATCGTCAGCTACGTCGTGCTGCTCCCGTTTCACAATCCGCTGCGCCTGGCCGAGGACATCGCCGTGGCCGACCTCGTCTCCAATGGGCGCGTGGAGCTCGGGGTGGGCGCGGGCTACCGGAAGGAGGAGTACGAAGGCTTCGGTCTCGATCGCACGGAGCGCGGGCGTCGGATGGACGAGGGCTGTGAGGTGCTGATCAAGGCCTGGACCGAGGAAAACTGGTCGTTCGCGGGCCGGCATTGGACCTTCAACGAGGTCACCATGACGCCGAAGGCCGTGCAGGAGCCGCATCCCAGGCTGTGGATCAGCGCGCGTGCCCCCGCACCCGCCAGGCGCGCTGCCCGTTTCAAGGCTCCCCTCCAGCTGCCGCCCATCCAGGACGTGGGCATCGAGGCGGAGCAGGCGTCCTACGACGTCTATGCGGACGGCCTCAGGAGCCAGGGCGCGGACCCGGTGGACTTTCCCGTAATGGGCATGTTCGGTGGCGTGGTGACGGACGACCTCACGCGCACCGGCGCCGCCATGAGCGAGGCCGTGCGCTGGAAGCGGGAACTCTATGCGGCATGGTTCGCCGAGGCGATGGACCTCGAGTTCGATGCGTCGAAGGCTCAAAAGCCGACGGCCGAACTGCGAGCCCTCTCCGGAGCCGTCGGGGATCCTCAGACGGTGATCCAGGGCATCGAGAACTACGTGGGGCGGGGCATTCCGTACACGCACATCGCCACTGGGGGCCTGCACGAGCGCTTCAACGCCGACGGCCGCAACCAGTACATGGAAGGCTTCTCCCGACACATACTGCCCCACTTCCGCAGCCAGACTGGAACCGGAGTCTAGAGCGGATGGGGTTTTGAGTGAATCGGCGGATTCCCAAATCAGCTGAGGTCTGATTCAAACTGGCTGCTGGGCGAGGAGGCCAGCGGGCATGACCAGACCCTATTCGATGGATCTTCGCG